>JADMIO010976223.1_pt1 | contig 11930 bp, 9 predicted proteins | sample 8958161 | NCBI WGS metagenome assembly JADMIO01 (sample SAMN16585339, study PRJNA669376) | soil metagenome | isolation source: Crop rotation soil | place: USA: Cullars Rotation, Alabama | collected 2011
CGAACTCTACACCGGGCGAGTTGGCAAAGCTCTCAAAGGTGGCGACCGACCCGTTCGAGGCCACGCCGACCCCCGTAATCGCGCCGTCGCTGCTCAGGACCATGTCCATGCCAGCTGCCCCTGGATTGAGGAATCCGGTGGCGGTGGTGGTAATGGTCAGCGTGCCGTTGCCGCCGTTATTGACTACCGACGTGGTAGTAGACGCCAACCGGCCGTCGAGGGATGTGCCCGGTGAATTATTGGTGGCCGCCTCGGTCGAAATGCTGAAGTTGCCCACAGTCAATGCCGCGAACGACATCTGATTGAGCATCGGGTTGAAGTCGCCGGTCATGCTCGTGGCACTGCCCGTGGAGGCGATGACGCCGAGCTGGTCCTGCAGGGTGATGCTGTTGCCAAGACCGTCTGAAATCTCGATCTTGAATCCGGCCTGCGCCGGCGCCGCGAAAGCCACGGCCGCGAACAGCGCTACGATACCGGTAACCAATCCCTTAAACATCATCTGCCTCAATCCGATAGATCCGGGCTGGAAACTTCCGGCACCGGACGCATGCTCTACAGCAACTAGGCTGCCAGCATGTGACACGGGACGACAGGGCGACCTTGTGCCGCTTACTTATGCCGGTGCAGTCACTTAGGTGTGAGGTTCAGACGGCGAAGACGATCGCCGGCCGCGACATTGACACCGCTGAAGCTGACTTTCTTCAGCAGGGTGCGGACTCTGGATCCTTCCGTGGACGGCTCAAATCCACCCCTGGCGCCGGTAGTAGGCCAGAGCCACCCACTCATAGAGCGCGTCGCCGGCGACGGCCGAAAGGCGATACCTAGGGATGAAACGGCGGACACCGGCGGCCGCAACCTCCGGGTCGGTCGGCGAGGGACGCAGGTCCAGCCGAAACCCCATCGCCATGGCCAGCGCCGCGATCCTCGGTGCCTGCAGGCGCGACGCAATGGCGGCAACCTGCTGGCGTGGTTGCCGCGCCTGAAGGTCGCGGAGAAAGAACATCTGTTCGCGGGTTGTACGCGAATCGCTCTCCCGTTCGATCCTGTCCAGCGGCACGCCCGCGCCGATCACGCGGCGAACGAACCAGTCCTCGCCCGACACGATGACCCTCGCTGGTGCGGCCCGCCGGTAGATCCGCCCGGCTTCCGCTGCCCGTCCAGTGTAATTGTCGCCATCCAGGACTACGAGGACGTCGAGCGGTTCATTCGGCCGCTCCTCAGCTGCGGAGTAAGCCGGCAGCAACCCGATCGTCGCAGCGGCAACGATCGGCAGGCTGAGCACCAGATACGCGACGGCCACGGCCGCTAACCAGAGCCGCGCGACTGCGGGCCGGCGGCGACGAAGAAGCAACGCAATCGCGACGCAAAGCACCAAACACCCGAGAGAACCCGGCGGACCGATCGCTTTGAGAACCGTGAGAGGAAAAGTCCACGCCACGGGAGACATTTTGTCGCGACTCGAGGAATTCCAGCCCGGTTTGGCGCCCGATCCTCCGAGCCCTCGGAGTTTATTATGGCGAGGTCCTTGCTCATCCACTCGTAATGTCGCGTTTTCAGACACTGACAGCCGACTTCCGCGAGATGATCCACGAGCAGGTGGACTACCGCGAATTACTGTTTCGCATCACCGCCCGCGACCTGCTCCTGCGCTACAAGCAGACGGTGATGGGGTTCGGCTGGGCGGTGTTCATGCCGCTGGTCAACACCGCGGTGTTCTCCGTCATCTTCATGCGCGTGGCACCCGTCGACACCGGTCTGCCCTATCCGCTATTCGCGTTCTGCGGCCTGTTGACGTGGAATTTCTTCGCCTCCGCGCAGCGCTTCGCGGTGACCTCGCTCACAAGCAACACGAATCTGGTGACCAAGGTGTATTTCCCGCGCGAGCTGTTTCCCGTCAGCGCGGTAGCAGTCTCCTTCGTGGACTTCGCCGTGGGCAGCCTCGTCTTGGTCGGTGCGATGGTCTACTACCGCACCCCGGTCACCAGCGCCCTCCTTATGCTCCCCGTCCTGATTGCGGTCCATCTTGCGTTCACTACCGCCGTGGCGTTGCTGCTGGCGATGGCGAACCTGTTCTACCGAGACGTGAAGTACCTTTTCGAAATCGTGCTCAGTGTCTGGATGTTCGCGACGTCAGTGGTCTACCCGGTTGATCTTGTCGGTGGCAAGTTGGGGCTTGTCATGCGCATCAATCCGATGACCCCGATCATCGACGGCTACCGGGCGGTGTTGCTGCGCGGAACTTTCCCGGACGCACGCGCGTTCACTTTTGCCGCCGCCGTAGCGGTGGTAGCGCTGCTGGGCGCCTGGCTCGCCTTCCATCGCGCCGAATTCCAGTTCGCGGAGAATGTCTAGGTGGGCGACGCTGCCGTAGTCTTCGACGGGGTCTGGAAGAAGTTCCGCAAGGGCGAGCGGCACGACAGCCTGCGCGATCTCATCCCTTCGGCGATCGGACGTATCTTCCGGCCCCGCCGCACCGACGAACTCCAGGACCAGGAATTCTGGGCGGTGCAAAACTTATCCTTTGCCGTCAACCGCGGCGAAGCGCTCGGCATCATCGGACCGAATGGCGCGGGCAAATCGACGACACTCAAGCTATTGACGAAGATCTTGCGGCCGACGCGTGGCCGGGCTGAAGTGCGCGGTCGCGTCGGCGCGTTGATCGAAGTCGCGGCGGGTTTTCATCCGGACCTGACGGGGCGGGAAAACGTCTTCCTGCAGGGATCGATCATGGGGATGTCGCAACGCGACGTCGCGCGCCGTTTCGACGAGATCGTCGATTTCGCCGGCGTCGCCTCGTTCATCGATACGCCGGTTAAGCGCTACAGCTCGGGAATGTCGGCCCGCCTTGGCTTCTCCATCGCCGCCCATCTGGAACCCGACGCCTTCATCGTCGACGAAGTGCTGAGCGTTGGTGACATCAGCTTTCAGGCCCGCTGCATCGCCTGCATGAAAGAACGATTGGCGCAAGGCATGGCCCTCGTCTTCGTATCACACAACCTCCAGGCGGTAGCGGCACTGTGCAATCGGACCGTAGTGCTGGGCCGGGGTCAGCAGGTGTTCGCAGGCAAGACCGAGGCGGCGCTCGAGGCCTACGCCCGCACCGCGCAGACCGCGAGTACGCGCAATGGCACTCAGGATCCAGCGCTCGAATTGGTCTCCGTGACCCAGCAAGCCGCGGGAGGCCAGTCGATGAACGCGCTGGAGCCGCACACGCGCTGTCGTGTCCAGGCGACGCTGCGATGCCTGCGCGACGCGGGGCCGTTCAGTATTGGCATCGAAGTCGAGCGCACCCGCGATCTCTTCTATTGCTACGGGGTCACCACCGAGGAACTCGGCGATCCGCTCATCACGGCGCGACAGGGCGATATCTTCACGGTGGACCTTGACTTCACCGCTCACTTCTCCCGTGGCCACTATCGCATCAACCTGCACGTCCGCGACCCGCGCCAGAATCGATTTCTCCTGGTCGCCGAAAATGCCGCCAGCCTTACGGTGTGTGAGAACCTCTCGTACGATGGAGTTGTCGAGATCCAGCCAGCGATGACAGTACGCCGCGTCGAAGCCGCACGCGAGGAGTTAGTGCGTGTCTGATCAGTCGTTGCGCGAGTTCTGGACCCAGGTCATCGATCCGGAGGGCATCGGCCTGCCCGAGGCAATCGCACGGGAGCTGGGCGCGTATACCGGTGAATCGACGACCGTCGTCCTCGACAAGATGACGGGCGGCACCGATGCCTTCAAGGCCCTCTGGCACGAACGTGAAGTCCAATCCTCGGACCAAGCAGCGGTTAAGGAGTTCTATCGCAACCAGTTCGTCGAAGCTTACGAGCTCGCGAACTGGCACTGCGGCCGGAGCTTCGGCGAGCTGCCACTCAGCTATGCCCGCGCCGCGCTATTTGCGAAGCGGGAGGGATTAACGCGGGCGCTGGACTTCGGCTCGGGGATCGGCAGCGGATCGCTGGCGCTGAGCATGGCCGGCTGCGAGGTACATTCCGCCGACATCGCCAATGAGCTACTCGCGTTTGTCGTCTTCCGGATGAAACGGCGCGGTTTCGTGCCTCGCCCGATCGATCTCGGGATAGGCGGCGTTCAGCCACCCCGTCACTACTTCGACGTGATCACCTGCTTCGACGTCCTTGAACATGTCCCGGACCAGCTGGAAATGCTGCGCCAGCTCGAATCGTATTTGAAACCGGGTGGCTACCTGTTTGCGAATCTCTACGACGACTCCACACACCCCGATCGACCGATGCACATCTCATCGGCGGGCGACTGGCTGCCAATGGTGCGCCAGACCGGCATGATCCCGGTCTGGAAAGAAGTCGAGGAGCAGAAGATCCACGTCCTCAGACGTGTGCGCGGCGGCCGCTTGAAGAATTTGGCCGCCTCGGTCGTCGACCGGCTCCAGGCCACCCGCTAACGGTCACCGCGGATTTCAGGCGAGAGCTTCGCTGGTCGCACGTCGCGCCGGAACAGCCTGTTCCGGACGAAGGTCCCTCGATCCCATGAACGGCCTTTCACACAGCACATGAAAGAGATAGCAGGTCAGCATGGTCAGAACAATAACGCTCAGATCATGCGCCATGGTGTTGGTCGCAAACACCTGCCGAATCATTTGCATGGACAAAAACTGCAGCTTGGCATGCAGGAGATAGAGGGAATATGACATAGCACCCAATGTCATCAGCAACTGCATGAGCCACCGCATGATAAGGAAACGAGAAGAGAGCGCCTGCCGGAAGGACGCCTCCAGCCCCTCAGCCGCATAGAGCATCACGCCAAAACAGACCGCAAAGGATAACGGACTTAACGGAGGCCTGTTGAGGGCGTACCAGAAGAGGCTCATACCGCACACCAAGACCAGGATGGCGGAAAACGCCGCGGCACTCCGTCCAAAAAGGCGTGAGGGCACATAGCCATGCTCACACAGGTAGTACAGGATTACGCCCACGGCAAACATCGGCCAGTAAGGGAGAAACAGACCTGTCACGTACGCTGAAGGAAGGAACAACAACGGGACGGAGAGCAGCGTCACCGCCGCCAGAACGCGAGAGAAGAAGGGCCGCAACCAAACGGCAACACCGACGACCAGATAGAACTGTACTTCGATCGCCAGCGTCCAGTAGACGGAGTTGATGGTCGCGAACTTGTGCTGCAGGCTCGCTGCCGCCGGCATCGGGACAAACACCTGCGCGAGGGTTGTCACACGCAGCCACTCGATCGGACGGTAATGCATGAAACCGTAGCTAACGTTGTCGCCCGAGGGTGGCAAGTACAGCCCGGTCTTCAACGCACTCATGAGTTCGATGACAAAGGGCAGGGCAGCGACGACGAGTATCGAAAACCAGTACGGGGGATAAATGCGACGAATCCGCCGATAGAGAAATCGTCCAACCGGTTCGTGTTTGCGAAGCGTGCTCCGAGCCGATGCAGCGATACAAAACCCCGAGATGACGAAGAACATCGCCACCCCGAGATCGCCTAGCTTGCACAATGCGTGGAACGCCGGGAACCTCTCTCTCACGGCTTCTGAAAAAGCGAAGTGAAAGGTAAAGACCCACAACGCCGCCAAGCCGCGCAGCGGTTCGAGCAACGTGTATTTCATTGCCGTTGGTTTCCCAGCCAAGGCGACGACCGTCAGGAGGTCGTGGCGACGGGCGTTCGACCTGCGTCACCGACCAGGGTTCCGCCGTTCACTGTCGACGCCCAGCGCTCCAGCATCCAGATGGCCCAGAGGGCCTGCGTGTGCAGGCGATGGCCCCGCCGATGCTCGTCGAACATACGGTTGACGAGATGCATGTCCAACATTCCGGCGATTGGCGATCGCGGGCTGAGCACCTCGACGCGGAACCTTTCCGCGTAGTCCTCGGCAATCCAGGCCTGCGCCGGCGCCGAAAAGCCACGTTTCGGCAGCGAGAGGATACGTTCGGGCAATCGGCGGGACGCGAGCGACTTCAAAAGATGCTTCGGCCGCAGACCCGGCATCTTGATGTCGATTGGGGTGCGGAAGCCCCATTCGACCACGCTCCGGTCAAGCAACGGGCACCGAACCTCAAGACCGTGTTGCATGCTCATGCGATCGACCTTAACCAGGACATCGTTCGGCAGATAGACCTTGAGATCCGCATACATGGCTCGCTGGAGACTGCTCGACGACTGGCAGCGCCGATAGGGATCGGTCACCGCGGCGAAGGCATGTGTCGCCGCGAGATCGACGGCTGGCAGGCCCATCAGCGTGCGTACGGTGTTTGGCTTCACGAAACAGAGGTCGTAGTAGTACGCCGACGCGGGATCGCGCGCGATGTTCTCCAACACCGGCGCGAGACGGAAGGCACGCGGCATCCGTGGATTGCGCGGCCAGTGTGACCCGGCCCAGCCGAGCGCGCGGCGGCCGACCGCGCCCGCCACCTGCCGCACCTGACTCTCCCAGGCGTGCGGGAGATACCGGAAATCGTAGCCGCCGAACGTTTCATCACCACCGTCGCCGCTGAGCGCGACGGTCACATGTTGCCGCGCCATGCGCGACAGGTAGTAAGTCGGAATCGCAGACGGATCGGCAAACGGCTCGTCGAACGCCGCGACAATCCGGTCGAGCACGTCGTCCAGCCGCGGCTCGACGACGGCCTCGTGGTGCGTGGTGCCGAAATGGCGCGCTGTCTCGCCGGCCGCGGCCAGCTCGTTGTGCGCTGCGTCGCTGAAGCCGACCGAAGTGGTGGTGATGTCGGAGCCGAGGGTCTCCGCCATGAACGACGCCACCAGCCCCGAGTCGATGCCGCCGGATAGAAACGCGCCGAGCGGCACTTCGCTTTCAAGCCGCTGCGTGACCGCCGCCCGCACGCGCGATTCGAGTTCTGTGAGCGCGTGTGCGTCGTCGATCGGCTGATCGAACTCCGTAACGTCCCAGTACTGCCGCTCCTCGACACGACCGTTGACGACACGCAGCCAGTGTCCAGGCTCAAGCTTGCGGACGTGGCGATAGATGGTCTGCGGCGCCAGGATGTATCCGAGCGCCAGGTAGTCCTCGAGCGCGGCAACGTCGAGGGAACCGTCCCACACCGGGCTGGGATACAGCGCCTTGATCTCGCTGGCGAAGTGCAGCACGCCACCGAGCACGGCATAGAACAGCGGTTTCTTTCCCAGCCGATCGCGGGCAATGAACAACTCGCGGGCACGGGTGTCGTAGACGGCAAAGGCGAACATCCCGTCGAGCCGATCGACCACCGCCGGCCCGTACTCTTCGTAGCCATGCAGAATCGTCTCGGTGTCCGACATGGTACGGAACTGGTGTCCGCGATCCACCAGTTGCTGACGCAGGGTGTGGTGGTTGTAGATCTCGCCGTTGAAGACGATCCAGCGCGAGCGATCCTCGTTGGTAAGCGGTTGGGCGCCGCCGGCGCGATCGATGATCGAGAGGCGGCGATGTCCGAGCATGGCGCCGCCGGCGTCGTGAACGCGGCCGTCGTCCGGTCCACGATGCGCGATAGCGCTCGTCATCGCCGGCATAGCGGCGCGAATCTCTGGGGCTAACATGCCATCGAGCGCCATCACGCCACAGATGCCGCACATCAGTGCACCCCCAGCCGTGTGTATTCGCGGGCGTAGTCCTGCACCATGCGGTCGATGCTGAAAGCCGACTCCACCCGGCGGCGGCCGGCTTCGCCAAGGCGGCGGCGGCGCTCTGGATCCGCGAGCGAGGCCAGGGCGGCCGCCATACTGCCGGCATTTCGCGCCGCGACGAGCGTCCCAGTGACGTCGTCGAGCACGACTTCCGGCGTTCCGCCGACGCCGGTGGCGGCGACGGGAAGCACGGCGGCCATCGCCTCGAGGATCGTCAGGGATACACCCTCGCTGATGGAGCTGTTGGCGTAGACGTCGAACGCCGCCATCAGCCGTCGGGCATCCTGACGGTATCCCGTCAGCCGCACGTGGGGTGCGAGGGCATGGTCGCGGATGGACTGTTCAATGACGCTCCGATCCGGACCGTCGCCCACGATCACGAGCGTTCCACGGCCACTCTGCGATCGCATCTGCGCCACGGCGGCGACGAGAGTCGGCAGATCCTTCACCGGATCCAGTCGCGCCGTCGTGCCAATGACAAAGTCATCGTCGGCGAGATCGATGCCGTTGTAAATCACCCCGACACGCGTGAACCCTTCCGCCACGACATGCTGCTTCAGCGCCTCGGAAACGGCGAACACCGGTGCCGAAGCTTGCCGGAAGAGCCGGTTGGCGAGGCGGCGTTTCAAGGTGGGCGGCGCATCCGACAGGCGGCCATGCTCGGTGAACACCACGCCAACGCGCGTCATCAGCGAGGCAATCCGGCCGTAGACGAACGGCGAGTAATGGTGACAATGCACGATCGACGTGTTGTGGGCCGCGGCCAGCCGCGCCACTTGCAGGCCGAGCGACGGCCGAAACCCGGCGCGCCGATGCAACGCCACCACCGGCACTCCCCGATCGATCAACTCTCCGGCCCAGTCGCCCTGCTGATCGAGGCAACACACGAGCATCCGGAATTGTTCGGAGAGGCGCTTGACGATCTCGATCACTAGGCGCTCGGTGCCCCCGGGCTCCAGGCTGAGCACCAGCTGCATGACCGTGGGCTGTTGGCGCTCCACGCTCATGCGCCGCGCTCCCCGTCGATGGCCGAGGCAACCGCCACGTGTATGGCACGGACCGTCTCGGCGGCGCGCTCCCAGGTGAACTCGCGGCGCACCCGCTGGCGGCCGGCGGTGCCCATCGCCCGCCTTAGCGATTCGGACGCGGCCAGCCGCTGGATCGCGGACGTCAGCTCCTCCTCGTCGGTGCCGCTGACGAGTACTCCTGTTTCACCATCGGCGATTGCCTCGGGGACGCCGCCACTACGCCCGCCGATGGCTGGACGTTCCGTCGACGCAGCCTCCAGGAATACGATGCCAAACCCTTCGATGTCGCCGTCGGTATCGATGCGATTCGGCAACAGGAAAATATCGCAGGCGGCGTAGTAACGCGGCAGATCGGCCGCCCGTACCTCGCCGAGAAAATGTACGCGTTCCGCCACGCCCCGCTCCCGGGCAAGCGCCTCCAAGCGTTGCCGTTCGTCGCCATCGCCGGCAATCAGATACTGCACTGGCGCGGATCGATCTAGCCGGCTGATCGCGCGGATGGCCAGGTCGTGCCCTTTGCGCCGCTGCAGGCGGCCGACCGACAGCAACACGGTCTCGCCCTGCGCCGCAAATCGCCTGCGGATGTCACTCCCCTCGATATCGGGACGAAACCGCGTCGCGTCGACACCCGGATAGGCGACGTGGATACGCTCCGCCGGCACGCCGAGCGCTTCGAGGAGACGTCCGGTGTTCCGGCTGTTGACGATGTTGGTGGCGGCATTGCGGTAGACGCGGGTCATCAGCCAGGTCAACTCACGCGATTGATGGGCCGTCGCAATGTCTTCCCCATGCGACCAGCAGGCGTACTCAGGACCGCCAAGGGTCCGACCCAGCCACGCGGCTACCCCTTCGGGCAACGCTCTCCCGCAGTGAACGATCGCACGGTGCGGAGCGGCGAGGCGGCGCACCTGTCCGGCGACGCGCAGGTGGTGACGAAGTCCAGCCGGATCGAGCACGCCCCATCGCGGCGTCGCTACTGCGCGCCGGACAACTTTCAACGTCGTCGCCGCGTCCTGGTGCGGAGCGGCCAAGGCGTCTGTCATCACGACCACATCGACGCCTTGTACGCGCGAATAGATGGATTCCAGGAGGACGGCACTGCCACCGATCGCAGGGGGAAAGTTCGCCGTTAACAAGACGGCGCCGCGGGGACCCTTAGTCCGGCTCTGTCTTTGCAAGATACTCGTCATCCAGCGGTCTACAACGCAAACGTCCGGCCAACAGACAACGCGGGAGCCGGTCGAAATGGGCCGTTGCGCGCTGGCGAGCCTGAGGGGGCGCCGGAGCAAGGACTAAAGTTATCAGGATCGATGACTTTAGTTCGCGAGAGGTATCTGTGCTTCGACTGATTCTCGTCTTTCTGATCCTGATTTTCGGCGGGTATTACGCCGTCAAGCGCGGGGCGTTTGGCGCGTTGCTGCTCTATTTGTGGGTGGCTTACTTCAGGCCGGAAACCTGGGTGTGGGACGGCGAACTGATTCGCGCCATGAACCTCTCGCTGATTTTCGGGATCATCCTGCTGGTGCGCTCGATCGGTTCGAGTCTGCGGTTCGATTTTCGTACCGGTCTGATTTTTTCGTTCCTGGCTCTAACTGTGATCTCGACGATGGCGTCGGATCATCCGCAGTGGCTGCAGTGGCAGGACTTCATCAAGGCCATCCTCGTCTCCTACTTGATGTCGGCAGTGATCACCAACGTGTCGCAGCTGCGCATCGCGCTGCTGGTAATCGGCGTCTCTCTCGGATTCGAAGCGGCAAAGCAGGGTTGGGTGGTCATGCTGCTGCACCCTGCCCAGAAGAACGAGAACACGCTACCGATGCTCGGCGACAACAACGGTGTCGCCGTCGGCATGCTGATGCTGGTACCGGTGCTGGTGGCGCTGGCGCAGACCGCCACCAAGCGGTGGGAGAAGTGGACGCATCGGTTCTTCGCTGTCGGCGTTACCTACCGGGCAATCTCGACGTTTTCCCGTGGCGGCTTCTTGTCAGCCGGCGCCCTGCTGATCGTCTCGGTCTTGCGGTCGAAACGGAAGAGTGCGGGGCTGATCGGCGCCGCGGTGGTTTCTACCGCTGTTCTCAGCGTGCTGCCACAGGAGTTCTGGGATCGTATGTCGACGATCAAGACCGCCCAGGACCAGGTGACCGAAGAAAATACCAACATCGAGGACGGCGATGAAGTCTCTTCGCTCAGCCGCCTGCATTTCTGGAGAGTCGCCCAGGCAATGGCCGCCGCCAATCCGATTGTTGGCGTCGGGTTCAATGCCTACAACGCCTACTTCGATGACTACGACTTTCTCCGCGGCGCGTTCGGCACGGGACGCTCGGTGCACAGCTCATGGTTCGGCGTACTAGCGGAGCTCGGATACACGGGCCTCGCGCTCTACATCGGGTTGCTGCTGTCCTCTCTGTGGGCGTGCGAAAAGGTAATCCGGCGCGTCCGTAAGGGTGAACTGCCAATTGAATTCCGGTTCTACGCGGTGGCGCTGCAGACAGGGTTCGTACCGTTCATCGTCGGCGGCAGCTTTGTGCCGTGGCAGTACTGCGAGATGCTCTGGCATTTCTTCGGTCTGAGCCTGGCACTCACCGCTGTTGCGGAGAAGCACGCGGCGCTGGCGCCGGTGCTCGCGGCGGAACCCGCGCTCGCCCCTGCGCCCGCGCCACAGTCACATCCCCTGTTGAGACCGACACCGATCGTCCCGCGAGCCTAACCGTGGATTTACTACCGCTCGTCTCGTTCGTGATCCCGGTTCGCAACAACGCGGCGGGCCTGCGGCTGTGCCTAGCCAGTGTTCGTGCCCTCGACTACCCCGCCAACCGCATCGAACTGATCGTGGCCGACAATGGATCCACGGACGCGTCGCCGGCCGTCGCGCGTGAAGCCGGCGCCAGCGTGTTGTCACTGCCGCAGCGCCGGCCGAGTGAAATGCGCAACGAGGCCGCCGCCGCAGCTGCCGGCGACATTGTTGCTTTCGTCGATTCCGATCACCAGATTGACCGCGCCTGGTTGCGCAGTGCCGTCGAGACCATCCAGACTCACGACGCCGCCGCGGTGGGCGCGCCGTACACCGCTCCTCCGGGTGGCACCTGGGTGCAGCGCCACTACGATCGGTTGCGCCGTCGCAGCACCGGCATTGTCCCCACCGACTGGCTGGCCAGTGGCAATATGGCCATCCGGCGCGAAGCATTCCACGCAATTGGCGGCTTCGATGTTTCGCTTCACACCTGCGAGGATGTCGACTTCTGCCAGCGGCTGCGCGCCAGCGGCGCCTCAATCCTGAGCGATCCGCGG
>JADMIO011020099.1_pt1 | contig 11929 bp, 8 predicted proteins | sample 8958161 | NCBI WGS metagenome assembly JADMIO01 (sample SAMN16585339, study PRJNA669376) | soil metagenome | isolation source: Crop rotation soil | place: USA: Cullars Rotation, Alabama | collected 2011
GCCGCGACTTCAAGTCACGTGAATTCCAAGCTTCGGATCCCACTGTGCTGGAAAGCGGCGATAGCAACCTCGCGATCGCCGAAACCAACGAGCAGATGAAGGAAATGATGTCAAAGTTCGATAGCTACTTCGGCGATACTGCCGGATTGGAACATACCAACTAGTAGAGCAAGCAGACAGTAGTCAGTCGTTAAAGAGTCTCATCAACGCATCAACGAGGTTGATTTGCATCGCCTGCGACTCGCAGCGAGGGTGTAAAAAGTTTTGTGTAAATGGTCATCGACGGCCAACTGCTATAGGGTTGGCGGGGAGAAAAGATGACCAAAGACAAAAGCATCGACAATGAGTTGATTGACAACCTGCTGAAGAACTACAAAAAGCCCGAGGATCTGATCGGCGAAAACGGGCTCTTGAAGCAACTGACCAAGCAGCTTTTGGAGCGGGCGATGGCTGCGGAGATGACCGAACACGTCGGCTACGATAAGCACGACCCTGGTGGGAACAACAGCGGCAACTCGCGTAACGGCAAATCGGCCAAGACAATCAAAGGCACCTTTGGGGAGTTAGCGCTGGAGACGCCGCGGGATCGCAACGGGACCTTCGAGCCGCAGATCATCGAGAAACATCAGACGCGCTTCACCGGGTTCGACAAGAACATCCTGTCCCTGTATTCACGAGGGCTGTCGACCCGGGAGATCCAGCAACATCTCGAAGAGATCTATGGGGTAGAAGTAACAGCGGGTTTGATCTCGAGCGTGACTGAGGAAGTGATTGACGAGGTCAAGACCTGGCAGAACCGGCAGCTCGACGAGGTTTACCCGATCATGTATCTGGACGCGATCCAGTTCAAAGTGAGGGATAACGGGCACGTCAAGAACAAGGCGATTTATTTGGCGATCGGGGTGACCATCGAGGGTTATAAAGAAGTGCTGGGGTTGTGGATTGCGCAGAACGAAGGCGCCAAGTTTTGGCTGCAAGTAGTGACTGAGCTGAAGAACCGGGGCGTGACTGACATCTTTATCGCCTGTGTGGACGGGCTGAAAGGCTTTCCCGAAGCGATTGAAAGTGTCTTTCCGCAAACCGAAGTGCAGCTGTGCATCGTGCACCTGGTGCGGCATTCGCTGAACTTCGTGGGTTGGAAACAGCGCAAGGAAGTAGCTGCGGATCTGAAGTTGATCTACCGAGCGGCGACCGAGTCAGAAGCTGAACAACGACTGACCGAGTTTGGCCTGAAATGGGACGCGAAGTTTCCGATGATTGCGAAGTCCTGGCGCAGCAACTGGACGCGCGTGATTCCGCTCTTCGCGCACCCGCCGGAGATTCGGAAGATCATTTACACGACCAACGCCATCGAGTCGCTGAACATGTCGTTGCGCAAAGTGACGAAAGCGCGCGGCTCGTTTCCTAACGATGAGGCGGTCAGCAAACTGCTTTATCTGGCGCTGCGCAACATCGCCAAGAAGTGGACCATGCCGGTGCACGCCTGGAAGGACGCGCTCAATCGGTTTGCCATCATCTACGAAAACCGGCTGCCGCCGGCGAGCTAAGCCGGAAATTGGCGACGACCATGAAACCACAAAGACAAAACCGGGCTATGGAAACCGTGGAAAAACAAACTGCGTTTTCCCACCGTTCCCACAGCCCCTACTGCTGCTAAATTGATATGAAAAAAGCGGCGAACCAAAAACAACTACGATCGTTTACACAAAATCCTTGACGCGTCCCTCGCAGCGCGCCCGACCGTCTACCGTCCACTGACCACAGACAACTGACTGCCTTTCTATTCCAACCTTCCGCGTTGACACCCGTACCGTCCTATTCCGACTCGCTACTTCACGCCTCGAAATCACTGCTTCCCCGGCCGGATCCCAGCCCGCATCCCCGAAGTGCGTCACTGCCAACCCGGAAGCTCCATCTTCACCCTTCGCAGTTGCGACTTCACCCTTCGCAGTTGCGACTTCACCCTTCGCAGTTGCAACTTCACCCTTCGCAGTTGCAACTTCACCCTTCGCAGTTGCAACTTCACCCCTGGCAGTTGCAACTTCATCCTTCGCAGTTGCAACTTCATCCTTCGCAGTTGCAACTTCATGCCTCGCAGTTCCAACTTCGCGCTCCGAATGCGCTGCTGCCAAATCTCAGAGTGCCCAGTTTTACTCAGATTTTCTCCTTCCGGCGGGGCTTTTGCTGCAAAGTCATTCAGGGCTGATCAGGAAAGCGGTCAGGCCGCAGTACACAAGGGAAAGGCTTGCCTTTTCCGTAGAGAGATGGTCACTCGAATCCGAGGCTGCGCTCGGTAAATTTGAAGCACAGCCTCAAGCAAAGCCAGGGACGGACACCGGTAAGCTAAAGGCTCATCACGATGTGCTGCGGCCGGGCCGCATTACGTTTGGATCCTGCGAATGACTTTTGCAGCAGAGCCTGCCGGTGGGGAAATCGCGCAAGCGGCCAGCGCAATTCCCCCCGCGGTTGGCCGTAACGGCGCTCTCACAGCCCCCGGAGCTTCCACATTCCCGGCAGGCCGCCGAGGGTTCATCTTCCGTTCTCAATAGTGCGTTAACCCGCACCGGAAGGAACCCACGAAAATGAATACACCTAAGAGTAACGAAGAACGGCTGACTCGAATCATCAACGCCTGGACCATTCAGGCCGCCGACAAGAGCTTTGCCGGGATGACTTTGGCGCAATTCAAGACGGCGGTCGAGCCTTCGTTCGCCGCGCGGCGCACGCTGAACGATCTTGAAGCTCAGCGGGCGCTGGCGAGCAACGCCCGTGATGACGCTGACAAGGTCTCAATGGATAGGGCCGACAAGGTCGTGGCCTCGGTGGTTGGCGACGTCGAATTCGGCGATGACAGCAGCCTCTACGAATCGTTCGGCTACACGCGCAAGAGCGAACGCCGCTCCGGCCTGACCCGAAATAAGGCCGGCAACGGCGGCGGCGCGAATCCAACACCTTAGCTGAAGCATCTTTCCTTCCTTCCCTCTCCTTGCAGAGGCCAGGAGAGGGTGAGAAGCATACGTCACTTGCGGCGACATTAGTTTCCGAATGTCGCCGCCTTTTTTTTGTTGCCGATCACCCCTCACCGAACACGGTGCCCTCATGGCGCACCTCCCTCTCCCTCTGGGAGAGGGACAAAGGGTGAGGGACTAGCGCGCAACAGCCCTAAACCCTCACCCCCACCCTCTCCCAGCGGGAGAGGGAGATCGTCATAAAGAACTAGCTACGAAAATAGATGAACTCGACCACAAAGTCGGATCGCACGACAACGCGATTGCGTCGATCATCGCGGCTATTCACGCGCGCAAGAAATGACCGCTCTGGCTCCCATTGCTCGTACCATCTACGATTTACTTCTTTCAGTGCCACTTTCTCGTTGCTCTTTCGCGCTTTGCGGCATTAGTATTGCGGCGTTCGTTACAACTCTCAACGAGGATTCCCGCGTATCTCGCCTCGACACCGTTTACTGCTTAATGTCTGAATGGCAAAAATAGAAGACCTCATAAAGAACATTTCCGATGCGACATTGCGTGATGAGATTGCGCGCGAAGTCGCGAAGCTAAAAAGCGAAAAGAAGTTTGGACTTGTCTTTGAAGAGCACTTGCCTGAGCAAGTGGTGCTTCCGAGTCTTGCGATTAAGCCCGGCGTCCGCGTTGTAAAGCGCGGATCGGAGAATGAAGTATTCACGGTTATTGCACCCGAGCAAGGAAAGCGCGCGGCGAAGCGCTGGCGCATCTCTCGCGAGACGGATGGTCAGGAGGAATTCGCACTCGCCAAAGAGTTAGTTGTTATCAAGAGATTCGGCGAGCCGATCTATCCAACTCTAGTGCCGGTCGATCGCGTTACGCGCGCGCCGGGAAAGCCTTATCACACCGTCATAAACGCTGAGAACTTCCATGCGCTGCAATTGTTACTCTATTGCTGCGAGGGTCAGGTGGATGTGATTTACATCGACCCGCCTTATAACACCGGCGCGCGGGATTGGAAATACAACAATCGGTATGTCGACTCGAACGACCAATATCGTCATAGCAAGTGGTTGGCGATGATGAAGAAGCGGCTCCGACTTGCTAGACGCCTGTTAAAGCCAGACACGGGTGTCTTGATCGTCACAATTGACGAACATGAAGTAAATCACCTCGGAATGTTGCTTGAAAGCGAACTTGATAATACGACCCGACAAATGGTTACGATCGTTATCAATCAAAAAGGAATAGCTCAAGGTCGCCTTTCCCGAGCAGAAGAATATGCGTTCTTTTGTTTTACTGACAAAGCGTTTGTGAGGAGTCATCATGACGACCTGTTATCACCAGAACGCCCAGAGACTAAACAATTCACATTGCCTCGGTGGGAAAGACTATTAAGGGGGGGAACCAACTCGAGGCGAGATGACAGACCTGGCTTGTTCTTTCCCATCTTCGTTGACCCAGCCATTCCCGCGATCGTGAAGGTGGGCGATCCGCTGCCCTTAGGGAAATTGCCGAAGGATGTTGCCAGCCTTCTGCCGTTGGGAAAACGTGGTAATTCCGATTCCGATCGAACAGTCGCGTGGCCTATTCGGATGAATGGTTCTTTGGGGAATTGGCGTGTTAGTCCCCCGACTTTACGCCAGTTCATAGCGAAGGGTTACGTCAAATTAGGCGGTTACGATGAAAAGCGTAAGACGTGGACCGTCTTATATCTTGGAAAGCGACCTCAGCAGCAGATCGAATCCGGCGTAATTAGGATCGTAGACCGCCATCCCGATACCAACGCCGTCAATATTGAGTACACAGAAGCGCAAGAGCGCCAGATTAAGACGGTATGGCATCGAGGACTTCATGACGCGGGCAACTATGGTTCTACCTTGTTGCGGACCATCCTCGGGGAGGGTGCTACCTTTTCATTTCCGAAATCGCTTTACGCCGTAAGCGACGCTTTAGGAGCGGTCGTCCGCCACAAACCTGACGCACTCATTCTCGATTTCTTCGCGGGCTCGGGAACGACACTCCACGCAACTTGTCTATTGAATTCAGAAGATGGCGGCAATCGCCGAACCATTCTGGTCACGAACAACGAAGTAAATGAAAAGCTCGCTAGTCAACTTAACGCGAAAGGTCTGTGGCCCGGCGAGCCAAAGTTTGAAGAGCATGGAATCTCTGAATCCGTAACATGGCCGCGCTGCAAGTACGTCGTCAATGGCCGAAGAGACGATGGAACCGAATTGCCGGGCACATATATTAATGAGCGTGAATTGAGCGAGGGCTTTGAAGAAAATCTTGAATATCAAAGGCTCGACTTCCTGGATCCCAACGAGGTTGCATACGGCGACAAGTTTGAAAGTATTCTTCCCGTTCTTTGGTTAATGGCCGGTGCAACGGGTGAGCTTCATTCGGAGAGGGGATCGCGAGGCGCCGGACGCTGGTTCATTCCGAAAGAATCTCCATACGCGGTGCTAATTCAAGAAGATTACTTTAGTGAGTTCGCCCGTGAACTGAAAGAACGACCAGACATCACGCACGTCTTTCTCGTTACAGATTCTGAGGAAGCGTATCTGGAGATGATTGCCGAACTGCCCGGCTCACCAAAGACGAAGATGCTTTACAAGAGCTATCTCGAAAACTTCCGCATTAACACGGAGCGCAACCTGTGAAGATTCCTCTAAAGGAGTTTCAGACTGCGGCGGCCGAGGACATGCTTAATCAGCTCGAGTCGGCGCGACGGGAAGTTCTGCGTGGCCATCCTCAGGCGATGATTCTGAGTTCTCCGACCGGCTCGGGCAAAACCGTGACGGTGACCGCTTTTATGGAATGGATGGTTGCGGGCTACCAAAATTTGCCGCCCGACAAGAATGCAACCTTCCTGTGGTTGAGCGATTCGCCGGAATTAAATGCGCAGAGTTGCGAGAAGATATTGCAACAGTCCAGCGTGTTTGAATCTCGCGACATAGAGATGATCGGTTCCCTGTTTAGTCGGGAGCAGTTCGATGGCGGCAAGATTTATTTTCTGAACACGCAGAAGCTTGGAAAAGACAGCTTGTTAACAAAACGCGGCGATAATCGCGAGTTCACGATCTGGGAAACAATTGAAAATACCAGCGTCGCCAAGCCCGCCGATTTCTATTTAATTATTGACGAAGCCCATCGCGGAATGTCTGAAAGCCGCCGCGAACGCAATAAAGCGCAAACGATCGTCCAGCGGTTCATCAAAGGTTACGACGAAGTCGGCATGCAGCCTTTGAAGCTAATCATTGGCATGAGCGCCACGCCCCAGCGGTTTCACGATCTCCTGGAAGGAACGGACCGGGTAACGCGGCCAATCAAGATCGACATCGACGAAGTCAAACTTTCCGGATTATTGAAGGATAAAATCACACTGTTTCATCCTGACGAGAAGACGCCTTCAGACTTTACCTTGCTGGAGGAATCAACTAAACGCTGGAAGAAGTTCGGCACGGCTTGGAAGAGTTACTGCAAGGCTCAAAAGATGGACGATCTTGTCGAGCCTGTAATGGTGGTTCAGGTTGAGAATGCCGTCGGGAAACAGCTGACGGCTACGCCGCTCGACAAGGTGGTTGAAGTCGTGGAGCGCGTCGTAAAGCTCCCGGACAGGGCTTGGGCGCATGCTTTTCAGGAAACCGGCGATATTTCCGCAAATGGCCGCCTTATCAGGAAGATTGATCCGTCCAAAATCGAATCTGATCCGGACGTTCGTATTGTCCTTTTTAAGATGAGTTTAACAACCGGCTGGGACTGTCCACGCGCTGAAGTCATGATGTCCTTTCGTAAAGCAGTGGACAGTACCATGATCGCGCAGCTTGTCGGTCGAATGGTGCGGACGCCGCTGGCCAAAAGAATCGACAACAATGATTTTCTCAACAAGGTTTCTCTTTATCTGCCCCATTACGACGAGAGCGGATTAAAGAAGATCCTGGATGAACTCAACAATCCTGAAACTGGATCGACGGTAGAAGTTGAAGAGGGCGACGATCTGGTTTCACTCGTTCGAGATAAATCCAAGGCAGCATTGTTTGAGAAGCTGGAAAAGCTGCCGAGTTATTACGTCGAGCGCATTACGAAAATGTCAGACATCAAGCGAGTCATGAAGCTTTCACGTCTGCTGACGTTCGACGAAATCGGAAAGAAAGAATGGGACAGAGCGAAGAAGCTGATTGTGCAGACGCTTTCAACCGAGCTAACGCGGCTGAAGAAACACGCAGAGTTTGTGGAGGAGGTGTCAGAAGGTCAAGTCTTGGAAGTTAGGGAAGTCGATATCGAATACGGTGAATGGACGGAAGGAAAGTCGAAGACAAAGAAGGTGCGGCTTAGCCCCGAGAACATTGAAGATCTCTTCTATGACTGTGGGAGAAAACTAGGAGAAGGCCTACATTCCGAATTCTGGAAATCTAAGAAGAATGAGCACGACGATCCGGCAGTTGCGAAGGTGCAATTATTTCAGCTTCTTCAACACAAACAGGTTTGGGACAAACTGAAACAAGAATCTAAAGACCGAATTGACGAATTGTTCAAGAAATATAATGACGAGATTGACGAGCTACCATCCAGCCGTCGCGAGGAATACAGAAAGATCAGGGGAAGTGCGAAAGACCCTGTCGCCGACCATGTGACCCTTCCCGACGACGACGAAATCGAAGTTAGAAAAGAAAAGCCTTTGTGGGGAAAGCATCTGTATATCGACAAGTCGACCGGCAAGTTTGGCGCGAAGTTCAATACCTGGGAAACGAAGGTTCTGAACGAAGAAATTGCTGATAAGAATATCGTGGGCTGGTTTCGAAATGTCCCTCGAAAGAGTTGGGCACTCTGCATTCCTTACAGAGTGCACGAGAACCACAAACCTTTTTATCCTGACTTTGTTGTCTTCCGCAAAGAAAAAAACAAGGTCGTCGCGGACATTCTCGACCCGCACGAAAGCGGTTTGCGCGATTCTGTAGATAAAGCAAAGGGCCTAGCTCTCTATGCTCGCGAACACGGATCGAAGTATGGAAGGATCGAGTTGATTATTGTGGGCGACGACGATCACATTCGACGCCTTGATCTCACGAAAGAATCGACGAGACAAAAGGTGCTCAAGGTTAGCAGCGTCAATCACTTGGAGTTGTTATACGAAGAGTCATGAGAATAATGATTGGGCAAGACTCAGGTGTGTATGAACTCACCACAATTCTTCACGACTAAAACAAGGAAACTTTACACTCAGCTTTGTGAAGGTAAGTTCGCTGTACCCAAACTGCAGCGCGCGTTCGTGTGGAACGGAAGAAAAGCGGCGATGCTGCTAGATAGCATTTATCGCGAAATGCCTATCGGATCATTGACCATCTGGGATACCAGCAACCGAAACAAGAATCTTCTACGGCATACATTGCATATTCTACCGCCATTCAAAGACCATCGAAGGGTTTGGTTCGTGTTGGATGGACAGCAGCGGTTGTCTGTGTTGTATCGAATATTTGAACGTGGTGACGCCGACGGGGGTGGACGCGCGACGCTGGACTTCGATCGGATCGTTTTTCGCGTGACTGAGGGTAATGAGCAGTCGAGGTTTCAATATCGGAAGCCGGTCGATGGCGAATGGGTCTCGGTTCGCGCGGTACTCGCCTCAAACTGGAGGAGTTGGACGCGGGACTTGACGGCAGGACAATTGAACCGAGTTGTTGTGTGTCGCTCGGCGCTGCAAAACTATAAGGTCGCGATTGTAAGAGTTTCCACTGAAGACATGGACGAGGCTCGTGAGCTTTTCATCCGGATAAACTCGCTTGGAACCGCGCTCGGAGCCGCTGATCGTGCGTTTGCGCGCGCATCCCGGTTCGATCTGCGAGAGCTGTCAAATCAAACGTGGCATCAATTACCCGCAAGCTTCCAAGGGATTAGGAACGAGCAGTTCCTTCAGACTCGGGCGCTGCTTGATAATGTTGGCGATGTTGGCGAACGCGCATTTGAAGCAGTCACGCGGAAGTGGGATCGAAAGATTGAGCGCGATCCCTCAGTCAAAAAGCAATTCACAAGAATCTGGGACCGGCAAAGCAAGGCGACCCTTAGGGCAATTGATTGTCTAAGGAAAGAGTTTTTTGTATTGGATGATGGGCTTCTTCCGTCCGAGAACATGGTTTCAACGCTTGCAGTGTTTTTCTATCATCATGCCGCACTTCCCACACCGAGACAGCAAACCGAAATCAGAAAGTGGTTTTGGGCCACAGCAATTGGTCAGAGGTATTCGGGGCGCGGGTTTCGAGACAACATTCTTAACGATGCCAAGTTCTTCGAACAACTCGCTCGCGGCGGCAAGGATGGCCGATTCCGGTTCGACGATAGAGTGGATCCAATCGACCTTCAGCGTGCGAGTTATGGAAGACGTTCGTCGATTGCCGATGGTTTGTACTGCTTACTCATTGCGCAAAAGCCAGCTTACCTAAAAAACGGCGGTTCGATGCTGGTTGAAGAGTATGCGAGCCCGGCGAATCGGAAACACAAGCATCACATCTTTCCACGCGCCATGCTTTCTCGTCAGCGCGTATCCACAGCGCGGGCAAACAGTATCATTAATCTTTGTTTCATATGTGGGGAAGAAAACAGTTTATTTGGTTCAAAGAAGCCGTTCAAGTATCTCGATGAATTCCGTCGCAAACGGTATTTCGGCAAGGTTATGCGAAGTCACCTCATACCATTCGATCAAAAAAGCGGTCTCTGGGATGTTCACGTTGTCAGAGGATATCGCGCGTTCCTGAAGTCCCGAACTCGATTGCTTTGTCGCAGTTTTGAGCGAGCTGCAGGGATAAAGCTTTTCCGAGAGGAATGAATTTATTCAGATAGAAATTAGACACTCATCAACTCTTGAACCACCTCGTCGTTGATTTCTACCTGCCTGACTTTTAACACCTCACCCAAATGCGCACGCCTGTCTTCCAACTCGACGCTTTCACAACACAGGTATTCGGGCGCGGCGGTCGGGTTTAAGACCGATCTAATCGGCTCGTGATACCATCTCGCGCCAAGATGAAACGTGGACTTTGTCGCACCCTCGTTGTCCTGGCGCTCACGCCCCTGGTTTTCGCTCTTCCTTTCTTTCCAGGTAACGCGCAGAAACAGAGATCGGCAACGGCGGGCCCAACGCGGCGCCCGCGGCTGGTGTTGCTGGTGGTCGCGGATCAGTTTCGTTACGACTATCTGGAGCGCTTTGGCGATCTGTTTGGGCCGAAAGGTCTGCGGCGGTTGCTGACGAACGGCGCCTCATGGGTCGATGCCAATTACGATCATGTGCCGACGACCACCGCGCCGGGTCATTCCACGATGCTGATTAAGCTGCGCGCAATCTGAAGGGGTTGGTGATGGTGTGTTCTCCGAAGCGCTTCAACAAGCTCACGGCATCATCCTCTTGAATGTGCTCGCGCTTGAGAATCTCTTCAACTTCAGGTTGTTCGGGACTGGGGATGCGCATTACGAAAAACTGCCAGAGCTCTTTGCTTTCGTAGGGCTGAGTAATATCAGGAAACTCAAGCAGCGGCCGCAACTCATCCTGTTGTCTGAACTCATCGGAATACTCAAATCTCCACATTCCGTTGGCAACCGACAGAGTTCCCACCAGCAAGTCGTCATAAAGCAACTTGAACTCGGCGCGAGTATCGGGCGGAGCTTCGACAGCCTTATGAAATCCCAGCCAACCTAAGATCGATTTGAACGGCATGGCGCGTTTCTATACGTAAATAGCTTCTTTTAGTTTGCTATAGCGGAGATGCAAGCATTCTTTGATTAGTTGCCGCCGCTCGGGACTCATTAAGTCGCTGAATTCCTTGTCAACCATGCGGAGTGTTTGCTCCAATGCTTGCTCGTTCAGCAGTTTCTCAATGTGAGGTTTGCATTTGTCAAAGCTTTGCCAGATTAAGCCCATTAGTCTAAAGAAATCAACATCCGGTTGTTTGTCCCATGAAAACGGCGGAGCGCACTTTGAGATGTAGGTTTCCAGCTGTCCTTTATCACTTATCATTTGCCGAATTCGTCTTTCCGGAACATTCCAGAAAAGAGCGCGAGCCGTGTCGAAAATCGGAGCGAATCTCGGCGATTGAACTTTATAGATTGGAACAATTACGCCCCAGTTGTAAGGATGACGGTCGTTGTGTCCAATCAGACAATCGAACGCCAGCATCTCCACCAAACCCTTGACGATCTTCAGTTCGAATTCAGGAAAAGGGACCCGGATAGACTCGCACACCATTTGGAATGTGAAGAACTCGGCCTCACTCTTGTTCTCCGCGAGTTGTGCATACTCTTCTTTACCAAGGCACTGCTCGAATATTTGTGCTCCGTGGATCAGTTGCTCTTCACGTCGATTCAAGAAGTACTTGCTCATGAAGCGAACGTGTCCATGCACAATCCGCAATTTCGAATCAGCGATGTTCAGTCCAAAGATTTGACCGATTCGTGTGAGCAACTGTTCGGTGATCGATTCAAGGGGATAGTATTTCGACCCGACTTTAGCGATGTACCTATCGGCGCGACTTCTTCGACTACGATGTCCGGGACGATATTCTCTATCGGTGATAAAGTCCTTCGGCGCGTCACCAGGTATCGATAAAAAGTCGACAGTCTCTAGCGAGTATTCCTTCAAACGAGGAACAACCGAATCCCAATTGAGTTGGTAATCTGAGCGGTATCGGATTTCTTTGGGTTCCACATCGGGCGCGGTCGGAGGAGGCTTTTTCTTCATTTCAATGAGCTGCGGAGTTTATCTGAGAGACGGCCAAAATAGCTAGAGATTAGAACCCTAACATTGATAGAATCCGCCGCACTTATTTCGCTGCCAAGCCACATTCATGAAAACCATCAAGGACCCTCAAATGCGCACGCCTATCTTCCAACTCGATGCTTTCACAACACCGGTCTTCGGGCGGCGGTCGGGTTTAAGACCGATCTAATCGGCTCGTGATACCATCTCGCGCCAA
>JADMIO011200180.1_pt1 | contig 11929 bp, 10 predicted proteins | sample 8958161 | NCBI WGS metagenome assembly JADMIO01 (sample SAMN16585339, study PRJNA669376) | soil metagenome | isolation source: Crop rotation soil | place: USA: Cullars Rotation, Alabama | collected 2011
GCCGCGACTTCAAGTCACGTGAATTCCAAGCTTCGGATCCCACTGTGCTGGAAAGTCCCTTCCACAATCAGGCCCGGCGCGCGCACGCGCCCGACCGCTTCGCGGAAGCCGCGCTCGACCTGCCCGTCGGTCACAATCGCCCAGTGAACTTCGGCCGCGCCCGCGTCCCAGTAGCGCCCAGTGTCCTTGCCCGGCGCGTAGGTCTCGGCGCGGCCGGAGCGCACGACCGGCTCGTCGCCTAAGAGTGGGCTGACGCAGCAGGCGTGCGGGTCTCTGCCGCACGAGCGGTAATGGCCGCGCGTCATCTTCAACGCGGCCCAGCCCGGCAGCGCGCGCAGAAGCTCGCAGACGAGTGTCGTCTTGCCCGAGTTCGAGTTGAAGCCGCCGACGGCGACGATGGTGGGCCTCAAATCCATTGGCGCCCCTAGTATCGCCTCACCCGCCGCGCCCTTACAACTTCAGATGCTTGTAACGAATTTTTTCGGCTCGCCGAAAAAAGTGCTTGACAGTATAAAGTAGTCTGTTGTATACCTTCGTCGTCGCCCCGAACTCGCGGGCCGACACTTTTGAGGAGAAGAGAGATTTCAGTGATGACGGCTAAACCGAGAACAGCAAGGCGCGCGCGGATGACCGGCAGTACGACGGTCGTCTGGCGGCAGTCCGCCCGGTATCAGGGCGCCGCCGCGTTGCGCGTCGTCTGTCCGAAGCCGTCCGCGATAAATATCGGCGGCGGATTCAGGCAGCGCCATGCCCTTCGACCCGAAGGCGTGTCGGGGCTGGATCGCGGTCAAATTCAGAGTTAGTCCAGCGGGGGGCGGCCTCCCGCTCCCCAAATCTCTAAAAAGTTCGTAGAGACTTGTCCGGAGCGGGCCGGCTTCCTGTGGGGGAGCTAAGAAGGCCCGCTCTTTCTTTTTGCTGTTTGACAACCGAAATACCTTGAGGTGAAGAAGGCGGGGAACCGCCCCCGCCTTCTTCAAGTTTTTCTTCGCGTCAGAGGCCGAAGAGGCTCGGCAGCGGCCCGTAAAGCCGTGGCCCTTGAATGGGCGCTGGGGGTTCGAATCCCTCCTGATGCATAGACGAAGGGGCGTAAGCTAACGCGCAAACTGGCAGATTCCAAACCTGCACTTCCCGGTTCGAATCCGGGCGCCCCTGCCAACTTTGGAAGGTTGGGCACGGGCACGCCAAGCAGTCCCGAAAACTGTCGGAGCTAAAGACTCCTGTGGGTTCGACTCCCGCACCTTCCGCCAAATTTTCTCCGGAGGCGTCGCATAAATGGCATTGCAGCGGCCCGCTAAGCCGCCGGGGCCTGACAACCCTTGTGCGTTCGAATCGCACCGCCTCCGCCTTTCAAATGAACCCGTAGCTCAGACGGATGAGAGCGCAAGTTTGCGGAGCTTGAGGTCGCACGTTCGAGTCGTGCCGGGTTCGCTTCAGTCCGGGGTCGTCCAGCGGGAGGACGCCTGTCTTTGGAACAGGAGACGAGGGTTCGAGTCCTTCCCCCGGAGTTGTTCGGAGAAGTCTTGCTGGTGTGGCGTAACGGCAAACGCACGGCGTCGAGAGCGCCGGGGGCTCAAGGCCCGTGTGGGTTCGATTCCCTCCTCCAGCATCCCTGCGGGAGTGGTGCAAATGGCTGACACGCCGTCCTCAGAAGGCGGATTTTGTGAGTTCGAATCTCACCTCCCGTACCAATTCAAAAGAAGCGCGCGTAGCCCAACGGCAGAGGCGGCAGGCTTAATCCCTGCACTGTGAGAGTTCGAATCTCTCCGCGCGCAATCGACGCGGGGGCGTATGCAAATGGAGAAAGCGGCCAGACCTTCAATCTGGCGCCCGCGAGGCTTTGCGGGTTCGAGTCCCGCCGCCCCTGCCAGCTTTTCACGTTGACCGAGGCCCAGACGGACAGGGCGCCGCACTGTGAATGCGGACGGCGCGGGTTCGAGTCCCGCCGGTCAACCCAATTCAATACACGGGGCGTTAGCCAAGCCGGACGAAGGCACGCGACTCTCTATCGCGCACGCGCGGGTTCGAGTCCCGCACGCCCTGCCAACTTCGAGGAACGGTGGCCGAGAGGATTGAGGCACCGGATTGTCGATCCGGACTACGCGGGTTCAATTCCCGTCCGTTCCGCTTCACGCGCGCTGCAAGCTCAACAGGCACGAGCACCCGCCTCTTAAGCGGGGGGCTGCGGGTTCGAGTCCCGCGCGGCGCACCAAACTTTCGGAGCGTAGCCTAGTGCGTTTCAGGCACTCGCCTTGGGAGCGAGACGACGTGAGTTCGATTCTCACCGCTCCGACCAAATTCAAGTGGACGTAGCTTAGCCAGGGAAAGCGCCGGCCCGCCACGCCGGGGACGCGGGTTCAAATCCCGCCGTTCACTCCAACCTTCGACACGGGCGGTTAGCTTAACGGAACACAAAAGCGGGCCGCTTCGAACGGCTCCAGATGCGGGTTCGATTCCTGCACCGCCCTTCCCCTTTTCTTTCAGCGGGAGTGATGTAACGGCTCAACATTCGAGTCTTCCAAACTCGCTCTGAGGGTTCGACTCCCTCCTCCCGCATCGCCCGCGCCAGCAAGCCTGCAGCAGCAGAAGCGTAAGCCTGCGGCGCAACACAGACAGCACGGGCACGTCACAGGCGCGCGTAGCCAAGCTGGATAAGGCGACGGTCTGCAAAACCGTTAACCGCCGGTTCGACCCCGGCCGCGCGCTCTCAGACGACGACCCTCGGCAGGTTCGTCAAACTTCAACCCACACACGAAAGGAGGCCGCAATGTTACGGCTCAGACTGTTCTACGTCGCGAGAGTCTTCCTGCGCGCGTTCGCGCGGCGCGGGGACGGCGCGGCCGTCATCCTCTTCAGAAAGGGCACCGCCCGCACTGGATAACGTCCGCGTCCGCTTGTCGAGTCGCCCCGCGAGGGGCTTTGGCAGAAAGCAAGGATATGGACACCGGATTGTTGGTCGAAAAGTTCGCGCTCATGGGGGCGCGCTTACAGTTCCGAGAGATCGTGAACAACTTCCGCTGGCGGCGTGAGAGCCCCGGCATTGACATCAGGACGGACGAGCGCGGCGAGTTCTTCGACATACGCACCGGGCGCGACGAGAGCGTCGAGTACGAAGTCGTAGACCTCCGGCCCGAGATGCGTCACCTGCTCCTTCTGGGCCGCCGCGACGGGAAGAAGGAGAAGTACCTCTGCGGCCACGACGAGCGCCACTGGTTCGTCTGCGCCGTGCCGGGCGCGTCCGTGCGCGGCGTGACGACGGCGATGGAGTCGCTCCAGCCGACGCTCGTACGTCTGGCAGTCAGACGCAACCTGCGACGGCAGAAGAACCGCCTCCGCCGGCGCAACGAGGCGTTCGTGCGTCAGGGCGAGTGGTTCTTCGTCCCCGCGCCCGACCTCTTCGTGCCCGCGTGGCTCGTACTCCGCGACGAGCCGCTCAGCCGCGGCGCGGGCAGCAAGCCGCACACGTGCCAGTTCGCTTACCGCAGGGGCGGCGAGCCGGTGTGGGTCTGCACGCGCTTCCCGTCGGGCGTGCCCGAGGCGTCGTACAGACACCTTCTCGTCACCGACCGCCGGGCGGGGGGCTGGGACTGGCGGCAGATGTTGCGCGAGCCCGAGGTTTACGTGAAGGGCCGCGTGTGGCACAGGGATCACAAGACCGTCGTGCTCGAAGGCTGGCACCGCGTGGCGATGAACACGGAGCGCGAAGCCCCGTTCGCGCCGCGCGTCGTCTTCCTCGACTGACGGCCTTTAAGACTGCGGGCGGGTCGCGCGCCCAGCGCGGCGCCTCACGCCGCCCGCACCTCCAAATTTTCACTCTATACTTTACGAAAGGAGGAATGCCGGGATGACGAGTCTGAACGGCCGTGTGCTGCTTCTGAACTTCTCGTACGAGCCGCTGGGCACGGTCGGCGTGGCGCGCGCGATGTGCCTCGTGATTCGCGGCGCGGTCTTCGTCGAGGAGTTCGACGGGGAGCGCGTGCTGCGCTCGCCGCGCGCAGAGTTCCGCGTGCCGAGCGTGGTGCGGCTGCGCCGCTACGTCAACGTCCGGCGCCGGCGCCAGACGGCCAGCATGAAGCGCCTGCGCATCTTCGTGCGCGACCGCTTCCGCTGCCAGTACTGCGGCGACAGACGCGCCGCCGCGGAGCTTACGCTCGACCACATCACTCCGCGCTCGCGCGAGGGCCGCTCCACCCCGGAGAACCTCGTGACGGCCTGCGTCACCTGCAACACGCGCAAGGGCAGCCGCACCCCCGAGGAGGCGCGCATGCCCCTGCTCACGACGCAGAGGCCGCTCGGCATCGGCCTCGAACACATGATGCTCTGCCACTACGCGGAGACGAACCCCGCGTGGCGCAAGTACCTGTACGTCGAGGGCGTGCCGCTCAAGCGGCGCGAGCCGGCCTGAACCGAGGGGGCGCGGCGGGAAGTCCGCCCCGCCCCCTTCAACACTCAAACCAAAGCCCGGAGGCATAGCTGACGTGGGCAAGCGTCGGTCTGAAGCACCGACAAAAAAATGGTTATAATTCCGGTTGGATAGCTCAGACGGCAGAGCACACGGCTGAAGCCCGTGGTGTCGAAGGTTCGATTCCTTCTCCAACCATAAATCATTATGAGTACAAAAGAGTGGCGACAGGCTAATAAGGAAAGGATAGCAGCTCATAGTCGGGCTTAGTATCAAAGGAACAAAGAAGCCTGCAAGGCGGCGTCTAGAGAGCGAAAACGACGTGCCGCGGCATGGCTGAAGAGTTACAAAGCCACTCTCAGTTGTATTCGGTGTGGTGAGAACCATCCCGCCTGTCTGCAATTTCATCATCGAAACCCTTATGAGAAGGAAGCTGACTTAGGATTGACTGTCGGTAATGGTTGGAATATCGAGCGGATTATGAAGGAGATTGAGAAGTGTGATGTTCTCTGTGCTAACTGTCATCTGAAAGAACATTATGCTGAAGTGGGACATAGAAAAAACCATGATCCGCAGAGGTGATAATCCTTACGGCCGGTTAGCTCAGTCAGGCTAGAGCGCCTGTCTTACAAACAGGAAGTCGAAGGTTCGATTCCTTCACCGGCCATTACGACGGGGCGCGGCTCATCGCGCGCGTGTGCGTGGCACGCGCGCGACCGTGGAGCGCGAGGCCGACTACCGGCGGCCCGCCCCGACCAACTCTCGGCGATGTAGCTCAAAACGGAAGAGCGTCCGTCTCGTAAGCGGGTGCGTGCGGGTTCGACTCCCGCCATCGCCTTCGTGGGCCTGTAGCTCAGACGGATCGAGAGCACTCGTCTTCTAAACGAGCCGCCGCAGGTTCGAGTCCTGCCAGGCCCGCCTTACCAACGGCGCGGAGTAGCTCAGAGGCAGAGCAGCGCTCTCATAAAGCGCCGGCCGCGGGTTCGAGTCCCGCCTCCGCAATTTAGACTGACACGGGTTGGTAGCTTAACTTGGCAGAGCGACAGTCTTGCAAACTGTTAGGTGTGAGTTCGAGTCTCACCCAATCCATCAAACTTCTCTTCACTGCGGCGTAGCTCAAACGGCTTCAGAGCGCTTGTCTAGTAAACAAGAGTGTGCGGGTTCGAGTCCCGCCGCCGCAGCCTTTGTGCGGGGATGTGCGCTGGTGCGCACGGCGCTCTCATAAGGCGTCCACCAAAGGCGGGTTCGATTCCCGTCCCCGCGACCTTCTCGATGGCAGATAGCTTAATCCGGTAGAGCGCCTGATTGTTAATCAGTAAGGTGTCGGTTCGAGTCCGACTCTGCCAGCTTCTTTACAGCCCGACACGATGACCCGGAGCACGAGCGGCAGTGCGGCAGCCTTTTAAGCTGTGGTGTGCGGGTTCGAGCCCCGCCGGGTCAACCAACATTCGCGGCGCGTAGCTCAAGGGTGGCTAGAGCATTCGGTTGATAACCGAAAGGTTGGAGGTTCGACCCCTCCCGCGCCGACTTTCTTTGCGGAGTCAGCTAAACGGCAGGCTGCCTGTCTCTGAAACAGGTCGCGTAGGTTCGAGTCCTTCCTCCGCAGTTCACCTCAAGGTATTTCGGTTCCCGTCAGTCAAGACCTTTTGAACCTTTGTCAAAGGGGGAACATTTAAGATGGCGAACAAGACGCTCTTCAAGACGCTCGTGGGCAAGCTCGTGCCCGCGGCTAACGCGCGCAACGAGCACGGCGCGCCAGCCTACCAGCTCACGCCGAAGCAGGCGCTCGCGCAGTACGCCGCGACGGGCTGCCTCGGCGCTACCTTCTACGCCGACGCGAAGGAACAGCTCGCGGTCGTCCTCGAACTCTGCGAGCAGGTCGAGCCGCGCTTCGTCGCGCAGACGGCCCTTTACGCGCGCGAGCGCGGCTTCATGAAGGACATGCCCGCGCTCCTGCTCGCCGTGCTGGCCGTGAAGGACGTAAAGCTCCTCGCGCAGGTCTTCCCGCGCGTGGTGGACAACGGCAAGATGCTGCGCAACTTCGTGCAGATTCTCCGTTCGGGCGTGGTGGGCCGCAAGTCGCTCGGCTCGGCGCCGAAGCGGCTCGTGCGCGAGTGGCTTGAGGCTCGTTCGCCCGAGGCGGTCTTCCGCGCGGGTGTCGGCCAGTCGCCTTCGTTCGCGGACATCGTGAAGATGGTTCACCCACGCCCGCGCGACGCCGAGCGCGAGGCGCTCTACGGCTACATGCTCGGCCGCGAGGTTTCGGCCGACGCTCTGCCGGGCGTCGTGCGCAGCTTCGAGGCGTTCAAGGCGGGCGACCGCGCTACGGTGCCGGACGTGCCGTTCCAGATGCTCACGGCGCTCTCTCTCGGCACGGCCGAGTGGACGGCGGTCGCGCGCCGCGCGCCGTGGCAGATGACGCGCATGAACCTGAACACGTTCGCGCGCCACGGCGTCTTCGACCAGCCCGGCCTCGCCGAGCTTGTCGCGAGCCGCCTCGCCGACGCAGAGCAGGTGCGGAAGGCACGCGTCTTCCCGTACCAGCTCATGACGGCCTACGCGAACACGGACGCGCGCGTGCCCGCGATGGTGCGCGACGCGCTTCAGGACGCGCTTGAGGTGGCTATCGAGAACGTGCCGCGCGTTGAGGGCAAGGTCTACGTCTTCCCAGACGTGTCGGGCTCGATGCAGTCGCCCGTGACGGGCCACCGCAAGGGCTCCACGACCGCGGTGCGCTGCGTGGACGTGGCGGCGCTCGTGGCGGCGGCGGTGCTGTGCCTCAACCCGCGCGCGGAGGTTCTGCCGTTCGAGCACGACGTTGTGCAGGGTCTGCAACTCAACCCGCGCGACAGCGTGATGACCAACGCGCAGAAGCTGGCCGCAATCGGCGGCGGCGGCACGAACTGCTCGGCGCCGCTCCGGCTCCTGAACGAGCGTAAGGCCGAGGGCGACCTCGTCATCTACGTCTCGGACAACGAGTCGTGGGTGGACGCGCGTGCGGGCCGCGGCACGGCGACGATGCAGGAGTGGTCGGCGTTCAAGCGCCGCAACCCGCGCGCACGCATGGCCTGCATCGACGTGCAGCCGTACAAGACCGTGCAGGCCGCGGGCTCTTCGGACGTGCTCAACGTCGGCGGCTTCAGCGACCAGGTCTTCGACGTGGTCGCAGACTTCGCCGCAGGCCGCCTCGACGCAGACCACTGGGTCGGCGTGATCGAGCAGGTCGCTCTTTGACAGGCAGCAGGCAGTAGGCAGATGGCAGTAGGCAGTTGAAAGACTTGAGTCGGGAACTTCGATTTAACTTTCAGCCGCCGTAACGCGGAGCGTACTGCCAACTGCCTACAGCCATCTGCCTACTGCTCTTCCCGGGCCGAATGCCGTCGTGACTACATACATCACCTGTTAAGTGAAAAGTTGTCACGGCAACCCCTTGTCGGCCCTCCGACTTCGTTCTTTGCAAGTGGCGAATGCCGGCGTGAGTACATGGCTTAAGCAGGTTCGATTCCTGTCACCGCCGTCACATGTGGCGGTGAACTCTCGTCTCTCTTGTCGCCACATCTTTCATACGGGGCCGAATGCCTTCGTGACTACATTCGTTTGGGTTACGAAAAAGTCGTCACGGTGAAATTCCTTGTCGGCCCTCTTAACGTCGTTCTTTGTCACGTGGCGAATGCTGGTGTGAGTACATGGTAAAAACGAAGGCTGATAACCTTTGTGAGTAGGTTCAAACCCTACGCCGGGCGCGCGAGTGTCCGGACAACCTCTCACCGATCTTGTCGCCACACAGATAGCTGTTAGCTATTAGCTGTTGGCTGTTAGCTAAAGACGAAAAGCTAAAAGCTAGCAGCTAAAAGCCAGCAGCTTCCGAGGGGTGAATGCCGGGAGGACTACATCGCACCACAAAGTCGGCCATGCCGGCTTCCGAGCCCAGCCGGGATAGCGAACCCCGGGCGGCCTAAGCTGCCGTGCTCGAAACGTCTTCTCAAACTTGTCACCCCGAAAGGTTCGGGCGCGCGGCGAATGCGGGCGGAACTACATGGCCTTCCAAGCCGCAGGTTCCGGGTTCGAGTCCCGGCGGCCGCGACCAACTGCGCGGCCGTAGCTCAATTGGACAGAGCAGCGTTAGTTTCGTCGAAACCTTGTCGGCGCGCGCCCGAACCGTTCAACCCGCGCCGCCCCTTTCGGGAGGGGGTGATTCATGTGTACCTTCGATTCATCAGCGCCGAGATACACCCTGAGTCGCGCGTCGAGGCGGGCGTCTTCGTCGCCGCCTTCGGTCTTTACGAGAGCGGCCGCCTCCCCGACTACGAGGCCGAGCGGCTGGACGAAATCATCCACTGGTTCGGCCTGAACCTGAAAAGGCCGAGCAGGTTTCGCAGGTCTACGCGGCCGTGCAGCCCCGACCGCGCGGTCTGCTGGTTCAGGCCGACGGCGCGCGAACACCTCGCGAGGATTCACGAGATGGTCGCCATCCTCGAAGAGAACGACGTGCTCATCTGGAGAATCAAGGCGCAGAAGGTCGGCTGCATCGTCTACGAGGACGAGCATCAGGTGGTGGCCGAGCCCTGGGCGGACACGCGCTGGTGAGAAGAGACGCGGGCGCGAGACGGAGAGGAGAAGGTGTGATGTCGATTCTGATTTTAGAAGCCGCGGAGTTCCGCACCACCGAGGAGATACTCGCGCTGGTGCGCCGCTTCGAGGACTGCACGCTGCCGCGCGAGGAGTGGACGCACGCGGCGCACCTCACGGTCGCGCTCTGGCACCTGCTGCAATACGACTGGCCCGAGGCCGTCCGCCGCGTGCGCCTCGGCATCCAGCGCTACAACGCCGCGCACGGCATCAAGACGACTCCGACGGGCGGCTACCACGAGACGCTGACGCTCTTCTGGCTCCGGACGGTGCGCGCCTTCCTCGAAGGCGGACGCAACGAGGCCCGCGCGCTCGTCCGCCTCGCCAACGAACTCGCGGCCACGGCCGACAAGTCGCTCCCGCTCGAACACTACACCCGCGAACGCCTCTTCTCCCCCGAGGCCCGCGCCCACTGGGTCGAGCCCGACTTGAAGCCGCTACCCAGTCTTAGTTGAAATAGATAAAATCTCTTTTCGGAGGAGCGTGATGAGTAGAGGACTACTCAGTAAAAGAGAGCTTGCAAAGATCGGTAAAGAGTTACCGGATTTGAGCGGAATGGGCGATAGGGTCATAGGACTATCGCCCGACTTTATTTCGGTTAATTTTCCTGCCGAGAGTGAGATTCCAGTTGCAGCGGTGTGCTTACAGGATGCTTTCCGCACAATTGACGACGCTATTTACGCTTTAGGAGAAATCTTGGCACATCGAGTCTGGTACCTACAGAAACGAGATAAGCCTAGTGAACTAACAGCAGTCTTTTTCAGTCGGTATTACGCGGATGATGTAGCGCTGCGGCTCTATTCGGCTGGGGAGCATTTGGCTAATGCTATTACTAAAATGCTAGAGATTAAGGAGGACGCACTGCGACCGTATAAAAAGAATCGAGTTAGTCATCAAGTTATTCTTGGTAAGTTCTTAGTTCACGAATTACCTGACCATCCAATTACAAAAGCAGTTAAAAAGCTAATGGATTCGGAAGACTGGGAGAAGACCTACAAGTACAGAAATGATTGGGTACATAATAAGCCTCCAATTATTGCCGGTATGGGGCTCGTCTATGAGAGACGTCGCAGATGGCAGTTAGTACAAGGCGGTAAAGTATTAGGTATTGGAGGTGGGGATTCGCCCATGTATACCGCAGAGGATTTGATTAACTTCCTGCGGTGTTCGTTATTCCTCATCGCTGAATTGTTAGACAATATTGCTAACTATTACTTAGACATTCTTAGAGACGCTGGTTTTGAATTTAACGACAACGGGCTTTCAGTTACCCTGTAATTAACTTAATCTCGAACAGCCTTTCAATTCACTGCGCGCGGAGGATGGAGAGCGGCTTCTTAGTCAGCACGTCCAGACTCGACAGCGCGCCGACGGCGGAGACGAGGAGGATGGTGGCGGCGACGCCGATAACATTGAGAGAGGGCGCGAACGTCCAGTCGATCTCGAAGACGTAGCGCGAGACGGCGTAGGCGAGGCCGTTGGCCGCCGCCGCGCCCACGAGCCCCGCGACCAGCCCGAGCAGCCCGTACTCCGCCAGCATGATTGAAAGCAGCACGCGCCGCCGCGCCCCGAGCGTCTTCAGCACGGCCGCCTCGTAGACGCGCTGGAACTTCGTCATCGCAATCGAGCCGACGAGAATCAGCGCCCCGCTCAGGAAGACGAAGCCGCCGATGAAGCTCACGCCCAGTGTGATGTTCGACAGAATCCGCCCGACGCCGCGCACGATGTCCGCCACGTCTATCACGCTCACGTTCGGGAAGCGGTCAACGATGGCCCGCTGAAAGCGCGAGCGCTCGGGCTCCTCGGTCGGCCCGTCCACCGCGCCGACGAACGTCTGCGGCGCGTTCTCCAGCGCGCCCGGCCGGAAGAGCACGATGAAGCCCGTACGCGAGTTGCGCCAGTCAACATGCCTGACGCTCGTTACGCGCGCAGTAATCTTACGCCCCTGTATGTCGAAGGTGACGTTGCCGCCCACGTCAATCCCGCCGACGCCGCGCAAGCCCTCCTCAATCGAAACCTCCGGCTCGGCCGAAGGCGTCTCGTCCCAGAACTGCCCCGCGACAATCGTCTCGTTGTACTCAAGGCGCGGCCTGTACGTGACGACGTACTCGCGCCCGAGCTGCCCGCGCTCGCGCCGCGCGCCGGCCGCTTCGAGGTCAACCTCCTTCCCGTTGACGGCCGCGATGCGCGCGCGCACCGTGGGGATGAGGTCTGCGCGCGCGCCCGGCGTCCGGCCGACAAGCTCGCGCACGCCCTCGACCTGATCCTTCTGCACGTCTATCAGGTACATGTTCGCAAGGTTGCCGCGCCGCGCCACGTCGAACTCGTCGAGCAGCGAAGACTGCAAAGACTGCACCGACAGCACGAGGAACGCGCCGAGGCCCACAGCCATCACGATGACGCGCGTCTGGTTGCCGGGGCGGTGCATGCTGTTGACGGCCTGCCGCACGGCGAACGTTCCCAAGCCGCGCGCGCGTCGCACGAGCAGAATCAACGCCCACGCAGCCGCGTAGAGCACGAGCGCCGTCAGCCCAAGCCCCGCGAGGAAGACTACGCCGACGCGCAGCGAGCCCGCCTGCCAAGACGTTATGAAGGCGAGACCGGCGAGCACTCCGATTGCCACCGCCCCGCGCAGAAGGTCTAGACGGCGAGCGGGCGCGTCCTGCTCGACTTCGCGCAGGAGCATGTTGGGCCTGATGCGTCTTATCCGAAGCAGCGGCAGCGCAGAGAAGAGCACGGAGACGAGCAGGCCGAGCGCGAGCCCTTGAGCGACCGCGCCCGGCTGTAGGTCGTAAGAGAGGTTCGGCGGAAGGCTCTCGCTGAAGCGAGCGCGCACGAAGAGGAGCGCTTTCCAGCACATTGGGATCCTAAGCTTAGAATTCCACGTGGACAAGTTGTCGC
>JADMIO011456602.1_pt1 | contig 11929 bp, 10 predicted proteins | sample 8958161 | NCBI WGS metagenome assembly JADMIO01 (sample SAMN16585339, study PRJNA669376) | soil metagenome | isolation source: Crop rotation soil | place: USA: Cullars Rotation, Alabama | collected 2011
ATCACCAGCGTCCCGCCATTTCAAATCCGATTCTGCCACAACTAAAAGATTTTCGGGAAAATCCGGCGCAATTTTTAAACTTTGGTCCAGATACGATTTCGCTTTGCGTTTGCTGCCAATGCTCATCGGCCAACCGGGCGTGTCGCGATAAAGCAAACCCAGACTCCGCGCCGGCCCGCCGAAATCAATTTGCTTGTCCAAATTCAGCGCTGCTTGAAATTCCGATTCCATTTCCTTGACTAATTTCAGGGCGCCGAGGCTTTTCGTTTGTGCCAATTGGCCAAGATTCATTCCCAAATAATAATGCGCTTCTCCATTTTTTGGATTGGATGCCAAAACTTTTCGGCAAACATCAATGCCTTCGTTCGCTAATTCCGCGCGCTGGCTGTCATTTTTAGCAAAGTCGGCAAAGTCATAGCAGGCATGGGCGAATTGAACGGCGTTGGAGACGTTATTTTCATCAGTTTGAAATTGTTTTTGAGTTTGCTGAAAATTCTTTTCAGCGCGTTCGGCAAAAATCTTCTGTTGATCGTCTGATGCAAATACATTTGCTGCTACAAAAATAAAAAGAATTGTCGCGACTTTGCGGAGAATCGCGTGTTTTACAGGGGAATTAAAAGTTGCCATTAATTTCATCTAATTTATAATATGCGAGTGAGATTAAACTGGAGTTTTCCTTTGTTGACAATCCTCGCAGCCGCGCTGTTCATTTTTGGCGCAGGCTGTTCAGGTATTAACACGGGCACATCCGTTTCGCCTGCGTCATTTTTTCTGCCGGGCCTGCTGAAGAATGACGCTGCGACGAACGCTCCGGTTTCATTTCCACAAGATTCCAAAGAATTGGCCGTAAATTAAGGTGGGTAAAATACTATGCGATTTCCATTCGCACTGACTAAAAAAATTGCCAGTCACATCATCAAGCACAAGCTTCGCAAAACACCGAAGTTTGCGATGGTGCTGCAACTCGAACCGCTGCATACATGCAACCTGACTTGCACCGGTTGCGGCAGAATCCGTGAATATTCCACGTCGCTCAAAGACATGGTGCCGCTGGAAAAATGCCTTGAAGCCGCGCGTGAATGCGATGCGCCGATGGTTTCCATTTGTGGCGGCGAACCGTTGATTTATCCGAAGATTGAAGAGCTCATCAACGGCCTGCTCGAACAAGGCCGTGTCATTTATGTCTGCACGAACGCAATGTTCATGCGGAAAAAAATGAAAGATTATCTCGCAGCGATTTATTCGCCCGCAGTCGAGCCGAAGCTGAAAAAATTGCTCGACCAGAAATTGATTTCTGAAAAAGACGCCGAGACAATTCGCAAATCCGACGACGCGGCAAAAAAGAAAACCGTCATCCGCCCGACGCAATGGATGTATTGGAACGTTCACGTGGACGGCTTGGAATTCACGCACGATTTGATTGTGGAACGCGAAGGCGTTTTTGTCGAATGCGTCGCCGCGATTCGCATGGCGAAAATTCTCGGCTATCAAGTTGCGACGAACACGACGGTTTACAAAGAGACCGACGTGGCTGAAATCGAGGACATGTTCAAATTTTTGTCGTCGCTTGAAGTGGACGGCCACACGATTTCGCCCGGCTACGATTACGACGCCGCGAAAAAGGACATGGTCAAACGTCTCGGCAAAGACCCGAAACAATTTTTCCTGACGCGCGACATGACGCGCCAAAAATTTGCGAAGATTGAGCAATGGGGAAAAGCGTTCACGATTTTCGGCACACCGGTCTATCAGGAATTTCTCGCCGGCAAACGCGAGTTGACCTGCACCGCCTGGGCGATTCCGACGTTCAACGTCCGCGGCTGGAAAGCGCCGTGCTACTTGATGACCGACGGCCATTACGGCGGCTATCAGGAAATGCTTGAGAAGGTGAACTGGGAAAAATACGGAGTCGTCGATGGCGTCGCGCGCGACCCGCGTTGCGAGCATTGCATGGTCCATTGCGGCTACGATCCCAGTGGCGCGCTCGGCACGAATTATCAAGCCGGCGACAATTGGAAAAATTTCAAATACAACTTCGGCGCGAAACCGAAACCGTTTCCGGCGTCGCCGGAATTGGAAAAACGCGCGTTCAACGGCGTCACAATTGGCAAAGGACATTTGGCCGAAGCTAAAGCGGCCATCAATTCACCGGCTGCCGGAGCGCGCGGCGCATTTTCCAACGAGGTTCATCACGACCACGTTGGCAGTTCTTGCGGAACGACGGAAAAAGATTCCAACGTTCGCGCGGAATAATTTAATTTTTCATGAGCAAAACACTTTATCTTTCACCTCCATCGTTTGACGGTTTCGACGGCGGCGCGGGCGCGCGTTATCAGGCGCGGCGCGAAGTCACCAGCTATTGGTATCCGACGTGGCTCGCGCAACCCGCCGCGCTCACGCCGAATTCCAAATTGCTCGATTGCCCACCGCACGACATTGATTTGAAAAAATGTCTGGCGATTGCGAAAGATTTTGACCACGTCATCATCAACACGTCCACGCCGTCGCTGAAAAACGATTGCAAAGTGGCCGAGGCAATCAAATCGCAAAAGCCGGACACGAAAATTGGATTCGTTGGAGCACACACGATGGTGTTGCCGACGGAAACGTTGAAAGCGTCGCCCGCAATTGATTGGGTTGGCCGCAAAGAATTTGATTTCACCTGCAAAGAAGTTGCCGAAGGCCGTGAGCTTTCAACGATTGCCGGACTTTCCTACAAAGACAAAGACGGAAAGATTAAACACAATCCCGAACGCGAAATGATTCAGGACATGGACACGCTGCCGTGGGTGGCGGACGTTTACAAGCGCGACCTCGAGATCGAAAAATATTTCATTGGCTATCTGATGCATCCATATATTTCGATGTATACGGGCCGCGGTTGTCCGGCGCAGTGCAGCTTTTGTCTCTGGCCGCAGACGATTGGAGGACATAAATATCGCGTCCGCTCGCCGCAAAACGTCGCTGACGAAATGGCTTACATGAAGAAATTATTTCCGCAAGTGCGCGAATTTTTCTTCGACGACGACACGTTCACCGCGAATTTACCGCGCGCGCGCGAAATCGCGAAAAAACTTGGTCCACTCGGTTTGACGTGGAGCTGCAACAGCCGCGCGAATCTCGATTACGACACCATCAAATCTTTCAAGGATAATGGCCTTCGTCTTTTTCTCGTCGGCTACGAAAGCGGCAACGATGAAACGTTGAAGCGAATCAAAAAAGGCGTGACGACCGATGAAATGCGCGCGTTTACGAAAGCCTGCCACAAAGCGGGCGTGGTGATTCATGGAACATTTATTTTAGGTTTGCCGGTTGAAACGAAAGAGACGATTGAGCAGACAATTAATTTTGCAAAAGAATTGGATGTTTTCAGTTTGCAGGTTTCGCTTGCCGCGCCGTATCCGGGCACGGAACTTTACGAACAGGCCAAACTTAACGGCTGGTTTGTGAAAAAGGACAAAACCGATTTGGTCGAAGGCGACGGCTTTCAACAAAGCACGCTGGAATATCCGAGCGCGTCGAAGGAAGAAATTTTTGAATCGGTCGAACGTTTTTATCGCACGTATTATCTGCGTCCGAAACCGATTATCCGCATCATCAAGACGATGCTCGAGGACAAGGACGTTCTCGTCCGCCGCACGCGCGAAGGTTACGAATTCGGCAAGAGCATGTGGCAGCGTCGAAAAGATTTGGCCGCTGCGCAGGCGATTGCCTGACATTCGCCTTAAACATCCAACTTCGTTGGGTCGTTGATTAAATTGATTTCATTCGCGTTTCAAGCGATGATGTTTCTGCGTTTATGAATTCCAATGAACCAAAAATTTTGACGCGCGACGTGGAAGCGTCCGTCGTTCCCGTCGGCACGAAAGTTACGCTGCAAAAAGGCGGGCAGGCTTACGTCACACAATCGCTCGGCGGCAGCTACACCGTCATCGTCAACGGCAACATGTTCCGCATTGACGGCAAAGACGCCGACGCGCTTGGCCTCGAAATCAAATCCGCGCCCGCCACCGCTGTCTCCGGCCCGGTCACACAGGAGCAATTGGAAAAACAAATCTGGGACGCGCTAAAAACATGTTACGACCCGGAAATTCCCGTGAACATCGTTGACCTCGGTTTGATTTACGATTGTCATCTTACGCCCGCCGGCGAAAACAGTTTCAAGGCCGACGTAAAAATGACGTTGACCGCGCCCGGTTGCGGCATGGGGCCGGTGCTCGCGCAGGACGTGCAAAATAAATTGCTTTCGCTCGAACCGATTGACGAAGCGAACGTCGAACTCGTCTGGGACCCGCCGTGGAACCAAAGCATGATGACCGAAGCGGCGAAGTTGCAGTTGGGTTTGATGTAAATTATTTGCCGCAGAGACACGGAGCGCACAGAGTTTCAGAATGAAAAATTATTTTCCCGGTGTTCTCTGTGTCTCTGTGGCTAATTTTTAATGAGTAACACGAAGACAATCGATTGGCAGAAATTGCGCGCGGACTTTCCGATTTTAAATCAGCAAGTCCATGGCAAGCCGCTGATTTATTTCGACAACGCCGCCACGTCGCAGAAACCGCGCTCTGTCATTGACGCGCTCGTGCATTACTACGAGCGCGACAACGCCAATGTCCACCGCGGCATCCATGAATTAAGCAATCGCGCGACTTCGGCTTACGAAAATGCGCGGACGCGCGCCGCGAAATTCATCAATGCAAAATCTGCCGAAGAAATTGTTTTCACGCGCGGCACGACGGAAGGCATCAATCTCATCGCCAATTCGTGGGGAACAAAAAATCTGAAATCCGGCGATGTGATTTTGCTCACGGAAATGGAGCATCACAGCAACCTCGTTCCGTGGCAATTGCTCGCGCAAAAGACCGGCGCGAAGATTGTATATGTTCCGATTACCGGCGATGAAGGCATTTTGGACTTGTCGAAATTGGATTCGCTGCTGACGAATCGCGTCAAAGTTTTCTCGATGGTTCACATTTCCAATTCGCTTGGAACTTTGAATCCCGTTGCCGAACTTTGTGCGCGCGCAAAAAAATTGGGAATCGTGACTCTGGTTGACGGCGCGCAGAGCGCGGGACATTGTCCGGTGGACGTTCAGCAAATTGATTGTGATTTCTTTGTGTTCTCCGGCCACAAAATTTGCGGGCCGACCGGCATCGGCGTTTTGTGGGGACGGCAGGAAATTCTCGACGCCATGCCGCCGTATCAAGGCGGCGGCGAAATGATTTTGACCGTCGGCTACGACAAGACGGAATTCAAGCACGCGCCGCATCGGTTCGAGGCCGGCACGCCGGACATTTCCGGCCCGATTGGTTTGCACGCCGCGATGGATTATCTCGATGCGATTGGCCGCGAAAACATCTGGAAGCACGACCAGGAATTGGCCAACTACGCCTTTGAAAAACTTTCTGCGCTCAAAGACATCCGTTTGTTTGGTCCGAAATTAAATTCCGCCAATCACGCCGGCCTCGTGAGTTTTCTGCTCAAGGACGTTCACGCGCACGACGTGGTGACGCTGGCCGACCGGGCGGGCGTTGCGTTGCGCGGCGGGCATCACTGCACGCAACCGCTCATGCACAAGCTCGGCGTGGAATCCACCGCACGCGCGAGTTTTTATTTCTACAACACGAAGGCCGAGGTGGATCGCTTTGTCGAAGTCATCCGCGAGATTCAAAAATTTTTCGGTCAATAATCATTAGGCGCTCGTGAGTAGCGTCACAAACGCTCCATCTACTGCGTCCGCGAAGGGAAGTAATTCGCGCTGCGATTCCAATTTGAAATTAGGATGCGATTGCAGAAATTCTTTAAGCACTTCGGAATTTTCCTCCGGCTCCAAACTGCACGTGCTGTAAATCAAAGTGCCGCCAGATTTTAATTTCGTTGCGGCGAGTTTGAGCAAATCCAATTGCGTTTGTCGCAGCCGTGAAATTTCTTCCGACGAAATCCGCCAACGCAAATCCACGCGACGCCGCATCACGCCGGTGTTGGAACAGGGGGCGTCTATCAAAATTCTATCGAATTTTGATTTTTGAATTTTGAGTTTTGAATTATTAGTTAATTCAACGGAATTAATTCCAAGCCGTTCACAATTTTCTCGAACCAATTTCAATCGTTCTTCTGAAACATCGCTGGCAACAATTTTATCGCCGTTGTTCATCAATTGCGCAATGAACGTGGTTTTGCCGCCGGGCGCGGCGCATAAATCTAAAATCATTTCGCCAGATTGCGGATTTAATTCCAGCGGCGCGAGCAGCGTGCTCGGGTCTTGGATGTAAAACCAACCCTGCGTAAAACTTTGGAGCGAATTGAGCGGCGGATGTGATTTTAACTCAAAAATCAAATTTTCCGGCAGCCAATCGTGTCGGACAAAATCATACTCCACATTTTCTTCGCGCCATTTTTCCAGCAACTTGCCGGCGTCAGTTTTCAAAGTATTGACTCGTGCAAAATTATTTGGAGGCGAATTGTTCCATTCGAGCAATTGCCGCATTTTCTCTTCGCCAAACCGTTTCTGCCATTTTTCCACAAGCCATTGCGGATGCGAGTAGCCAACGGCAGGATTTGAAATTTTTAAATCAGCGAGAATCTTTCTCGTTGCATCCGCTTCGCGCAAATAACCGCGTAAAACAGCGTTCACAAATCCGGCTTGCGGGCCAAAGCCAAGTTGTTTTGCGATTTCAACCGTTTCGTGAACAGCGGCGTGCGCGGGAATTTTATCGAGCCAGAAAATTTGGTAGAGGCCGGTGCGCAAAAGATTTTGCAGCGCCGGTTTTTGTTCGCGGCCATTTGTTTTGCGCGCAATGAGCCAGTCGAGCGCCGCCTGCCAGCGAACGCAGCCGTAAATAATTTCCTGGCACAGCCCGCGGTCGGGCGCAGAAAGATTTGCCTTCGCCAATGCGCGTTCAAGGAGAGTTTCGGTGAATTCACCGTTGGCACGGCGTTGCCCCAGAATCTGCGCCGCGATTTGTCTTGGATTTTGGCCGTTCACCAATTTTAATAATGGCTTGTAGGATTTGGGAACGCGAATGAAAAATGGCTATGAGAGAAGAATTTGAAAAATTAGCGGCGGCGGGAAAGATTGAAGGCCGCCACGTGGAGCCGCTCGTGAAACTCGTCGAGGGCGGCTGCTGCTCGCATCGCAGTTGGGGCTTCGGAAAAATCAAGGCGGTGGACACAGTGTTCGCGCGGTTCACAATTGATTTTCCGGGCAAAGCCGGCCACACGATGGATTTGTCGTTCTCGGCGGAAAATCTTAAGCCGATTCCTAAGGAACATATTCTTGCGCGCAAAGCGAACGACATCGAAGCCGTCCGCGCGATGGCGGCGCATCATTTGGATTTAATCAAATTGGTTTTAAACAGTTTCGACGGTAAAGCGACGGTGGAACAAATTCAAAACGTTTTAACGCCGGACGTAATTCGTGACGACTATAAAAAATGGTGGGAAACGGCCAAGCGCGAAATGAAAAAGGACGGCCATTTCATCGTGCCGACGAAAAAAACCGAGCCAGTCGTTTATCAGCAGCAGGAAACTTCGCTGCAACAGCGCTCGCTCGATGATTTCCGCAAGGCGAAAGGTTTGAAAGCGCGCGTTGCAGTTGTCGCGGAAATTCAGAAAGTAGTTTCAGATTTATCGGACAAAGCTGCAGTTGCGAATGAAGTTATCGCAGCGTTGAACACCGACATCGCATCGCATCAACGCACACAACCCGCAATCGCGCTGGAAGCAATTTTCGCGCGCGATGAATTGCGACAGACAGCGGGTGTTCAGCCAACGGCGGGAGAAATTTTTGATTCACAAATCTGGGCGCAGGACGGAATTAAATTCGGACAAGTGCTTGAACAAATTCCTGCGGCGAAACATCATCGTGCCCTTGAATCATTCAAGCATGCGAATCCCGACAAATGGCAGGACACTCTGCTCGGCGCGCTCAATTTAGTTCCGGCAAAACTCGCCAAAGAATTTGCTTCGTTGCTCGTGCGTGAAGGTAAATTGAATTTGCTCAAGGAAACACTCGCTAAATTAATCAGCCAACACACCGCGGGCAGCGAACTGCTTCTCTGGTTTGGCCGCGAGCGCAACGAAGATTTCGTGGACATTCTCGGCCCCGAAGTTTTTCGCGCCATGATTACCGCGATGGAACGCGACCAGTTCAATGAGAAACGCTCGAACCGGCTCCGCGATTTCATCATGGAAGATCAGGAATTGCTCGGCGAATTGACAGCGAGCGCGGACATTGAGGTCATCAAAGATTTGACGCGCGCGCTGCAGCTCTCAACGGTTTTCGACGACATGGACAAGCGTTCGCTGCTCGCGCGCCTCGTCAAAGCACATCCGGCGATTCAATCACTGATTAGCGGCGAGCAAACCAAGCAGGACAGCACACTGTTGGTTTCGTGGGAAAGTCTCGAACGCCGACGCGCCGAATATCAGGACTTGGTGCAGAAAAAAATTCCGGCGAATTCGAAGGAAATTGCCATCGCGCGCAGCTACGGCGATTTACGCGAAAATCACGAATACAAAGCGGCCAAGGAAATGCAAAAAGTTCTCATGCGCCGCAAAGATGAATTGGAATCGCAGATGTCGCGCGCGCGCGGCACGGATTTTTCAAATCCAAAAACTGACGCCGTCAACATAGGCACGGTTGTCGAAGCGACGGATTTGGCTTCGGGCAAACGCGAGACGTTCACGATTCTTGGCGCATGGGAATCCGACCCGGACAAAGGCATCATCAGCTATTTATCGCCCGTCGGCGCGGCGTTGCTCAATCGCAAAGTCGGCGACGAAGTGGAATTTGAATTGCAGGGCGCGAAGCACCGTCATCGCATTGAAAAAATTGAAGCGGCGAAAGTCGAAACTTCCGCCGCTCCAGCAGCTTCGAATTAGCTCAGGCCTTTCCGCCGAAGCTCACGTAATCGTCCATGTCCAGGACATCAAACCACGACGTGATATCTTTGCGATTTGGCGCGCCCGCTTTGTGCAGGCCGTTGAAATATTCGCGTGAATCCGGATTATCCGGCGCAAGATTGTCCTGCCATGCCGACCACGCAAGAATTTCCGGTGTCGTCCGTTTATTTTTTGCGTTGGCTTGAATCCATTCCAAAACTTCCGTATCGGATTTGCCTAATTGCTTTTTCAATTCCTCCGGGTCAATTCCGGCAAACGTCAAAAATCTTTGGTCGAGCGGACAGGCGTAGTGATATTCGCCATTTTTTCCATTGAGCGTCGCACGGCCTTTGTCCAAACAGCGCGGCAAAATCGCATAGCCGCCAAGCCGCACGCGCGGGCTGCGAGGTGGAAATTTCGTTAAATCAGGCGTAGCAAGTGACATAATTTTTTCTCCGATTGTTTTATGGTTACTGTCGCAGTTATTGCGAAAGCTAAATTGCACTGGAAATGAAAAATTGCAAGCGCCACCAAATAAATTTATCGTGAAGGCGTGAAGCATTCCGGAAAAGCCGCGCTCGCCGCGCTCAAACTTATCGGCATCGCCGCCGCAATTCTCGTGGCGATTTTTGGGGCCGCGCTCGTCGGCAAATATGTCGGCTCATTTATTTTGGAATATCTGACGTGGATTTTGATTTCACTCTGGGTCCTTTTCGCTCTGTTCACTTTTTATTTCTTCCGCGACCCCGACGCGATGACGCCAACCGGCAAAGACCTCGTCGTCTCACCCGGCCATGGCAAAGTGGATTTGATCGACACGACGACGGAAAGCGAATTTATGGGCGGCGAATGTCGGCGCGTTTCCATTTTTCTCTCTGTGTTTAATGTTCACGTTCAAAATTCCCCGGTCACCGGAAAAATTTCTTATTTCCGCCACATGCCCGGCCAATATTTGAATGCCATCAATTCCGACTGCGCAAAATTTAACGAAAATGTTTATATCGGCATTGATTCGCTTGAGCCGCGCGGCGAAAAAATCGGCGTGCGCTTGATTGCCGGATTGATTGCGCGACGAATTGTTCCGTGGGTTTGCCAGAACGACAGCGTGCAGCGCGGCGAACGCATCAGCCTGATTCAATTCGGCTCGCGTGTGGATGTTTACCTGCCAATGCGCGCGAAAATTAAAGTGAATCTCGGCGACAAAGTGGTCGGCGGTGAAACGGTGATTGCATCCTTCGATTAAAATGAGCGAGCCAATTCCAAATCCGCCGCCGGAGAAGCCAGAAGAGAAATTGAAAATTTATTTCCTTCCGAATTTGCTGACGGCGGGAAATTTGTTTTGCGGATTTGTGGCGCTCACGAAAATCGTTGATGCCAATCTCGTTCCCGACCCCGTCACCGGCGCGGTCAATTGGATGCCCATCAAACTCGCGCTCGGCTTTATTTTGCTTGCGTGCATTTTTGATTTATTCGATGGGCGCGTTGCGCGCATGGGCGGTGTGGAAAGTCCCTTCGGACGCGAATTTGATTCGCTTGCCGATCTGGTTTCGTTCGGCGTCGCGCCCGCATTTCTTGTCCAACGCGTCGTCCTCGCTCAAGTTTTTCCGCCGGAATATCATCGCGTCAGTTGGTTCATCGCTTCGATTTATCTGCTGTGCGGCGCATTCCGGCTTGCGCGATTCAATTGCCTTTCCGCAATGAATCTGCCCGGCGCTGGGAAAGATTTTCTTGGATTTCCAATTCCGTCTGCCGCAGGGCTGGTTGCGTCGCTGACGTTGCTCATCATTCATTTCAGCGAAAAAGACAAAACGCTTGGCAATTGGAATTATTTTATCGCAGCAGTTTTAATTTTCCTCTCGGCGATGATGGTCAGCACCGTGAAATACCCGAGCTTCAAATCGCTTGGCTTGCGTTCGCAAAGCACGTTTGTCAAAGCCATCGGAGTGGCGCTATTCGCGGGCTGTATTTTAATTTTGCAGGAAAAAATTCTTTATTACGTCCTGCCAATTTTCTTCACCGCCTATTTGATTTACGGTTTTGTGCGACCGAGCCTCTCTCGCGCATGGCGGCGTGAAATCGAAGAGGAAGACGACGAGCCGAACGGAAATTAAAATGCCTGACTGGCCGCCAATTCCACTCGCCATTTTCGTCGGCTTCATTTTTTCACTGATGATGTCGTGCGTGCCGGGCCCGATTAACCTCACGATTCTCAACGACGGTGCACAACGCGGTTTCAAATGGGCAATGCTCGTCGGCCTTGGTGCATCCATGATGGAAATGATTTATTGCTCAATTGCCTTCACCGGATTTTCGTCTTTCTTCGACCACGGCACCGTCAAGGCGACAATGGAAGTTCTCACATTTGTTTTCCTTTTATTTCTCGGCTTCAAGTTTCTTTCGGCGAAAAGTGTTCAGCCTTCAACGAAACTTGGCGTCGCCTCCGAGAAAATCGAAGCCAGGCTCGAGCAAAAATTGCATCCGCACTCGGCATTTTGGATTGGTTTCGTTCGCGTGGGTGGCAATTTTGGCGTGTTACTGTTTTGGATTGTTCTCGCCGCGAACCTCATGGCGCACGATTGGGTCACGGACCAGCTTTCCGCCAAAGCGGCGTGCGTCGGCGGCGTGGTGCTGGGATTCAATACGTGGTTCTTCGGATTAAGCTTTGCCATTTCACGTGGCTACGGACGCTTCAGCGAAACAACTTTGCTGCGCATGGAACACATTTCCGGCATTTGCTTGATTGCCGCCGGACTTTTCGACGGGGGCCACATCATCTGGCAATTGGCGCGGCATAAAATTTGAATCTTTCTGCCGTCATCATTTTGTGATAATTCTCTGCGCTTAAAATTTTATGCTGAAAGCTGGAATTGTCGGACTGCCCAATGTGGGCAAATCAACTTTGTTCAACGCCGTCACGCGCACGCGCAAAGCGGAAGCGGCGAATTATCCCTTTTGCACCATTGACCCGAACGTCGGCATCGTCACTGTGCCCGACGCGCGGCTCGCCGTGCTCAAGGACATCGCAAAAACTTCGGTCGTGATTCCC
>JADMIO010897423.1_pt1 | contig 11928 bp, 5 predicted proteins | sample 8958161 | NCBI WGS metagenome assembly JADMIO01 (sample SAMN16585339, study PRJNA669376) | soil metagenome | isolation source: Crop rotation soil | place: USA: Cullars Rotation, Alabama | collected 2011
ATCCGACGTGGGAAAGAAAGGCGGAGAGAGGCAGGAGGATAAGACCCCTGTGGCGTAATGTGGGAAGCGTCGTTCTGATGCTGCTTAGGATACCGTTTCCGAGGATGGAAAGTGCGGAGAGGGAGAGGACGTCCATGACAGAGGTAAGGGAGAATCTGTATATAGGAGAGATGCTCTCCTATCCCGGCGCGTGGAGTTTCCAGCTGGGGCGCTCCGCCATTATTCTGGTCAGCGATAAGGAGCTGGAGGCGCTTGCCCATCCGGACAGGATCCTTAACCTGGCGCTGGGCTTTACCAGAGAGGAGGGCAGTCTGCGGCAGGTGTGCGAGCGGGCGAAGGCGGCGGGACATCGGACGCTGATACTTGCCTTCGATCACTTCTTCAGCCAGTACCGGCCAGGGCAGGCCGGGCCGCGAAAATACACACCGGACATGGATGCTTATGTGACACGTATCGCGGCCATCAGCAAGTTTGCGCAGGGCTATGGGCTGGGGCTGGAGCTGAGTCTGCTCAGTCCCCTGGAGATTGGGCCGGGATACGTCCGGCAGACAGGCGAATCCGGGCTATGGCTGCACTACCGCAAGGGCGTGCGCGATCCCAAAACAGGAGCGTTCAGCGTCTCGCTCTGGCAGCAGAAGCGGTGGGCAAATAATAAGGGGATCATCGAACTTCCGGATAGCGGCGTCCGGGTCTTTGCCTTTTCGGAGACAGCAGTAGCAGGCACACACTACAAAGTCGTGAACCCCAAGACGGTGGTCGAGATTACGGAGGCGGTGAGAGTGGAGCGCTTCATCCGCACGCCGAAAGACGCCCCGCAGGTCCGCATTCGCATCTTTGGCAAAGGGCATACAGAGATCGGAGACCGGAACCGAGTCCTTGTCGTGCAGCAGTACAGGACGCCGGAGATGGACTACTTCAGCGAGAAGGCGCTCCCGTTCCTCAAGACGCTGATAGACAAATATGCCGATGCAGGCGTCAAACTCAACGCCCTCTACTCCGATGAGATGCACATTCAGCAGGACTGGAACTACTTTGGACATCACGATAACGGCGCCTTTGCCCTGCGCTATGTCAGTCCCGGCCTGGAGAAGCATTTTGCCGAACGCTATGGTGGGGAGTACGCCGATCTTGCAAAGTACATGATCTACTTCTGCTATGGGCAGGAGGACAGCGCCACCGATGTCCATGCAAAGGCCGGCGGAATGCATGTCTTCGGCGCAACTCCGGAGGCCATTCGTGAGACCGCGCTTTTTCGCGCCCGCTACTACCGTTTTCTGCAGGATGGCGTGGTGGATCTCTTTACCGAAGCCAAGCGGCACGCCGAAAAACGGATGGGCTGCCGGCTCGAATCCCGCGCGCATGCGACCTGGGCGGAGAGTCCGACAGTGGACAAGTGGGATACAGGCCATGAGAATATGTTTCGGAACGGCTACGAGTACACCTCCAACTTCCTCTGGTCGAACACCATTCATCAGGCAGCCTCGGCCTGCTACGACTACTTCAAGTGGGGCGATTTCCTGACCGGTAACGGCAACGATCACTGTGAGATCGGCTGGCTGGATCGCAACTATGTGGGCCTGACTCTGGCCTGCTCCACCGGGATAATCAATGAGATTCCCTACTCCTACGCAGCCCACTGGGGAATGCCTGCGGAACTCAACCGGAGACGGATGTCGCTGGTCAACACCTATGGGGCCGCAGGCTCTCCCCTCTATGGCATGGTCCAGAATATGGAGCATCGGGATGTGAGCGTGCTGATGCTCTATCCGCTGGACCTGGTGGCGGTCGAGGAGCGGTTCGGCAGCTGGATGACGCAGTACGGCTATGCAAACCTGGTGACGCAGGCCAAACTGCTGGAGCGAGGCAGGGTCCGGGACGGGGCTGTCGAACTGGGCGGGCGACGTTTTACCACGCTGGTGACGACCTTCGAGCCATTTCCTTCCGAGAAGTTGCTGGCGATGATGCGGGATCTGGTGGAGAGCGGCGGGCGGGTGGTCTGGTCCGGGCCGCCTCCGGTTCTCTCAGACGAGGGCAAGCCGATCCTGAACGCCTGGAAGCAGCTTTTCGGCGTGGACTATACCCCCCGGCAGAACGAAGGAGAGATGGCGCCGGGACGGCAGTTAGAGTTTACCGGCGGGCTTTCCGGGCTTCTCCCGCAGGTGATCCTGACCGACTTTCTAGTGGACCATCTCTATCCTGTCCAGCCAAAAGGGGGCGCCGAGGTCCTGGCCACGGTCAAAGGCCAGGTCGTCGGGACCTGGCGGAAAAGGGGAGAAGGCAGACTGGTCTTTCTGGGCTTTCGTCCACGGGATGACCAGTCAAAGAGCCTGGGCTATGATGCGCGCTGGTGGTTTGAGATACTCACCCGTCTTGGCGCCTATCCCGCAACGGGCAAATTTCCTGGCCTCAATGACAACACGGAGTTTCTCTCCCGTACCTCGGACTATCTCTGCTGCCGTTTCCCGAACGAAGCCGTGGCGATCTGCCGTCACTTCCGGGAGACGGAGGAGGACTGGCCGGGAGGCTTTGCGCGTAATGAAGAGGAGGACGCGCAGTACCTGAAGCGGGTGCCTCCGCCCTCGGAAGCGCTGAACCTGAAAGCGTTCCGGGTGAACGGGCATACCGTGACCTATCAGGGACAGCAGGCGATGACGTTTCGTGTGGATGCAGCGGGGAATCTGATCGCCTTTGCGGGCAGTGATTGCGACCGGATCACCGTGGATGGCAGAGAGACGGTCTTCGCCGACCGCAAACTCGGACCGCTGGCATGGGCGCCCGTCCCGGAGAGGCTTCAGGTCAAGAACGGGGCCGTGCTTCAGATCATGGTCTATGGAACCGGAACGCTGCGTCTCCCGGCAGTGGGTTTGCCTGAGAATCCCAGAATATTTGCGGAGGGCGTCCAGCCCGGCAGCCGGGGCGAGGAGATCTCCTGCAAGCAGGAGAACGGCGCGCTCCTTTTTGCGGTCATAGAGAGATGGTCGGGACACCGTCTCTATGTGACGCCATAAAGGGACAATGGCAGGGAGTAGGTTCCCGTCCCCGACGAAGCTAAGTTACCTGGTTCCTAAGATCATGCTATCATGCGAAGAACGAAATTGAGGTGAAGTATATGGCACAAATACAAATAATTGAAGGCACAGGCGAAGAACTGATAGCACTGCTGAACCAGTAGCCAAAGGAGCGGTTTCGCCTGATCAAACTTGCCGATGAGCGACCGTTTTTTCGTTTTCGCGCTCTCCCAGTTCTATCAATTCACGAATTGTCTCTGGCTGTGAATAGGAGACTTCATAAAGCACCCCAATGCACATGTCCGGTTTGAAGCGAAGATATTCCCGTAACCGCTCTCTCGCAATCTCCTCTGTGGATCGCGTTTCCTCTGGAAGTCCCACTCCATTGTCTTCGCCGAAATACTTGCTGGGTAGAAAGTCAAGACAGTCTGGATGAACTTCGTTCACTTTGAAGCATGAAAATGGGTAGAGTCTTCTGCGTAGGCTGACACAAAGACCGTACTTTCTTGGTGCTTCGAGCCTGATAGACAGTCTGGTCTGCGATACCGGGAGCACATTCGTATGTCGCTCCCATCTTGGGAAGCACGCAGGATAGATTCCTAACAATCCGGTATCCACGTCAGCCTCGAACGCAAACGAGGAGGTCTCTTATGCAAGTTCTCTACCCCCAAAGCGCCGGTTTAGACGTCCACAAAAAGACCGTGGTCGCCGCCGTTATCATCGGACACGATGCCAAGGGCGATCCTCTCTTTGAGACCAAAACCTTCGCCACCATGACCCGGGACCTGCTGGAGTTAGGTGATTGGCTCCAAGAGCATGGCATCACCCATGTGGCCATGGAAAGTACAGGCGAGTACTGGAAACCGGTCTATACCTTGCTCGAAGATCAGTTCGTTCTGGTCGTAGTCAACGCCCACCATGTCAAGCATGTGCCAGGGCGAAAGACCGATCACAACGATGCTATGTGGCTGTGCCAATTGATGACCCATGGTCTGCTTTCAGCCAGTTTCGTGCCCCCCGCAGGACAGCGGGAATTGCGCGAGATGACACGCGCCCGTGCGACCATGGTCAAGGAGCGTGTCGCTCTGCTCAACCGGCTCCATCGCACTCTGGAGAGCGCCAATATCAAACTCTCCTCCGTCGCCACCGATTTGCAAGGTGTCTCGGCAAAGGCGATGCTCTTAGCCATCGCCCAGGGACAGACGGAAATCGCCGACTTGATTGATCTGGCCAGGGGACGTCTGCGCTCCAAGAAAGAAGAGTTGGAACGTGCTCTGGAAGGTCGGGTCAAGGCCCACCATCGCTTCATTCTGACGGAACTGCTGGCCCAGATCGAGGGTCTGGACGAAACCATAGATCGCTTCGATGCCGAGATTACGCGCCTCTGTGTCCCTTTTGAGAAGGCCGTCGCCCATCTGGACACCATCCCCGGGGTGGGAGTGGCGGCAGCGCAGCAGATAGTGGCCGAAATGGGAGCGGACATGAGCCTCTTCCCCACGGCAGGGCATCTGGCGGCCTGGGCAGGAGTGGCTCCCGGCAATCACCAGAGTGCGGGTAAGACGCTATCGCGGCGCACGCGCCAGGGCAATCGCAGTCTCAAGCGTGTGCTTGTCGAAGCTGCCTATGCCGCGTCCAAAGTCAAAGGTAGCTATCTCTGCGCCCAATATCAGCGTCTGGTAGGGCGACGCGGGCAGAAACGGGCCATTGTGGCTGTGGCACACTCGATCCTGGTAATCGCTTATCATCTCATCCAGCGGGACGAAGACTACAAGGACTTGGGCAGCGATTACTTTGATGTCCGCCAGCCTGCCAAGACGGCCCAACGCTTGGTAAGCCGTCTGCAGCAGTTGGGTTACGCAGTCGAACTGCCTGTGCTCATGGAGGTGGCCGCCGCATAACCAGAAACCGTGGCGCATCGCACTCGCTGCGAGGTCTGAAGCACGTCTTCCGCCTCCGGCCCTCGGTGACGTCCGCTCCCAGGCTGAATCGGGAGCATTTTCAGGATAGAATCTATGATTTCTTGTCAGGCTGCGTGGAATAGCCCTATCCCAACAGTTGCACTGGCCATCATAACGCCCAGAACCATATCCCCACTCCTCCTCTTCTATGGACCAGTGAAGGCAGTAGCAACAATCAATATGTCCCTTTCCGTTCGGCATGGTAGATCTCCTCTGCTCATGAATATTGGTGTATTCATCGCTCTTTGTGTTCTTCCCTTTACTTTAGAAGTAGGTCCTCGTGTCCGCGTCTTTCGGTGGCTTCTCATTCGACGGGGCAAACAGATGCAAGGGTCTGCAGGTCTCTCCAGCCGTAACCGCCGTGGAAATTGCCGGCGGCATCGAGTAACCTTTCCGCTCCTAATGCTTCGTAGAACCGATTGGATGGATTTTGAGCATCACCGAACAACAACATCGAAAAGATGCCCTGACAGAGAAATCGGCGGGTGACATAACCGACCAGGCGACGCCCCAGGCCCTGGCGTTGGTACTGACGGAGCAGGTAGATCTTGTTGAGTTCGCCGGTAAAGTCGGAAAGATCACTGCTATGATATGGCATCCCTTTGGCAAATCCTACCAACTCGCCCTTCTGGCCTTGGATGACAAAACAGAACCAACTGCCATCTGTCACTCCGAGCGCTGCGCGCCATTGGCGTTCGCGGATCTCGTAGGTCGGCTTTTTCAGCACTGCTCCATGGGTTTCATTAAAAGTCTGAACGTGAAGATCGGCCAGAGCGGGTATATCTAAAGCGGTCGCTTCTCGAATGATAAAGGACATTGTATTTTCTCCCCGATGAATTAAGTTACATATTCCCCGATAGACTGCGGAATCCTTTGTCCTGAATCGAGAGCATGGCGCCGATGTGTGCTCACCAGAAGTGGGTCCGTTCCCACAAAATTCTAAAAGGGTCAAGATCCCATGATTAACGGGACGCAAGGCTATAAGGAAGAGGCCGAGGAATTTATCAAACGATCCGAAAGCATTCCGTTCGCAGAGAAACATCAACATGTACTCCATTTGATCCCCATCGTCCCCTGTAGCATCCTTGATATTGGAGCAGGAACCGGAGCGGACGCGGCTGCCTTTGCCGCCCTGGGACATCGCGTCGTCGCTGTCGAACCCACCGACGCGCTTCGACTTGCCGGGATGACTCTGCATCCGTCGGAACAGATTGAATGGGGCAACGACAGCTTACCGGATCTGGCCTGGACGCGCCAGAGAGGGCAGAAGTTTGACGTGGTGATGATTACGGCGGTATGGATGCACCTGGAGGAAAGGGAACGCCATCAAGCGATGCCGAAGGTTGCTTCCTTGCTCAAACGGGGAGGTATACTGATCCTGTCGCTGCGCCATGGACCCGTGCCTCCCAAGCGACGTATGTTTGAGGTGTCCGCTGAAGAGACAATCCGTCTGGCACAAGCACAAGGCTTACGGTCTCTCTTGAACGTAGATGCAGAATCGGTGCAGCCTGGAAATCGTCTTGCGGGTGTCACATGGTCCCACCTTGCGTTTGATCTGCCCGAGGACATTTAGAAAATCCATTCCGACGATTTGGCCGACGACAAACGCTTCTCAATTTCCGTATCAGGGTGAACAGCAGATTCTCACCCAGGAAAATGGGCGTGCCATTTTCGCAAGGGAATTATCATGAAGTCATCACTCGCTTTTATACTGCTCATCGTGTTGCTGGTGAGCGCCGGTAGGATTTCCGCTCAAGTATGTAATCTGAAGATCGTTACGGACGCTTCGCCCGATTACACAGACATGCGAAGTATGCTCCACAGTATCACGGACAGATGGCCTTCCGAAGAAGAGAAGTCCAGGGCGCTGTTCTATTGGAACCATATTGCCCGCCGTCAGACCTCTCCCATGATTCTGCACGGCCTGGAACTGACCGACCCCATCCGTCAATTCAACGACTACGGCTACACCATGTGCAGCACGATCTCCGGGATCAACTGTGGAATCTGGCACAATCTGGGTCTGCCGGTGAAGTTCTGGGATATTACGAACCACACCGTGTCGGAGGCGTTCTTCGACGGGCGCTGGCACATGGTGGACAACTCTATGTCCGCGCTCTACACCCTCTGTGACGGCAAGACCCTCGCCAGTGTCGAGGAGATCGGGGCCGAGGGCGCCTGTCCCGCTTCGCACGGGAAGCGCGAGCGCGGCCATATTGCGAAATACCACTGCCTCTCCGCAACCAGTCCCAACGGATTCCTGACCGGAGCCGACACGCAGCGCTCGCTGGAGGAGGAGTCCCTTTGCTTCAACCCGAACGCGCTCAAGTACCGCCCCTACTACAATAATTGGGACTGGGGGCATCGCTATATCCTCAACTTGAAGGCGGGCGAGTCGTACACACGTTACTATAAATCGCTGGGAGAGACCGCAGCCTACTACGTGCCCAACGGCGGCAAGGACCCGGAACAGGTCAATACGCGCTACCACCTTCGCGGGAATGGCCTGTGGCATTTCATGGCAGAGCTCTCCCCCTCCGCATACCGCCGGGCGATTCACAGCGCGCAGAACATCTCCGCCGTCTCACCTGCCGGACTTCAGCCTGCAACAGCGGGAGCGCCTGCCGAGGTGATTTTCAAGGTGCAGGGAGCCAATGTTATCACCAGCCAGAACATTCGGGCAGCCTTCCTGCGAAAAAGCAGGAGTGTAAATGCGCGAATCCTGATCAGCAGTGACAACGGACTGCACTGGCGTGAGGTGTGGAAGGCAGACGCTACGGGCAGGGTTGCCGCCGATGTCCGGTTGGGCGACGAAGTGAACGGAGCCTATGAGGTACTGGTGAAGGTAAGCATGGCGGCGAAAACGCCTGACGACGTGCGCCTTACAAGCCTGGAGATAGACACGTTCACCATGCTCAACACCAAGACTCAGCCGCGCCTCAACCTGGGACGGAATACCATCTATGTCGGCGCGGGAGAGCAGACGGAGTCTCTTGTCTACTGGCCGGAACTGCAGGGCGGTCGCTACCGGACGGGCATCGCTGCCGAGCAGAATATCGCGTCCACCGCGTCCCATCCGGGTTACATGGGCACGGTGTATCCCGCGCGTGCGGGGGAGGACGCCTTTCTGGTCTACCGAATGGACGCCCCGACCGACATCACGCGCCTCACCTACGGCGGTCGCTTCTACAATCGTGCCCCCAAGAGCCGGGTACAGATGTTTTATTCCCTGGACGGTGGGAAGACCTGGACGCGCTCCTGGATTTTGAGCAGCACAAAGATGCCCTGGGATGTCATTCATTATGAGACCGTGCCGATGCCGAAAGGACATCGGTCTGTCTGGATCAAGTACCAGATGAACACTTCAGACCCTCAGCCGTCGGGGTGCAGTATCTATGCGTTGCGGATGGAAGCGGCGCATCGGCCTGCCGATCCGGTGTTCCGGCCGCTTCGCGTGACTTTCCACTGGTCGGAGCGGCAGGCGGACCGGACGCTCATCCCGCGCAGCCATACCCGGACCATTACGAAGCTGCCCGCCAGATACACGGTTGATGTGGGAGGTGCAGACCATCCTGAAATGAACTGGCTGCGCGTGAGCGCCGCAGACGGCGGGCCGGAAGCGAAAGAGGGCTACTCCGATGGCAGGGACGTGGGAGGCCGGAAATTCGTCTCCCGATGGGTGACGTATGGGCGGAACCTGGCGGTCGGCAAGCCCTATACGCTCTCTGTTCCCTCCGGGACAAACTGGGAGGCCGGAGACCCCGACGGGAAGAAGCTGACCGATGGCGTGGTCGGGCCGCCCTGTGGCGGCGGCATCACCTATCGCTATGGCGCGATCTGGGAGCCAAACACGAATCCGGTGCTTACGCTGGACCTGGGCGCGCCTGCCTCCTGCGCCAGTTTTGGGCTGAACGTCAACGGCTACCCCTTGTGGGATGCGCTGAAGGGCGAGGTCGAAGATCGGATCGAAGTGTTCACTTCCCTCGATGGCAAGGACTACACGTCGCGCGGACATCTAAAGACAGACCTCCGCTGGAAGGACTTTCCCGCCAACTCTATCTGGCCGGACGACGAAGCGATCACCGCCGCCACGTTCCGGCTTGTGCCGGACAGCCCGGTTACCGCCCGCTATGTCCGCTTCCGCGTGACCAGCAAGCGGCACTTCGACTGCACGGAGATAGAGGTGCTTGCCTCCTTGAAGTCCGATCCGTACGATCTCCGCATCGCGCTGCCGGACGAGTGGATTTCCGCCGAACCGAAACCTCCGGCGCGGGAGATACGTGATCCGCAGAATGAAACCGGCGCCTCCGCGCCTGTTTCCGGCGCGAAGCAACCCGCGCGTCCGGCCAACAGCCAGGCTGCCCGGCCCCTCGGCGAACCGGTGCTGGAAGCCCCGACGCTGCGCTCTCTGGGTGTCTACTGGATCGTGCAGGGCGACGACAACAAGAACGCTGCGGTCGGGTTGGAGGTTCGTAAGGCCGGAACTGCCGCCTGGAAGCAAACCCTGCCGCTCTTCCGTGTGGAAAAGGGAGCCAACAGACTGGAAAGAGGAGAGAGCCGGGTGAAGGTTCCGACCGATGCCTGGCTCTTTGCAGGCAGTGTGGTACTGCTGGACCCGGGAACGGACTATGAGTTGCGTCTGCGCCTGTCGGACCCGGACGGCGGAACGGCGGAACGGCTACTCAAGTCGCGCACTGCCATCGAACCGGTCGCACCGCGGAACGCGCCGCAGTATCATGTCGTACCGGGCACAGGTGGCGGGAGCGGGACTCGCGAAGACCCGTACCGGGGACTGGCAGCAGCGCGAGAGAAGGCGAAACCCGGCAGCCTCTTCCTGCTCCATGCGGGCGTGTACAAGGGAACGTTTGCGGTTGAGAAGAGTGGCGAAACGGGCCGTCCTATTATCTGGCGCGGCGCGGGCGATGGAGAGGCGGTCCTAGATGGCGAGGGGACAGAGGGCCGGGTAGTGGACGCCAGCGGTGTCCACGACGTCTGGTTCGAGCGACTGGCGATCCGTAATGCCGAATGGGGGCTGGTAGCGCACGATTCGGCGCGTATTGTCATCCGCCGATGCCACTTCACAAGGGTAAAGAACGGCATCACCGCCACCCGCAATACCGACGGCAGGCTGGCCGGGTTCTTTATCACCGATAACCTGCTCGAAGGGCCGTTTTCCTTTCCCAGCGCCGAGAAAGGAGCCGGTGTGGAGGAGAACCGGGGAATCCAGATCAGCGGAACCGGTCAGGTCGTCTGCTACAATCGGATACGCCGGTTCAAGGACGGCATAGACACCTTCCCCTCACCGGTTTGCGCGGCGATAGATATCCATAATAACGAAGTGAGTGAGTGCCTGGACGATGGCGGCGAGATGGACGGTTCGGAGCGCAATAACCGGCTCTTCCTCAACCGCTTCACGGACGTCTTTCAGGGTATCTCCGTCCAGCCGGTGCATGGAGGGCCGGTCTATATCTTCCGCAATGTCGTCTACAACATCGATGTCGAGCCGTACAAGATGCACAACAGCCCGTCGGGCGCGCTCTTTTTCCATAATACGTGCGTCAAGAAAGGAGGGCCGTTTGTGCTGTACACGTCGGCCCCTGTGGGTCACTGCGTCCTTCGCAACAATCTTTTCATCGGCACGGAGGGCGGTTACGCCTCCGAGTGCGACGCCCCGATGGGGGACTGCGATTTCGATTACGACGGTTTTGGCGGCGGTCCCTGGCAGCAATTTCTGAAGTGGCATGGTCTCCGGTTCAGCACCCTCGAGGAGACGCGGGCGAAAGCTCCTGTCTACCGGCACGCCGTTCTGGTAGACGCGGCGACTGTTTTCGCGAGCGGCATCCGACCGCCGGAAACCTGGGCCAGACGGCATGATCCCCTTGCGATGGACCTGCGCCTCAGGCCTGGCACGGAGGCTCTCGATACGGGCCAGAGACTGCCAGGCTTCAACGACGACTACCGCGGGAAGGCTCCAGACCTGGGCGCTTACGAATTCGGAGCCTCTCTCCCGCAGTATGGTCCACGACCGGAGCCTGCCCCGTAGAAAGGCCGTCTGGAACCAGGCTGTCTCACTACAGCCAGCGCGCTGTATGGGCGAGCAGGTTCCATGCAATCTGTAACCTGGTCTGCGTTGCCGTCGCCGACAGGGTTTGAACCTGTATCTTCCGGCGCTCTCGACAGCGTGACGCGGCGTCCTACCTGAATGCAAGAAGTCGAGTCTGCATCTTGGACCACAGCGACGGCAGGAAAAGTATACCCTCTCCTGATCCCCTGCTTTTCATTCTTTCCATTCATGGGTGCGTTGGGCAGCCGCAAGGACTGCCCCTACAACTGAAGAAAACGGAATGACCTTGGGGGACAAGGGAGATGGAGCGGGAATGGCGAAATAGGAGGGTATGAACGCATCAGGAAACGCTTTAGAGCCGGAAAGGATAACTGAAATTCGCCGCCTGCTCGATAGGCTGGACCAACCCCGGGCGCTAGTCGGGGAGTCCTGTCCGGGATGGCAGGTTACGTGTATTGAAGGGGGAGCGAACAACCTGCTCTATCGGGCCACTGGCGCAACCGACGACCTGGCGATCAAGTTCTGCATCCGGGATGAACGGGATCGCGCCGGGCGGGAGTTTGCCTCGCTGACCGTGCTGCAGGATCTTGGCTTGGACCTTGCGCCCCGGCCGCTGCTGCTGGATCGTGAGCGCTATTCCCAGCCGGTTGTCGTCCAGACCTGGCTGGAAGGGGATCTTCTCACGGAACCTCCTGCGACAGAGCCGGAGTGGCGCTGTCTGTTGGAGTATTTCATGGCCCTGCATACCGTCACGCCGGAGAAGACATCCCTTCGTTTCCCGTCCGCTTTTCTCAATATGAACCGTGCAGAAGACGGCAAACGGCTGATTCGGAAGCAGAAGACGCTGTTTCCGGAAGAGGCGCAGCCGGCGGCCCTCCATCGTCTGACGGAGCGGATC
>JADMIO010957544.1_pt1 | contig 11928 bp, 10 predicted proteins | sample 8958161 | NCBI WGS metagenome assembly JADMIO01 (sample SAMN16585339, study PRJNA669376) | soil metagenome | isolation source: Crop rotation soil | place: USA: Cullars Rotation, Alabama | collected 2011
CTATGCATCGGTTGGTGCCCTTTGGGAGAAAGATCTACGATGGAGAGCCGACGATGCGCTAAGCCCACCTCTCCTTCTAGCCAGATCCCCGAATCATCAGGACCGCGATAGGCGATCACACGCTCCATGCGCTCGAGCGCCTGCGCGTCTCCTGTTCCCACAAAGCCAGCTATCCCGCACATAGCTTTACTCTACCGCGCCAACTATCTTTTTGACTACGTACGGGCGTTTGTCTTGAGACTCATAGTACGTACGCATGAGTATTTCCGCCATAACACCAAAAAGAATAAGCTGCGTGCCCAATATGATAAATAGCGCCGCGATAATCGGGAGCGACTCAATAATATGCTCAAGATTAAATATTCTAAGAATCAAAGCGGCGAGGCCAAAGAAGCCGCCAAGCGCCAAGCTAGCGAACCCCCACCCACCGAAGAAGTGCATCGGGCGATTAAAATAACGGTGCATAAAGACAATCACCACCAAATCAAGAAGCACGCGGAAAGTGCGACTAAATCCGTAATTGCTCTTGCCATGGAGGCGCGGTTTGTAGGCGACAGGAATCTCAGCGACCTTGCCTCCCTGCCACGCAGCGTATGCCGCGATAAAGCGGTGCATCTCGCCGTAGAGTTGAACTCCTTTGATCAAATCAGCACGATAGGCTTTGAGCGTGCAGCCGTAATCATGCAAATGTACGCCTGAAAGACGCGAGATAAGCCAATTAGCGGTAACCGACGGCAATTTACGGGTGAGAAACGAGCCGCCCCAGCGATTCTTTCTCCAGCCGGAGACAACGCCATAGCCTTCTTGAATTTTAGCGAGAAGAAGCGGAATATCGCGCGGATCATTCTCCAAATCAGAATCGAGCGTGATGATGATGTCGCCGCGTGCCTGGTCGATGCCAGCGGCAAGCGCTGCAGTTTGGCCAAAATTTCTTTTAAATTGAATCGCGACCACCGGCCGATCGTTAGTCGCCAATTTTTCTATTGTCTCAAACGATTTATCGCGAGAGCCGTCGTCTATCATAATGACCTCATACGGGTGCCCGAGTGTCGGCAATACTTCCCCGAGACGCTCAAAAAGGGCCGGGAGGTTCTTCTCCTCGTTATATATAGGTATGACGATCGATATAAATGGATTGGATTGCACGCCCTCTTTGTAACACGCCTGTGACGGTTGGCAACAGGATGCTAGAGTAACGAGGATGATTATCACGAAGATCCAAGGCGGGCTCGGCAATCAGATGTTTCAGTATGCCGTGGGGAAAACGCTTGCCCATCGCAATAATACGGAGCTGAAGCTTGATACGACGCTTTTTAGAAATTATGAATTCCATTCCTATTCGCTCAACCATCTCAACATTCAAGAAACAATCGCAACCGACGAAGAAATAAAATTCTTTGAAAAATATCGCGCCCGCAAAGGAAAGCTGGGTAAGATTTTGAATCCCTTTTTCGCTGATACAACACGCTATATAGATGAGCCCGCGTGGACATTCGTCCCCGAGGTACTTGAGCATAAAGACCCCTGCTACCTAAACGGCTACTGGCAATCAGAAAAATATTTTATAGAGATTGAAGACACTATTAGAAAAGAATTTTCTCTGCGCGAGCCGCTCGATGAGTACTCACGGGATATGGCGGCAAAAATCAACGCCGCACCTGGTTCAGTGATGCTCCATATTCGTCGCGGCGATTTCGTCTATCATCCGTACGCGAGCAAAATGATGGGCGTCTGCCCGCCCGAGTATTACGATGCTGCGCAGGCTATTATCCGCGAGCGCGTTCAAGATCCTCATTACTTTGTATTCTCAGACGATCTTGAGTGGGTAAAAGAACATATTAAAACCGGCTTCCCCACAGAATTTATCGGCCAAGGCGCAGACAAGAATTATCAGGACCTCGACCTGATGCGGTTGTGCAAGCACCATATTCTCTCCAACAGCACGTTCGGCTGGTGGGGCGCTTGGCTCTCCGACCACAGCCACACAGGGATTACCATCGCTCCTACACGCTGGAATAATAAGAATTTCGACACCAAAGATTTAGTGCCTGAGTATTGGATAAAACTTCCCTACTAGGAGGAGGGTTATATACTGGCATCACGTATGTGTGGAATTCTTGGAGCGGCCAGTAAAAACAATATAGCGACGGACGTGCTTGGCGATTCCCTCGCTACGCTCGCGCACCGCGGCCCCGACGACCAGGGCGTCGTTTCCTTCCCGCATGCCATCCTAGCGCACACACGCCTTTCTATTATTGATCTCTCGACCGGCCATCAGCCAATGCGAGATTCTTATCGTGACATCATAGTAGTCTTCAACGGAGAAATTTATAACTACAAAGAACTTCGTAAAGAACTCGAGGCAAAAGGCCATCAGTTCTCTACTCAATCCGACACCGAAGTAATTCTCAAAAGCTACATCGAGTACGGCGATGTGTGTCCCGAGAAGCTCGACGGGCAATTTGCTTTTGCTCTATGGGACAACGCGCGCGAGCGGCTTTTCCTGGCACGCGATCGCTTTGGCGAAAAGCCTCTGTATATAACCAACCAGGGAGACACTATTCTTTTTGCTTCAGAAATAAAAGCGCTCTTGGCTACTGGCAACGTGAAATCAGAAATAGACCCCGTATCGCTCGATAATTATCTCTCGCTTATGTATGTGCCGCCGTGGCGCTCTATATATAAAGACATCGCGCCGCTGCCGCCTGCCCACCGCGCCGTGTGGGAGAAAGGCACGTACCGCCAAGAATCTTATTGGAAGCTTACAAAAGATCCTGTAACTCTCTCTTTGGATGACGCTGCAGCAAAAGTTCGAGCGCTTATGGAGGAATCTGTTCGCTCACGCATGGTCGCCGATGTTGAGGTAGGCGCGTTTCTCTCGGGCGGAATGGACTCAAGCATTGTCGTACGCCTCGCTCAAAAAATATCCGGCCGACCGCTTAAAACATTTTCTGCGGGTTTCGAGGGATTTATCGACGAGCTTCCGTATGCCAAGGAAATTGCCGATATCGCGCACACTGAACATCATCCTGCTCAGATAAAAGAAAACTTGGCAGACATATTTTTATCAGTCAGTCGTTACTTTGATGAACCGTTTGCAGACTCTTCTAACATCCCAACCAGTCTGATCTCGCGATTAGCCCGCGAGAAAGTTAAGGTCGCCCTTTCGGGTGACGGCGGCGACGAACTATTCTGGGGCTATGGGCACTATACGCGGTTTAATCACCTGCCTAAGCTCCAAAAAATCTTCTCCGCTTTTTCTGGAGGAGATGCCTATACTTATTTCAAACAAACGGCTCTTTCGCAGTTCTCTTTTAAAGAACGCGCCTCACTTCTCAAAAATAATAGTGCTCAAGAACAAGATCTGACTTCTCATTTGGATCTCTCTGAAGCGCACACGCCGCTCGAGAAAATAAATCTTCTTGATTATTATCTGGGGCTCCCGGGCGACATGCTCACTAAGGTAGACCGCGCCTCCATGCTCCACTCGCTTGAGGTACGCAGCCCGTTTCTTAATCCGGAATTAGCACAGTTCGCGTACAACCTACCCGCGGAATATAAAACTGACGGACGCCGCGGCAAAATTATCTTCGAAAAAGCATTCGGCGATCTGCTCCCTTCAGATTTCTTTACGAGAAAGAAGCAAGGGTTCGGCGCGCCGCTTGCCGCATGGCTCAACAAACCAGAATTTAAGAAGCTTATTGAGGAGTGGTTTACGCCTGAGGCAAAAATAGAAACACTTCTTAACCTAGAAGAAGTAAAAAAATATATCGAAGCGTTTTATAAAGGAGACGCTTCTCTTCAATATAAAGTCTGGGTCCTTCTGAGCCTTGAGGCTTGGCTTCGCACACGAGCATGATGTCATTTGGAGAAATAATACGCAGGTTCCTCTTCCGCATGCACGGGAGAGTGATACATTTTTCTCCCTCAGGAACATCACGCGGGAATGTGCTGATCTCCTACGTTACCCTCCCCTATCTTAATCGTGATCCAAAAATATTAGAGGCGCATACCAATCGTTGGGAAGGCATGTGCATAGTAGAGAGCTGGCTTGAGAAAGGTTTTGCCGTAGATCTTATCGATACCACGAACACTTCTTTTGTGCCAAAAAAATCTTATGACTATGTTGTCGACAACGGGACAAATATGGACCGTCTAGCCCCTCTTCTGGGGCGAGGGTGCGTAAAAATCTTCCATGCGACAACCTCGCATTGGAAATTTAATAACGACGCCGAAGAAAAACGCTTTAGAGATCTCTCGGCGCGCCGCGGAGAACAAGTCCGACCCGACCGCGTACTCCCTCCCAATCATGCAATTGAGCTATGCGACCACGCAACACTTATCGGCAACCGTGTTACGGCCCAGACGTACGCGTTTGCCAACAAACCCATTACTCTTACACCTATTTCCACCACACACACCTTTGAAAGCCCGGCGGGAAAAGATTTTGACGCTGCACGCAAGCATTTTATTTGGTTTGGGGGCGCAGGCGTCATCCACAAAGGCCTCGATTTGGTAGTAGAGGCCTTCGCACGCATGCCTGAATTCAATCTCACCATATGCGGAAAGATCGACGGAGAGACTGAGTTTAAAAAGATCTTCGCTAAAGAATTGGCGCTGCCCAACATATCGGTAGCAGGTTTTGTATACCCCGGTAGCGAAGTATTTAAAAAAATAGCTGCGGAATCTCTCGCACTTATCTATCCTTCCTGTTCAGAAGGCCAGGCAGGGAGCGTCGTCCTCGCTATGCATGCCGGCCTTATCCCGATAGTAAGCAGAGAATCGGGAGTGAATGTAGATACCTTTGGCGTGATTCTTAAAGAAAATACAATTGAAGAAATCATGGCGGAAGTAACACGCATAGTGTCCCTCCCACAGGAGGAGTTGAGGGAGAGATCGGTAGAGACATGGAGCTACGCTCAGGCTCATCACACTCGCGAAACATTCAAAAAGACCTACCGAGAATTTCTTGATGGGCTTATTGTTCCGAGCCGCGTATAGTATCCCTATGGAGCCGCTTATTTCGGTAATAATCCCTGTCTATAACGAAGAAAAGCGTGTCGGACGCGCTATTAAATCTATTCAGGATCAAACATACAAAAATCTGGAGATTATTGTCGTGGACGACCGCAGCACCGACAACACAGGAGAGGTAGTAAAAAAAATTGCTCAGGAAGACCCGCGCGTTTCGTATCATCTCTTTCCTAAAAAAGAAAAGCGCACTAATTGGCGCGGCTATGATATCAGCGCGGGATACGCGGCGCGTAACTATGGTTTTACTCTTGCTCAAGGCGAATGGCTCACCACTCAAGACGCGGACGACGCGTCGCTTCTTAACCGCATAGAGGCGCAGTACACGCTCGCGAAAAAATATAACGCTATCTTCGTAACGATTATGTGGCACCGGTTAGAGGATGCGTGGCTCGGCAAAAAACTTGATGTAGAGAAAATTTTTGAAGAGAAAGGCGAAAAAGAAATTGTGATCCGCCCCGAGGACATTACTGCCCTCGCCAAGAAGTTACGCGGGCCGCTCATGCTGGAGCCGCTTCACCGTTTTATCCCCTTCCCTATAAAGTGGTTCCCGTATACGCGCAAACTTTTTTTCCGCGATCATACTACCCCCTACCCAGGCGCGGACAACAGCATGCTCTTTCATAAACAAGTGCGCGACGACAGCACTTTGATGCGGCATCGAAACGCCCGCACGTGGGGCGTACCTTCAGGGAGAGCCTCCGGGCGTGACTTTGCCTTCCGAGTTGCGGCGCGCTATAAAAATAGTTGGTCATTTAAACTTCCTTTGTATCTTTGGGAAGTGCGGATAGAGAACCCAGGTTTTGAAGGATACGAGAAATATCTTATATGAAATTCTCTATTGTGACACCCGCGTGGAAAGCTGAGCGATGGTTCCCCGAGACCATCGAGAGCGTGCTTTCTCAAGAAGGCGATTTTGATATCGAATATATTATCGTCACTGATCCTTCTCCCGACCGCACGGTCGAGATTGCTCAAGAATATCTCGAGCGAGTGACCACTGGCTCATATCCGATCAAATGCAATCGCATAGATATACGTGTCATCGAGCGCAAAGACGGCGCCGGTATGTACCTCGCGATCAACGAAGGCTTCGCGAACGCGACGGGGGACATTTTTGCTTGGATCGCAGCAGACGACGTCTATCGCCCGGGCGCTTTCGCGACGATGGCAAAAGTTTTTACCACTTTCCCTGAGATCCAATGGCTCAAGGGCAACACCGCGACAATTAATGAACACAGCCAAGAGATAAAGAAGGGCACGTGCCATCTCTACTATCAGCCGTGGCTCAAGCGCGGCGTATATGGCATGGAGTCATATCACGTCGAGCAAGACAGTGTCTTCTGGCGCGCATGGCTATGGCACAAAGGCGGCGTATTTCCTCCCCACTTCCGCAGCGCGGGCGACTATTGGCTGTGGACCTCTTTCGCCAAGCATGCGCGATTATGGAACGTTAATGCCGATGTCAGTTGTTATAGAAAGCATGCCGGCCAAGATGGCCAGGCAAACAGCGATCGTCTCTTGAGACAGAAACGAGAGTCGCGCGGAGGCCGGCCTCTGGGTGCTTGGCTGCCACGATTCTTCTTCTATCCGTTTCTTCACTCGCCAAAATCTCTTGAGCCGCTGTTTAGAGCACTGTATCCAATCGTATTCCCTTTTCACTCGCGCGAATACATAGAAATGGAAGCGGGAAAGCCGGTCAAAAAGACTATGCCGTCTTTCTTTCTCGAGTAGGGGCAATCGTGTATAATCACACCTCGTATGAAAATATCGGTTATTGGCCTGGGCAAATTGGGCGCGTGCTACGCGGCTTTTTACGCTAACAAGAAACACGAGGTTGTCGGGGTAGATACCGATGCCAAAAAAGTCCGTGCGCTATCCCTCGGCAAGCCTCCAGTCGAGGAACCCGAGCTCGCGCGCTATATTTCAAAAAATAAAACAAGACTTTCTGCCACTATGAGCGTCGCCGAGGCAGTCGAAGGCTCTTCAGTGACTTTCATTATTGTTCCTACACCAAGCACCAAGAACGGCTCATTTTCAACCGCGTATGTAGAAGCAGCCTGCAAAGAGATAGGAGCGGCGCTTAAGACAAAAAAAGAGTATCACCTCGTATGCGTAGTGAGCACCGTGCTTCCTGGAGACTCGCGCGAGAAGATTATTCCTGCGATTGAAAAAGCTTCCGGCAAGAAATGCGGTGAAGATTTTGGCTACTGCTATAACCCGAGCCTTATCGCCATTGGCGACATTCTCGAAAATCTTGAAAATCCTGATTTTATTTTCTTGGGAGCGTTTGATCAGAAGTCGGGCGATCTTCTTGAGAAAGTCTATAAGACTATTTACCCTTCGATCACTCCTGAGCGTATGTCTGTTGAGAGCGTTGAGCTCGCAAAGATCGCGCTCAACTCCTACGTCACGATGAAGATCACCTTCGCGAACATGCTCGGCATGCTCGCAGAGCAGATCCCGAATGCACATGTCGACAATATCACCACCGCGCTCGGCAAAGACAAGCGCATCGGCTCCCGCTATTTGCGCGCAGGCCTGGGCTACGGTGGCCCCTGCTTCCCCCGCGATAACTTCGCCTTCGCCTACATGGCGCAAAAACGCGGTATCAAGACTCCTATCGCGCTTGCTACCCACACCGTCAACGAGAGCATCCCGAACACTATCGTTAAACATATCGATACGCTCGCCAAAAAACATAAGGTAAAGAATGTCGGGTTCTTGGGCCTCAGTTACAAGCCGAAGACCGCTATGACTGAAGAGTCGCAAGCTTTCGTCATTGCTCAAAAAGTTGGCACGCTCTACCGCGTGAGTGCGTACGAGCCGCTCGGTGCGCATCATATTAAAGAACAAGCTGGCAAAAAGATCCGCGCCCACGAGACGCTCGGTAGCCTCGCTAAAGAAAGCGACATTCTTTTTATCTCCAATAAAGATGCGGCGTTCTCTTCTCTCCCTTCTCTCCTCAATAAAGAAAAGAAACTCAAGATCGTTGTTGACCCGTGGGGCATGTTTGATCCAAAGGAATTTAAAGAGCACGTCATCTACAAGACGCTCGGTCGCAAGTAAGCAACAAAAAATCTCTCGTGTATAGATATCTGCGAGTAACTTAGTTGCTGCGCGGATAGTAAAAATATACAATGAGCGACAATATGAAAACAGCGTTGGTGTGCGGCGCGGGAGGTTTTATCGGCAGCCACTTGGTAAAGCGGCTTAAGCGCGAGGGCTATTTTGTACGCGGGGTAGATTTAAAATATCCCGAGTTTTCTCCCACCGCAGCGGACGAGTTCGTTACCGGCGACCTGCGCGACCCAGAAGTCTGCGCCCAGGTTCTCGATAAGTACTTTGACCGCGTCTACCAGCTCGCTGCAGACATGGGCGGCGCAGGTTTCGTCTTTACGGGCGCAAATGACGCTGACATCATGCACAACTCGGCGATGATCAATCTCAATATGGCCGCCCAGGCAGCCAAGGTTGGTGTCGGCACGTTCTTTTACTCTTCCTCTGCCTGCATCTACCCAGAGCGCAATCAGATGGACCCGAATAACCCGAATTGCAGCGAAGACTCTGCGTATCCCGCGGCTCCTGACAGCGAATACGGCTGGGAGAAGATTTTTAGCGAGCGCATGTTCATGGCGTTCGCGCGCAACAAGGGCCTCAATATTCGCATCGCTCGCTTCCATAATATTTTTGGCCCAGAGGGCACCTGGGTCGGGGGCAGAGAAAAGGCTCCGGCCGCAATGTGCCGTAAGGTCGCCGAAGCACAGCTCGATAGCAACGTAGAGATCTGGCAAAACGGCCTCACCACTATAAAATTCCCGTATATCGAAATGTGGGGCGATGGCAATCAGACCCGTTCCTTCCTCTACATCGACGAGTGCCTCGAGGGCGTTGAACGCCTTATGCAGTCCGACTATACCGATCCTATCAACATCGGCTCTCAAGAAATGGTCACCATTAATCAGCTGGTCCAAATGGCGCTTCATATCAGCGGATACAACGGCGATATCGCGATACGCCATATTCCTGGCCCAACGGGTGTGCGCGGCAGAAACTCCGACAACCGCCTTATCCGCGAGACGCTTGGCTGGGCACCAAGCGCTCCCTTGCGCGATGGTATGACAAAAACATTTGCGTGGATCAAAGAACAAGTCGAGAAGCGCGCTCAGACTGAAAAGAAAGAAAATATCTCTCATACCCCTGTTGTCCCTAAGCCCCAGGTATCTCCTATCTCCTGGAACAGATAGAATTGGAATATGAGTTTGGTGATGCAGATTAAAGGGCTGCTGCGCAAGCGCGGCTACGACCTCGTGCGGTATCGCTCCTTTTGGGACGATGTCGCTAAGCCGTTGCAGCCGCAGACTATTCTCGATATTGGCGCAAACGACGGCGCGTTTGCCGAGCGGATGCGCAAGCAATTCCCAAACGCACGCATTATTTCTTTTGAGCCGCTCAAGGATGCATATGAAGCGCTCAACAAGCGTATGGAGGGGGACAAAAATTTTGTCGCATACAATATCGCGCTGGGAGAATCAGCTGGGCAGACAGTCATTCACCGCAGTGCATCCAATCCGAGTTCTTCCCTTCTGCCGATGGGAGCACTCCATAAAAAACTCTATCCTCATACTGCCGAACACACTGACGAGACTATCGAGATCAAGCGTCTCGATGATGTGCTTAATCCGCAAACTCTCCAAAAACCTCTCGTAATAAAAATAGACGTTCAAGGCTTTGAGGCAGGAGTTATTCGCGGCGGACAAAAAATAATAAAAACGGCAGATATTGTGCTGGTAGAAAATTCTTTTGTCACTCTCTACGAAGGCCAAGCGCTCTTCGGAGAAATCCATGAGCTTATGCAGCAGCTTGGCTTCTCATACCGCGGCAGAAGCGAAACCCACTACAACGAAAAGACCCGCGAACCTATCTACGAAGACTCCGTGTTTATGAAGTCTTCTCAAGCTTCTTAAAGAAGTCGGCCAGGCGCCGAGTGAGCATATCGACACCCAAATGAGTCTCGGCATAAGCCCTCGCATTACGCTCTAGACGCTCGCGTAGCGCATGATCGGTCATGAGGCGCTCTATTGCTGTTTTGAGCGCTTCTGGGTCCTTTCCTGACACGAGTATGCCATTCTCTCCGTCGGCGATGTAGGTCTCGCTGGTGCCGGTGCGGGTAGCAATAATCGCCTTACCCATAGCCAACGATTCTTGAAGCACCGAAAAGCCCATCGCATTATTAAGCCCCGAGCTGATGTCGAGTGGTATGACAACAAACAGCGCGCGGCGATATGCGTCTACATATTCTTGTATCGAATAATCTTTTACCTCTACAAAAGACGGCAGTGGATCAAACTTCTTTAATCGCGACGCGTAGGTAGTGACAATGACTGGCACCTCGAAATTTTTTGCGGCTTCAAAAAGTGTTGCATAGTCGCGGTCAGGATCTCTGCCCGGCGAATAGATATAGTTCTCTTTTGTAACATCAGCAGGTGAAAAGAAATTAAGATCTACACCATAGGGAATGCACTCCACTTTGCCATGCAACTGAGGGAATCGCTCTTCTAATTTTTCTTTCTCGTCCTGACCAAGCGTCACAACGCCTGCGCAGCGTCCAACCATATACGCAAATATCTTCTGGCGCAGAGTCTGTTCGCTGCCGATAAGCCCCATGATGCTGAAGTCGTGCATAACCCACTTCGGCTTTTTTATATGAAGAAGCGTGTGGACGAGCTGCGTGCCAAAGGCGGTTGAGGTAAATACCAAATCATAAGAAAAGAATTTCAGATAAAAAGTAAGATGGAGCCAGTACACGCCCATATACTTACGAATCAAAAGAGAAATCTTCCGAGAATAAAAATGCTCCGGCTCAAGATACTCTGCGTCTATACCAAATTTTGACAGATGAAGCATGCCCCAGAAGCCATTGCCGTGGTCTTCGCCGCGCTTTGCTTTCTCAAGCGCCTCGCCTCGATAGCTGGTAAATAAATACAGGACTTTCATCTTATTTCTTTTTGAGAAGATACACCTTCTCGTGGCACAGGCCAGGTGCGAGTGTACTTGCCACAGCATCGCACAGCGCCTGGATAGGCAGTGCTAACGCGGGCACGCGCCAAATATAAGGCACAAAGAGCCCACTGCCGCCCACTCGCACTACCTCAAAGCGCTCACGGATGAGTCTGTCGTAGACACTATAGGGCCGGAAGTCATTGAGCACATCATGTTTGAGGCGATTATAAAGCGAGCCAGTGCCTGCTATAGAAAGAATATAAAACCCATCTTGTTTGAGATACTGCTCAGCCATGGTGAGTTCATACTCTACATCAGAGTAGTTAACTACTCCCGTTTCAATAAGGATATCAACCAGCTCAGGGCGATAGCCGTCGCGAAGATAAAATTCTGCACGTGGATCTCTATTTTTTTTCTTCGCTTCTTCAATCATGCCCGGTGCAATATCAACCCCCACCAAGCGTTTAAGGGTGTGCGGGAACGCTTCTCCTAGCGCTCTAATAATCACGCCATCAGCACACCCAACCTCGAGCAGCTCAAGGTTTTGCCTCCCCCCAACCGCTTCTTGTAAATACTGCTTTGTGAGCGCGAGGCGATGTTTGTAGAAATACTGCAAATAGGTGCGCGGCGTTTGCGTATAGCGTTTTTTAGAATACTGAACACTCTCTTCGTTATAAAAATCAGTGCCTTTCATTTCAGAATTCTGTATCGCTTCAATAAGACTATGCGCACGATTCTCCCAAGTGTATTTCTCAGCTTCCTTCCGCGCTCTTTGTGCAACTCCTTGCAACGCTGGAAGGTCACGCAGGGTCTCCTCTATCTTTTGTGCCAGCGAATCAGAGTCATCGGCTTCAAAAAATACTGCAGTCTCTTCGCTTACTATCTCGCGGATCG
>JADMIO011741738.1_pt1 | contig 11928 bp, 11 predicted proteins | sample 8958161 | NCBI WGS metagenome assembly JADMIO01 (sample SAMN16585339, study PRJNA669376) | soil metagenome | isolation source: Crop rotation soil | place: USA: Cullars Rotation, Alabama | collected 2011
CTTTCCCCCTTTTGCTCAAGCTCGGTGAAGTGCTCCCATGTTGCCCACTTCGGCACAAGCTGCGAGTTGGAAAGCAGCACTCGTGGCGCATCCTTGTGTGTTTTCAATATGCCGACAGGCTTGCCGCTTTGAATGAGCAGTGTTTCGTCGCCGTCAAGCTTCTTTAAGCACTTAATAATGAGATCGAGGCTTTCAAAATTGCGTGCAGCTTTGCCACGTCCTCCATAAACAATCAGATCGTCGGGGCGCTCTGCCACTTCGGGGTCGAGATTGTTGAGAAGCATGCGCAAGGCTGCCTCCTGTACCCATCCCTTGCAGTTAAGCTCTTTTCCGGTGGGGGTTTTATATTTTTTTACGTCGTAGTTGTGGAAGGTTGTTTCGCTCATAAAGGAAGGTTTGCAGGACTGTTTCGAAATGGCAAATGTAGGAGGGATTGCTGAGTAGTGTAAAGCGGAAAATGCAGCCTTTCGCGTGAGCGATAAACAGTTTAGCAAAAAAATTTTGTGCGTTTACCCGCCCTATTTATTTTTACTTCTCATTCATTAATCCTTAAAAGCTCAACTCTTTATGCCTCACATCATCCTTCCGGAAACTTTCAACCGCATTTCAGGTCTTATCACCAGCATTGATGAAAGAAACACCGATTTAGGTGACGACAGCCCCGCCAAATTGTTTATGCAGGAAAACGAAATTGACCTGGCAGCCGACGCCACGGCCACCGAAAACGCCGAACTGCACGACAAGGCTTCGCTGATGCACAAGCTCTCTTCCGAAAACTTTACCAAGATCCGCGACCTTAAGATGACGGCCGTCACAAAGAAGGTGACAGCCATTTGCCAGCTGCTCAAAAGGTTTTTTAAGAGCAACCCCGCCAGCCTTGGATTGTGGGGCATCACCATTACGGCTTCGGGAAAGATCATTTACCCCGACACCATCGAGGGCATGGCTACATTGGTGACCAACATTAAGACGAAGCATGACGCTTATGCCGCAGGCCTCAGCCCGCTGCAGGCTTTTCTCACCGCCGAAAACATTTCGCTGGCAAACCTGCTGGTGGAACTGACTAAGGCGCAGGCCGCCGACAACGATGCCAAGGATCAAGCGGCCAAATCAGAGAACGAAACGGCGCTACGCAACACTTTGCTCGATCCCGTGCTGGTGCATTTGAACGATATCGGCAATTATCTCATGAAATTTTACACTGGCAACCCCCGCGAGTTGGGACTTTGGGGATTTGTGGTGGACGAAAGCACCACCAAGCCCACTTTACGCACCAGCAAGCTTCTTTTAAACGAAAAAATCACCATTGGCGGCGTCGTCAAGGGCTCTTCGGTCACTTGTTTAGGCCCCGGACCCATCCATTTATACAAAGGAAAGACTACCACGGGCACTCCCACCATCATTCAGCCCGGTGGAAAGTTCGGTATAGACAAGGGTTTCAGCGTAATAACCATTGCAAACCCATCCGACATCGAAACGGTGAAATTTACCGCAATGACTGCGAGATAAATGGAATAAAATGCGGCGGAAAGACTCAGAATCGTCGCGAAAAGACTCAGAATTCCCGCAAAAAGACTCAGAATTTTGACCAAAAGACTCAGAATCGCGGCCGAAAGACTCAGAATCAGCCGCAAAAGACTCAGAATTCCGACCAAAAGACTCAGAACCAACAGCGAAAGACTCAGACTTTTCAGGGAAATGGACAGCAAAAAGAGGGCTTCGATAGCTATTTCCTGACAAGAAAACGGAAAGGCTGCATCAACCAACAGGGCGGTTATTTTTTGGGTAACCAGCGCCACCAATGCTATTAAGCTTCCGTTGCGTCGCACCCTTGTACCGGCAATCGTTATTGAGCTTTTCCCACGTTTTGCCAAAACAGCCGGCAGCGCAGCATCTTTAGCGAGTGCGCCATTGCTCGTAAGTTTACATTTCAACAACCACCACATGCCTGCTGTATCCTACAAACATCTTGCGGCCAATCATCCGCTGCTGCCGCCCAATGCCGTCACACAAAAGAGCAACGGCACCTACACCATCGCCCTATCCCCCGCCCTCTCCGTTGCCTCGCCGGGCAAAACCACCGTCAACGGCGCCAAATATTTCAAGGTAAGCAACCACCTTTTCCATTCCGCCGCGCAGGGGTGGCAACTCGCCGGCACACGGCAACAGCAGGAGACTTTTGGCGCCAAAACAGGGCTCATGCTCACTTCCAACATCGAGCATCTGCCATTGTCGCCCACCGGCTACGAAGCCCCGCCCCTTTGGACCGAACCCAAGAAGTCGTTTGCCGTTGCAAACGTGTACCAGGACTGCGAAGGCATGTGCTTTGCCGTCACCATGGCGCGTGTGAAGAAAGCCTACGCCGATGCTGTGGGCATCAACGCCATCAGCCTCGCCACACGAGGGCAGGATTACAACATTTCCGGCACCGGAACGGTAAACCGGAACACAATTCCCGACAAATATTTCGGCTATGGCGTTGGCGGAGCGCTCGGCGTGAAGGGTTATGCCACCCTCGCCACCAACTCCGACGTGTGGAACGGCGCATTGCAGGAAGGCGCCTTACTGCAATACTGGTGGGGCAACGATCCGGCGATGGTAAACAAGCAAAACTTCGAGCTGGCAGGGCATTCCATCATCTTCAAGTCCTACATTTTTGATGCATCGGGAAGTATCATCGGTTTCATGCACTACGATTACCATGGCATCAACAGGCAAACCATCAAAGCCACTGCAGGCAAGGTTTTCTTCGGCGCTAATTTGAGGGACAGGAAATAAAGAGAATTATGAATGATGAATTATGAATTGAAAGGCTCCATTCTGAATTCATAATTCATCATTCTGCATTCACTAACGTTTTAGCCTTACGACAAACTTGTACTTATCGCCATCTTCATAGTCGTAGCTGACAACAGAAGTGGCACTGCACCTGTAACCAATTACATAAGAGATTACACCTTCAAACTGCCCGGTGCTATTTACATCACGAATAAGATAAGGACTGCCGGAAGAGGTCATGGGAATTTTACAAGTCCACACCACGTCGTTAAACTTCACTTGCTTGAACTTGCAACCTTTCACGTGTACGGTATTGCCGCTGCCATCCTGCGTGAATGGTGGCTTTGCATCGGTCACTTCGTGCTTTGCCGTCACAGGATTCTTAAGCGTGAAGATGACATACTCCGTGTTGCCGGCTCTTCTTTTTTTGACAGAAGTAATGGAGTTTGCCTCGCTGCAATTTTGAGAGTAAGCACCGCAAACAAAGAGCAAGGCCACGATAGAAAGTAGAGGTTTCATAACAGATGTTTTGAGTGATTAAATAAGATGTAAAAGGATTTCAACGGAAAGATAAACACAACTCATAAACCGCACTCCTTAATCGACACAAATTCTCAATCCAGGCTTCCATTAGTGTAGTAATAATAAAAAATTGCCGCCATTGCAATCAGTGCAAGAACAAGCGCAAACAACCACCAGCGCTCATCTTCAGGAATACCGCGTTCACGCCGCTCTTCCTTCTTTTCCACCACCAGGACCTCTTTGTTTTCAGCAACTTTTGTTGTTTCAAAACCTTGCTTTGCATCGCGAGCCACACGTTCTGCGACAAGGTCAGGAAAATAAATTGTGCGAAGTGTCGAAGGCTCAAAGCTTATTTGCGAAGTGGTGCCAATGCTAAGTGTTCCAATGCTTTGAAGGCGCAATGTTTTGTTTTCATTCAGCTCCTTCTTTAGTGAAGCCGCTAGTTGATTGAATTGTTCGATTGCATTCACGTGAGTTATACGCTGAGCCTTTGCAATAAACTCATAGAGATGCTTATCTCCCGCTGCAGGGGATTCTTTGAATGCAGGTTCAAAACGTGGCGCAGTGAATATCTTTTTACTAAAGTCGAATGTGGCCTTGTGGCGATGAAAATAAAAGTTGCCGATACCAGGAATGCCAAGTGATTTGTGAACCAAGAAGTACCTGCCGAGAAGCTCAACCATTTATTTGCGCGTTTGTGAAAACGAAAATACAATTCCTGCCATGATGTTGAAGCCAAGCACTTCGTAGTTGTTCCAGCGTTCGTATTTGTCGCTAAGGATGTTGTTAAACTGCAACCACATGCCAATGTGAGGAACAATGTTAAGCTCAGCGCCGGCGCTTAGATCAAAGGCGCCTTTCATTGTTTTTACGCTTCCGTCCTTATTGCGGAATTGTGCGCCGTTCCATGCGAACAAGTCGCCCTTAAACTGCAGTTCCTTCAACACCTGCCAGCGAAGTGAGCCTGTAATCTCTGTAGGTAGAAGGCTCCAGGGCTTATCATAAATTTTCAGGTTGCTGTAATTGCTAAATGTTATGCCTGCCAGCATGCTAAGACGTTCCTGCAAGGTATATCCCACTTCCCCGTGAATTCTAACCACATCCATCCGGGGCTCGAAAAGCGGAAGAAACGTTTTGCCATCTATAGTGTCGTTCACAAACAATTTCGCGTTGTCGTATCGCAGAAACGAAACTCTTGCATTGTAGGTGAAGTGACTTGTCACACTGCCTTTGAAGCCGCCAAAGATTTCTGTTATTCTCGTGTTTGGCAAATCGAGAGGTTGTGCAATCCACGGGTTAAACCCTGCCAACGACTGATAAGTAGTCTTTTGGTAGTAGCCAATCCATCCACCTTGCAAAACAAATGGCTTGTCCTTCAATTTGATTGTGGCTGTAAAGTTTGGAAGCACATGGAAAATGGTATTGTCCCATGTTGGAGTAAGACCGATGTTTAAAGTAAACATCGACTTCTTCAGCGTCACAAATGGCGTGAGATAATAAAGGTTGTTCTTCACCTTCAAGCTGTCACCAACATTATAATTAGTGAAGTCCGCAGTTAATCCAACATTAAATCCAATTGCGTCGCTGAAACGCTTCGTCAGCGGGGCATTCAGCACAATGTTAGTCTCCTTTGCCTTGAGGTTATCAGAAAAAAGATTGAGCGAAAATGAAGGGTCGTAAGTAATGCCGTAGCTGTTCACTTCTTTATTACGTACCCCTACCAAAGCATTGAAGGTATTGTATCGTTTTCTCAAAGAGTCTTTTACAAACTTCAACGTGTCAGGCTGATAACCGTAATAATATTGAGTATTGCTTTCTATGCCAATCTTTCCGCGCCATTCAATGTTTTTGTTTGTGCTGTAAAGCGCCATAGCATCGCCACCAGTCCTTGAGTATTGTTGAAATGTCCTACTCCCTTGTTGCGAAATGTGATGCCCGTGAATACTTACCAAAGATTTTTTGCCGTCGCCAAAAGTAAATCCTGCCTCCGCATAAGGGGTTTTGTAATTGCCATAGCCAAGCTTAACATAGTTGTCGTTAGTCCATTCTTCGGCGCTGTCAATTGACAGAGCAAGTGGCTTTAGCGACACCGGCTGATAAGAAAAGAACAGGTTTTGCGCAGGCACATTGTAAGTAAGCTGAGGCTTTACTGTATCTGCTGCGGGTGTTGCCGCGGCAAAATTTATTTTAGCCGCAGGCTTCAGCGAAGGCTTGAATGCTGAGGTAACAACAACCGTTTTCTTTGTCGTGTCATCTCCTCCCCTTCTACGCTGTGCATCCGCAGCAATTAGCGATGTTAGAAATGCTATCGTTATAATTAGTTGTTTCATTGTTTGCGGTCTTCTGATTAATTACTGGCTCACTTTACTGTTTGCATTCTTCTCCTCAATCACAGCCTGCAACATCGTTTGTGCTTCCTGTTTTAGTTCCGGAATAGTTGCGTTGTCCCCAACACTTTTCAGCGTCGCTTCGGCATTGAAGTAATCTTTTTGCTTCCAGTAAATATCTCCAAGCAGGATGTAGGCTTTGGTTGTCCAGTACTCGTAAGAACCTGCTTTGTTTATTACTTCAAAGCCTGCTTTCTCAGCATCAGCTAACTTGTTTTGCTGAAACAAAATGTAAGCAAGCTGGTAACGTGCCTCTGCAGCAAATTCAGACTTACCAAGGCTTATCACCGTTTTGTAAGCTGCAGTTGCAGCTTCGTTATTGTTGTTAAGCTGATGACTTTTTGCAATCACCATGTTTGCCATCATCTTGTCATCTGTGGCGATGCCCTTTCTTGTAAGAAGCTCTTGTGCATTCGGAACAGCATCCTTCCACTGGTTGAGCTTGTATTGTGTGCGAAGCAAGCCACGCATTGCTTCAAGCTGCACATTGGGCTGCGATGCGATTTCTTTAAGCTGTGTGAAATACAGTTCTGCGTCTGCATAATTCTTTAACTCGAAATAGCTGATGCGGGCAGCCTGCAACACGCTCTTCTCTGCAAACTTGTTTGGCGCTTTAGATGCCACGTAAGCATAGCCAATAATGGCATTTGCAAAATCTTTTCTGCCGTTGTAAATCTCTGCGATGTTGTAGTTGGCTTCAATTGCGTACCTGCCATCCTTGAACTTGTTGAGGTAGCTTTGAAAGCCAGTCATTGCATTCTGTAAATCGTTGTTGTTGTAGCGCAATTCAGCAGCAGCATAAGTCAGTGAGTCTTCTTCGCTGTAGCTGATTTCCTTTCCATTCTTCCTCATGAAGGCAACAAACTCTTCAGGCTTTTGCTGCTCGATGAATATGTTGCGGATATACTCAACTGCGGCATCGCTTTCTGGGGAGTTAGGGTAAGATGCAATCAACGTTTTAAAAACATTTAACGCCTCAGCATTGTCGTTCATGTTGAAATAAGCAACACCCAATTTCAGATAAGCCTGTGGATGCAATGCGGATGCAGCACGGCTTTTAACGATGTTGTTTAAGGGATCGATGGCGGATCTATAGTCTTCTGCAGCGAGGTAAGTGTTTGCAATTTCAAGATTAGCATCGCCGATTAAAGCTGAGTTCGGGAAGCGCTGCTCCAGCGAATGCAGCAGGGTTATCTTATCGCTATGCCTGTTGCCTGCGCCTGCAATTATCGCCTTTTGATACAAGGCATAGTCAGCAGAATTAAAATTGTTATTCAGAACCACATCGTACATATCACCTGCCTGCCTGTAGCTGCGGTTCATAAAATATACATCGGCGCTGCGTAGGTAAGCATCCTGCTCGATAGGCGTGGACGATGCGTTTATCTTCTTCGTGATCTTTTCAAAGTTGCCGAGCGCCTGGCGGTAGTTTTGCTTTTGCAAATACGCATGCCCTAAGTCGTAATAAGCATTGATCGGGTTTACCTCGCCATTCGTTGCAGGGCTCTTCATGTAGTTGTTTATGTACTCTATTGTCTTATCCGCATCGTTCATGCGGTAGGCAATTTCTCCTTTCCAGAAATAAGCGAACGGCAGTTGCGCATTGTTGTAAGGAGCTTTCAATAGAATATCAAGCAACGAATCTGCTTTCACGATCTGTTGATCGTTGATGTATTCAACGGCACGTCCATAAAGGATCTTAGGATATACACGTCTTACATTTTCCGTTTTGCCGGTAAGGCTTTCATACAGGTCGAGCGCATCTCTGTAGTTGTTGGTATTTGCCAAAACATTCACCAGCAACTCCTTAGCCTCAGCAGCGTAAGCTGAATTGGGATAAGTATGAATGAACTTCTGCAGTTCGTCGGATGCAATGTCTTCGTAGCCTAAGTCGAACGACAGCTTGGCGTAGTTGAACGCTGATATCTCCTTTTGCAAAGCATTGCTGCTGTTAGATGCGCAAAACAAAAAAGCGCTCCGTGCACTCGCTTTCTGGTTTGTTTTCAGGTAACAATCGGCAAGCAAATACATGCTGTTTTGCGCCAGCGAATCTTCTTTGCCTCCAAGTTGTTTGAAGCCTTCGATAGCTTTTGTCAACTGCTTTACTTCGTAGTAAGTGTAAGACAGCTCGTACAAATCTTCGCGGCGAACCTTGTCGGTTTTGTGCACATATTCTTCAAGATAAGGCAACGCCTTTGTGTAGTTCCTCTTTTCAAAATAAGCATGACCTACAAGCTGCCGCATCTGCAAATCGTAGAACTGTCCACCGGCTTGCAGCTTCTGCTCTGCATATTGGATTGCCTCGTCTTTATCGCCGTTGAAGTAGAGTATCTCGGCGATGTAGTAAGGCACTACTTTCTGGTATGCCGGTTCATTCTCTACTCTGCGGAACGACTCTAGTGCAAGGCTGTAATTCTTTTCATAAAAAGAAATAAAGCCGAAATAATAGTTGGCGTCAATGTAGTTGGGATCGGAAGAAATCTGTCGGATGGAGTTGAACAGCGGCTTGGCTTTATCGAACTGTTGCAGGTTGAAATATGCATACGCCTGGTGAAACTTCATCTCCGCAATCTGGCGGTTGCTGAGGTTATCTATTCCTGCTTTGGTGTAGTAGGTGAGCGCTTCATCGAACCGTTGTAGCCTGAAATAATACTCACCCAGCTCGTAACTGAGCATTTGAATTCGCGGTGCGTTGTCTGCCATTTCAATAAACTCTTTCGCCGCTGTTTCGGCGGTGGTTTCATTCAGCTTTAGTCCGCATGCTATTGTGTAGTATCGTGCTTCAAGTTCGGTGCTGATGGGAAGCTTGCTATAAGTATTGCTTTCTGAAGCAATGCTTTTAAACAGCGGATATGCAAGACTAAACTGTTCCTTCTGGTAAAACTCCTTCGCCAGCTTAAAGCTTGCATCTGGGTCAATATTTGCCTGAGTTGCCTGGGCAAAAGAGTGATTGGAAATGGTGAAAACAAATGCAGCAGCGCCTAAAGCCTTCTTTGTGATTGACATCATATCTCTCAGTTGCGTAGAATTGTTTTGATAAAGATTGCGATTGCGCTCTTAATGAAAAGGTAAAGGTAGCCTTGGCACTATGCAGGTTAACCGTAGGGAGATGAGTGTGGATAAAGAGTAGGCGGCTGGCTCGTTTATAACATTGTTGCGGCTGGTTTGCTCACCTTTGTCAACGGCATCTAAACTACTATCTTTTATTGTCGAACTATTATCTTCTGCTTACCAACTATTATCTTCTGCTTACCAACTATTATCTTTCACTTACAAACTATTATCTTCCGCTCACCAACAACTATCTAACGCTGTCAAACTACTATCTTTTGCCTACCAACAACTATCTAACGCTGTCAAACTATTATCTTTTGCTTACCAACCACTATCTAACGTTGTCCAACTATTATCTTTCGCTTACCAACCATTATCTTCTGCCTACCAACAACTATCTTTTTGAAGAGTTTAATTAATTTCCATTAAAATTTACTGATTACCAAGTAATTAGAATTTCACCAAAACTTCATATGCTATTTTAAGTGAGGAAGTAAAAAAGAAGTAGTGGGGACTTAATCCCTCACAGGTAGGTAAATACTAAACACCGAACCCACACCTGGCTGTCCCTTTGCGTGGATGTGGCCGCTGTGGTTCTGGGCGATCTTTTTGCATATGGAGAGGCCGATTCCTGTTCCTTCATACTCAACTCTGCCATGCAGGCGTTGAAAGACTTCAAATATTCTTTCAGCATAATCCTGGTCGAAACCAATGCCGTTGTCGGCTATGTCAATTCTCCAGTATTGAGCATACGGCCCGGTTGCAACCTGCGCTTCAGTGGCATTAACTATTTGTGCATCTATTTTTATAATGGGGTTAATCCCTTGCTTCCTGTATTTAATTGCATTGCCAATTATGTTTGAAAAGAGCTGGCTGAACTGGTGCGGAATTACTTTAAGCGTGGGCAGTGGCGACGCTTCAATAACGGTGTGTGTGTCTTGTACCAGTTCCTCCAGGTTGTTCTTAACGTCCTCCAGCACTTTATCCAGGTTAGTGGGCGTATAGATGATTTCGCCGGTAGTCAAGCGTGAATAATCGAACAGTGCAGTTATGAGATCTTGCATACGTTTTGATGCAACGGCGATGCGGTCAATAGAATGCCTGCTGCCGGCAGAAATATTTTCATTATCCTGCTCAAGAATGCGTTTGGCAAACACCAGGATTTTGCGCAAAGGTTCCTGCAAGTCGTGCGAAGCAACGTAACTGAATGAGGCAAGCTCGGCATTTGAATGTTCAAGCTGGAGGTTCTTTGCTTCGAGGTCGTTTTGATATTGCAGCACAACTTCCTCATGCTTTTTCTTTTCGCTAAAATCGGTGACAATCATACCCACTGTGGAAAGTGTTGGCTGCAACGATGTGAGTGAGATGTAGACTGGTATTTTTTTGCCATTATCGGCTAAAAATATTTCGCCCTTGCTACTACCCGTAAGCGCCTGTGCGAAAAGACGATTGAATTCTTCTTGGCTCTCCGGAGAAATAAAATCAAAAACCGGTACGCCGACAACCTTCTCGTAAGGCAGCCCGATCAGCTTATGGAAGGAGGTGTTGGTGTAAACGATTAAACCTTCTTCGGTCATGTTCACCGCACCTTCGCTAAATCCTTCGATCAACACACGGTAAGCATAGTCGCCGCTTTGCAGCGTATATACTTCCGATTGATTATTGAGATTGATTGCGAAGGCATCTACCTCTCCCGCTTTAATGGCTTCAATCATTTGCTCAGCCTGGGCAAGGCGGCTTTCAAGGTCTTCTATTTTTAACTGAAGGTCTTCCTTTGTCTCTGCCTCCATTTAATACTATTTGAAGGTGATGCCAAGAGCTTTAATAACTTTTTCTGTATCGCTGAAGTTGCCAATCAAAGTTCGCTTTGGCAGCGGCAAGCGCTTGATAAGCGAAGGGCTGAACACAATTTGCTCTTCTGCTGCCACCTCGGGATGTTTGTAGATATCAACTATTTCGAGCTCAAAAGCCTCCTTAAGATGTTCATCGCACAGCCGCTTTATGTTTTCGATAGCCTCCATCGATTTTACCGACATGCCCGAAACAAAGAGTTGCAGGACAAATTTGCCGTCGACAACCAGCTTTGGAGTGGGTGTGCTTTTCATTTTTAGGTTGTTTGCGCAGCCAGTGGCCGGATGTTTAACCCCACAAGCACCCGTTCCTCGTTAGAAAGGTCGCCAATAATTTTCCTTAATGGTTCAGGAAATTTTCGTACCAGCGTTGGTATGGCAAATATCTGGTCGCCTTCCGCTAACTGGGGATTTTTAAGCAGGTCAATAATTTCGATAGTGTACCTGCCTGCAAGATGTTCTTCGCAGTATTTTTTCAGGTTTTTCAAAGCCAGAATTGATTTGGGCGTTTGCCCTGCTACATACAATCGCAGTTCCCATGTTTCTTCTTTCGGCATAGCTTTAATTTAAGAGAGGCAATTATCTTTTGGTTGCTTTCCTTTTTTTGGTTGTTCCTGATGTGTTCTCGGCAACGGCTTTTGCACTTCCATTTGTTGCGTTGCCGGCAACATTTCCATTTGCCAGTATTATTCCTTTGTCGGTAATAATGAAGTTGCACGACACATTTGAGTGTCCCATGCCACGCGACTTTATAATTTGCAAGCTGCGCTTCCCCTGCCCGTTTTGGCTTTCGTTGCACACGTTAATCCATGTGTCTGCAAGGGAAGAAACGGCATCCACCGCCAGGTCGTAATAGCCACTTTTTTCGCTGTGCGTCAGGGAAGTGAACAGCGCATTGATCTGGTGCAGCTTCAACATGTCCATCAGGCGCACCAGCATGGATCTTACTTCGCTGCCGCTGCCAACCGTCACAAGGCTGCTTATAGGGTCTATGATTACCGTTTTAGGATTTAGTTCGCCAATGAGTTTGTGCAGTAGTAACAAGTGCATTTCCAAACCCTGCAACGACGGACGCGAAGCATGAATGTGCAGCAGCTTCGATTTAATGAACGGCTTAAGGTTGATATTCACAGCCTTCATGTTTCGCATCAGCTGCTCAGGCGATTCTTCGAAAGAAAAGTACAAAACAGGCTCATTGCGCCTGCAACTGCCCAGGGCAAAATAAGAAGCAAGAATTGTTTTTGTTGTTCCCGCAGTGCCTGTCACAAGTGTGCTGCCTCCCCTGAACAATCCGCCACAGCTAAACAAGCGGTCTAAAGATGCAAGCCCCGTAGAAA
>JADMIO011621182.1_pt1 | contig 11927 bp, 9 predicted proteins | sample 8958161 | NCBI WGS metagenome assembly JADMIO01 (sample SAMN16585339, study PRJNA669376) | soil metagenome | isolation source: Crop rotation soil | place: USA: Cullars Rotation, Alabama | collected 2011
GGCTCGTCGATGGTGGAGATCAGCGCGACCCCGCCGATCACCGCGCCGGCGTGCCACAGCTTGATGCTTGGCGCTCGATTGAGAATCTCCTGCGCTCTGACCCGGGAACGGACCGAGTCGGCGCGACGAGCGGAGTCGGCGCGAGCGGCGGCGGAGTCGGGCTTCTGGGCCGCCAGCCCACCCGCCACGGTCGTCGCCGCGACGGCGACGACCACGCTCCTCCTCAGCAGCGGGAGCCATCTCCAGGCGGTCCATGGCGGCATCGTCGTCCCTCGTCAGCTGGCACCACTCAGTCGGACGCCCGGACTGCGAGCCAGCCACACGTCGAACGCGACCATCCGTCCTCCGAGCTCGCCACCGTTCGCGGCGGCGAGAACCTAGCGGAGGCAACCTGTCGAGAACCTGAAGACGGACCGCTATGCGGGGAGACGAGGAAGGGTCGCGACAAAATCGCTTCCCGACAGGCCGGCCGGGGGTGGCCGATGCTGCACCGTCCCTGCGTGCGCGACGGCAACCCAGCGGGCGATGGCCAGGCCGAGCCCCGCGCCGCCGGTGGGGGTGTCGTCCCGCCGGCTCCGGGACGGATCGGTCCGGAAGAATCGTTCGAAGATCCGCTCCCGATCCTGCTCCGGGACACCCGGTCCCGAGTCGCCGACGATGATGAGGTAGGCATCGGGCCGGCGCTCGAGCCGCACCCGGACCGTCGACCCGGGCGGGGAGAACTTGAGGGCGTTGTCGAGGAGGTTGAGCAGCATCCGCTCGACCAGGGTCGGGTCGCCGATCCACGGCGCCTCCTCCGCCGGCTCGACCGCGACCGTGATCTGGCGCGACCTGGCGAGGGCGCGGACCGACCGGGAGAGGTCGGTGAGCATCTCGTCGAGGTAGATCGGCTGGCGGGCCAGCGGCAGGCGTCCGGCATCGATCCGGGCGAGCAGGAAGAGCTCGTCGACGACGTGGGCAAGCCGCCGGCCGGCGTCGCGAATCACCGCCAGCGATTCCCGCTGATCCGCGACGGTCGGGTCCGGCGCGTCGAGGGCGACCTCGGCCTCGGCGCAGATGGTCGCGACCGGAGTCCGGAGCTCGTGCGAGGCATCCGCGACGAACCGGCCCTGCATGGTGAAGGCGTGCTGCAATCGGTCGAGCAGGGCGTTGATCACGGTCGCCAGGGTGCCGACTTCGTCGTCGGGGTTGGGCGCCTCGACCCGCTGGTCGAGGTTCGACGCCTCGATGGTGCGGGTCCGGGCCGCGAGGCTCGCCATCGGCGCCAGCGCCCGGCGCGCCAGGAGATAGCCGCCGATCGCGGCGCAGCCCAGCGCCAGGAGGGTCACCGCGAGATAGCCCAAGGCGACCTGTTCGAGGGTTTCCCGTTCGTCCCGCCGGGTACGAGCCGCGGCCACGATCAGGCGCTCGCCGCCCACGACGACGGGCGCCAGCGCCACCCGGAACTGGTCGTCGGCGTCGCCAACGGTCCGGAAGTCGAGGCGCTCGAGCGGCGCCCGACCCAGCCGCTCGATCCCGCTCAGGACCGTGGCCGGCATGGCGAGCCCCCGACGGGGCCGGGCGGCGTCATCCCTCGTCATCGGCGTCCCGGCCCGGTCGATGACGACCACCCAGGTGTCGCTGAACCGGGTATCGCGAACCGCCGCCGCGACGGCGGCGCGAACGGTCCCAAGCTCCTCGAACTCGACCTCCAGCTCGGCGACGTAGGCTCCCCGGGCTTCCTCGAGGAACCGGTCGAGCCGGTAGGCCAGCACCCGGGAGAGGACCAGGAACGAGCCGAGCGAGACGACCACGAGGGCGACGGCGAGGGTCGCGACGTACCAGCCGGTCAGGCGCCAGCGGATCGAGGCGCGCCCCCCGCTCGAGCTCATTCCGCCGCTCCGTCGTCCCGGGCGAGCCCAAGCAGCACGCCGGCGCCCCGCCGGGTATGGACCAGCGGCAGCGCGCCCTCACCGTCGACCTTCTTCCGGATCCGGCTGACGTAGACGTCGAGCAGGTTGGAGCCGGGCTCATGATTGTCATCCCAGACATGGGCCGCCAGCTCGGCCCGGCTCACCACCTCGCCCGCGTGGCGAGCCAGGTACTCGAGGAAGGCGAACTCCCGGGGCGCGAGGGGGATCGGGCGGCCACCCCGTCGCACCTCCTGACGCCTGGTGTCGACTTCGAGATCGGCGACCCGGATGGTGGCGGGAATGACGGCGCTGCGGCGGCGAAGCAGTGCCCGGATCCGGGCAAGCAGCTCATCGAAGGCGAATGGCTTGACGAGATAGTCGTCGGCGCCGGCGTCGAGCCCGGCCACCCGGTCGTCGACGCCGTCGCGCGCCGTCAGCAGCAGGATCGGAACGTCGAGCGATCGCTGGCGCAGCTCCCGGCAGAGCGACACCCCATCCCGGCCGGGCATAAGCACGTCGACGATCAGCGCGTCGTAGGCATTGACCACCGCGTGGGTCAGCGCCTTGGCGCCATCGGCGACCGCGTCCACCGCGAAGCCACGCTGGCGCAGCCCGCGCGTCAGCGCCTGTCTCAGCGGTCCGTCGTCCTCGGCGACCAGAAGCCTCACGCCGGCGTCTCCCAGAGTGCGGCTAGCATAATAGGGACGGAGCCGCCCGCGCGACGAGCGCGGGGCGGTGTCCGGACCGTCGGAACGGCCGGGCATCGCGGACCGGGGCGGCGCTTCCTTGCCAACATTCCCACGGCGGATCACCTTGCGAACGCACGCTGGGAAGCCATTCCCATGGAACGGGACCGCGACATCTCCGAGGACAGGCGATGACCACGTTGCAACGGATCGGTGTCACGCTGGCCATCCTGGCTTCGGCCAGCGGCGGCGAGCGAGCCCGGGCGCAGACCGACCAGACCCTCCTGGTGCGGTCGCCCGAATCGCTCCGGTGGTCGCCCGACGGGAACCGGGTGGCCGTCTATCTCGCCAACGCCCATGACGGCGAGCTCCGGGTCTACGACGTCCGGTCCGGCGCCGCGACGAAGCTGGTGACCGGCCTTCCCCGGCTCCGGCGCTACAAGGATCGTTTCGACATCCGCTGGTCGGGCGACGGGTCCGAGCTCCGCTACCGCCAGGGAACCCAGTACTGGCGGGTCCCGGCCAGCGGCGGGACCCCGACTCCGGTGCTGCGTGACACGCTGCCCCGAGAGATCCTGGTCCTCTCCCCCGAGGGCGACCGGGTCAGCTTCGTCCGCGGCGGCGATCTCTGGGTCAAGTCTCTGCCCGCCGGCGCCCCGCGGCGGCTCGTCACCGGGCAGAAATTCCTGGCGGGTCAGGCGGAGTTCTACGGCCGGTTCACCGAGTGGACGCCGTGGTCGCCGGACGGGACCCATCTGATCTTCCACGCCCAGACGCCCGACAGCGGCCTCCGACTCGGCCTCGCGCGGGTCGCGGATGGCCGGATCCGCTGGCTTCCGACCGGCGGCGGCCTCTGGGATTACTCCAGCGTGGAATGGGCGCCTGACGGCGGGCGGATCGCGATCTCGCGGCTGAGCCGGGATTTCCGGCGGAAGCAGCTGGTGATCTGGGACATCCGGCGCGACGTCCGCCAGGTCGTTCGGGAGGACACCGACCCCGAATGGGTCGACCACAACATTCTGCCGAGCTTCAGCTCCGACTGGTCGCCGGACGGGAGGCGCCTCGCGCTCATCAGCAACCAGAGCGGCTGGCGACGGGTGTACGTAGCCGATCTCGCCAGCGGGACCAGCTGGCCCGTCACGGCGGACGGGTTCGATGCCGGGACGGTCTGGTGGTCGCCCGACGGGGAGCGGCTCCTGATCGCGAGCAACGAGGGGTCGCGCCACTCGGTCCGGCTCTGGAGCTACCCCGCGGGGCAGTCGGGTGGCGCGGCGATTCTGCTCACCCCGGGAGAAGGCGTCATCGAGAACGCGGCCGCGCGCGGCTCCCGTCCCGACGTCGAGTGGTCGCCCGACGGAAAGCGGGTGCTCTACGGGATGAGCCGCCCCGACGACGCCTTTCAGGTCGGCGTGGTCGACGCGAGCGGCGGCACCCCGACCGTGCTCTACAGCGCGACGGCCGAGGGTCTCGCGCTCGAGAGCCAGCCGACGATCCGGCCGGTGGAGTTCGCCGCCCGCGACGGCGCCCCGATCCCCGGAGTGCTGCTCGAGCCGCGCCGGAGCGATCCCGGGTTACGCCGGCCGGCGCTGGTCTACCACTACGGCGGCTGGAACCAGCAGGCCCGGCTCGGCTGGCACCTCGGCCCCAAGTGGAAGCTGTTCGAGTATCTGGCCGGCCGCGGCTGGACGGTGCTGGTGGCCGACGTCCGCGGGAGTGACGGCTACGGTCGAGCCCATGCTCACGGGATGTACCACGACGGCGGCGGGCGGCAGGCGACCGACCTCGCCGACGCGGCGGCCTGGCTCCGACAGCAGCCGTCGGTCGATCCCGATCGGATCGCGCTCTTCGGCCACAGCTACGGCGCCTATCTCGCGCTCACCACCCTTCTTCGCGAGCCCGACGCGTTCCAGGCCGGTGTCCTGATGGCCGGGGTCTTCGATTGGGGGGCGTTCGCCGCCGGGACGTACGGCGAGATCCGCTTCGGCCCGCTCAAGTCGCCGGCCGTGCCGGACATCCAGCGCCGGCCGGTGCTGCACCTGGACCGGCTCAAGGCACCGGTGCTCGTCTATCATGGCACCAACGACTTCAACGCGCCGATGATGTTCTCCGAGCAGCTGGTCCGGGGACTGATGAAGGAGGGGCGGGATTACGAGTTCGCGGTCTATCCGGACGAGCCGCACGACTGGGACAAAGAGGAGACCGAGCGGGATTTCCTGATCCGAACCGAGCGGTTTCTCCTGAGCCGGATGGCGGCGGGAGGGCCCAAGGCAAAATCGGCCGTCCCCTGATCTCGTCCAGCCGCGGCCACCTCGGCGTCGACCCGTCCGGATTGCCGGGCGCGGCGATCGGCCGTACCTTCGACGCTCACCCACCCACCAGTCCAATCATGACGAATCCGGAGCCCCGTCCGGCGGGACGGCTACTGCAGGTCCTGGGACTCTGGTTCGGAATCGCGGCCATCATCGGCAACAGCATCGGGGCGGGGATTCTCCGGACCCCGAGCGACGTCGCGACGCAGCTCCCCAGCGCGGTCGCCTTCCTCGCGGTCTGGCTCGCCGGCGGCATCTACGCCGGCCTTGGCGTCGCCTCGGTGTCCGAGCTCGCGGTGATGATGCCGAAGTCGGGCGGCCAGTACGTCTACGCCAAGGAAGTGTTCGGACCGTACCTCGGCTTCGTCGTCGGGTGGACCGACTGGATCTCGACCTCCGCCTCGGCCGCGGCGATCTCGATGATGGTGGCCGAGTACTCGAGCGTCTTCATCAGCACCGCGCCGGCGGTGGTCCGCGCGCTGGCGGTGGCCGCGGTGGCGATCTTCACCGCGCTCCTCTGGCGCGGGATCCGCTCCAGCGATCGGACCGTCCAGCTCACCGCAATGCTCAAGGTGGTCGCGCTGGTCCTGGTTCCGGTCGCCGCGTTCGCGATGGGCACCCGGGCGCCGGCGGCGATCGTGCCAACCACCAGCGCGGGGATCGGGTTCGCCGCGGTCGTGGTGGCCCTCCAGTCGGTCATCTACACCTACGACGGCTGGAACGGGATCATCTACTTCTCGGGCGAGGTGAAGAACCCGGGCCGCGACATCCCTCGCTCGATGTTCGCGGGGGTGGCGGCGGTGACGGTGCTCTACGCGCTCCTGGTCGGGTGCTACCTGTACGTGCTCGGGGTGGGCGGGATCGCGGCTGACACCTTCCCGGCCGGGCAGGTGGCCCAGACCGTCTTCGGCGAGGTCGGAGGCACGATCATCCGCGTCGTGGTGATCGTGACCGGGATGAGCGCGATCCCGCCGATCCTGATGATGGCCTCGCGGGTACCCTGGGCGATGGCGGGCGACGGCCTCTTCCCCCGCCGGGCCACCAGGGTCAATCCCGGAGGGACGCCCACCGTGACGCTCGCCATCACGGCGCTGCTCTCGGTGGGGTTCATCATCACGGGCACCTTCAGCCAGGTGATCGCGATCGCGGCTTTCTTCTTCGTCTTCCAGTACCTGATGTCGTTCACGGCGGTTTTCGTACTCCGCCGACGCCAGCCCGACCGTCCTCGCCCCTACCGGGCGATCGGCTACCCGGTCACCACGGCGATCTCGTGGCTGGGAAGCGCCGCCTTCCTGGTCGGCGCGGTGGTGCAGGACCGGCGGAACAGCCTGATCGCGATCGGCCTGCTGATCGCGAGCTGGCCTATCTACCGGCTGAGCGGGCTGGGACGAGATTCCCGAGCGGCCTGACCAGAACCCTACTCGCCCGGACCTCGATGCTCGAGGAGCGGGAAGGGGGTCGGCCGGGGGCGCGCCGGGGATCTTGGGCGGGCCCCTGCCGTAACTACGCATCCTAACGCCTGCGCGCCCGCCCGCTAATCCCCAAGCGCCCCCGGCCGACCCCCTTCCCACTCCCCCGCACCCCAAGCAACCGTCAGAGCACCGGCTTCGCCCCGTACTTCTTGAACCACGCCATCATGTACAGCTCCGTCCGCAGCCAGTTCGATGGCACCGACTCCGTCCCGTGCCATTCGTTCTCGAACCGGAGCAGCAGCGACGGCACCCCGCGCGACTTGAGCGCGGCGTAGTACTCCTCGCTCTGCGGCATCGGGGTCCGCATGTCCATGTTGCCCGTCATGATCATGGTCGGGGTGGTGACGTTCCCCACGTACATGATCGACGACTGCTTGAGCCACTGTTCCGGGGACTCCCAGAACGGCTTCCCGAAGAAGTTGCCGATGAAGAACGGAATGTCGGTCTGGCCCGCCATGCTCATCCAGTTGGTGACCGGGCAGCGCACCGCCGCCCCGGCGAACCGGGTGGTGTGGCCGATGACCCAGCTCGAGAGGACGCCGCCGCCGCTGCAGCCCGCGACATAGAGCTGCTTCGCGTCGACGTAGCCCCGACCGAGGACCGTGTCGACGCCGGCCATCAGGTCGTCGTAGTCGACGCTCGGATAGGCCTGGTCGATCGCGTTGCCGAAGGCGGTGCCGTAGCCGGTCGATCCGCGCGGGTTGGTGTAGAGGACCACGTACCCGTTGGCGGCCCAGGCCTGCCACATGTAGTCGAACCCGGTGCTGTACATCCCGTGCGGTCCGCCGTGGATCTCGAGCAGCATCGGATACTTCCGGCTCGGATCGAAGGACGGCGGCTTGACGATCCACCCCTGGACCCTGGCCCCGCCGGTGGACGGATACCAGAACTCCTCCACCTGGGCCAGCTTCCGGCCCGCGAGCAGATCTTCGTTCACATCGGTGAGCTGCTGAACCTCGGCGCCCTTGGGACCGACCGTGACCTTGACCACGTCGCCCGGACGATCCGAGGTGGACCTGACGCCCACGATGACGCCGGCCTTGGAGATCGAGCTGGCGCCGAGGGTCTGCCGGCCGGTCGTGATCCGGCGGACTGGACCGCCGGTCGCCGGGGCGAAGAGGACGTTGATCGAGCCCTGGTCCTCGGGGCTCAGGTAGACCCCGCTCCCGTCCGAGGCCCACCGAAAGGCGCCGAAGAACGACGCGGCGTCGCGATCGAGCCCGTCGGCCAGGCGTTTGATCCCCGACCCGTCGGCGTTCATGACGTAGAGGTCGGTGGTCTTGTAGGTCTGCTTGGTGAAGGGATAGCCGGCGAACGCGATCTTGCTTCCGTCCGGCGACACCGACGGCGCCACCCAATGGCCCCGTTCGGGGGTAAGCCGCTTGATCGCCCCGCCCGCGACGTCGACCGAGTAGATGTTGGAGTCGCGGTAGTTGAGATCGTTGCTGAGATCGGTCTGGCCTTCGAAGTAGATCGTCTTGCCGTCGGGCGCCCAGTCGTAATTGACGGCAAAGACCAGGGCGTCGAACGGGGCGCCGAGACTCCAGTCACCGGAGGTGAGCTGCCGGGCGGTGCCCCCGTCGGCGGGGACGGCGAACAGGTGGAGGTAGCCCGGCTCCGAGAAGCCCGCCCGGTCCATCCGATAGTGGAGCCGGTCGACCACCCGCGGGCCGGCGGTCCACTTGGCATTGGGGGGCGGGGTCGGCATCTCGATCGTCAGTGCCGCGGTCCCGCTCCGGGGCACGAACCGGGCGAACGAGATCCACCGCCCATCCGGGGACCACTGGATCGAATTGGGACCGTCGGTGAGCCGGGTGACCTGGCTGGTGGCGCCTTCCGCGTCCATGTACCGGACGAAGATCTGAGGTCCCTTGGGTACCTCGGCCGTCGCGACGTAAGCGATCCGGGTCCCGTCCGGCGACCAGACCGGACTCGACCCCTTGGTCAGGAAGCGGTTCCGGGTCCCGTCGGCGTTCACGATCCAGAGCTCGCTGACCCACTGGTCGTTGGTCTTGTCGACGTGCGACCGGGCGTAGACGACGGTCTTCCCGTCGGGGGAGATCTGCGGATTGGAGACCTGCTCGAGATCGAGATACCGCTCGACGGTGAGCAAGGTGTCCGGCCGGTTCTGGGCGGCGGACGACGTCGCGATGGCGGCGGCGAGCGTCGCCACCAGGATCAGGCGGTTCATGGAGGTGTCCTCGGGGGTTGGCGGCAACTGCTCAACCTAGCACCGGCGCCGGCGGGGCCGCGAGGCGCTGCACCCTGGACGCCTGAAGAGCGGGAAGGGGGTCGGCCGGGGGCGCTTGGGGATTAGTGGGCGGGTGGCGGATGTGGTAGCATGCGGTGTGGGGGCGGGCCCGCCCAAGATCCCTGGCGCGCCCCCGGCCGACCCCCTTCCCGCTCCCAACATCCCGGCACGGCAGGCGCGCGCGCCGCGGCGACCAATGGTTTGGCAAGGGACGTCAATCCGCCCTGGCGGTCGTTCCTCGTTGAGGCCGACGGCACCGTTCGGAACCGGTAGAGGCGAGTGAGCCACCTGATGAGGGCTGGACCGGGACGCCGAGACCGACTAGCCAGGCGGCTGGTCTGCCAGGGCGACTCGCCACGCCGCCGCGGCGTTCCGGCGACGACGGTGCGCCAGGCCGATCGGGATCCCGGCGCCGAGACTGATCAGAATCACCACCGCTCCAGCGGGAGCGTCGGTGAACGAACGGGGCAGCTCGCTCGCGGAGAGCACCAGCAACGCGCCCGATGCGATCGCCCCGATCGCCGGGAGGAGCCGGCGCGATCCGGGGCCGGTCTCCGCTCGCCACAGCGCCAGCGACACGAGCAGGAACACCACCGTCATGCAGAGCGACACGAAGCTCACCATGGCGCCGACCGCGGCACGCCCGGCAAACGAGAGGATCCCGGCCGCCAGCGCGATCGCGCCGACGTGGCCGGCCGAGCCCAATCGTGACAGCGTGGCATCCGGGAACACGCCGCTCCGCGCCAGGAGGCGAAAGACCCGGCTGGCCGCGAAGACCAGCGCATTCCAGCTGGTGACGAGGGCGAGACCGGCGAGTCCGCCCATCAGCGCGACGGCGGGCCGCCAGCCGAGCGCCTTGCCGACGGCTTCGAGCGCGGGAAGCTGGAGCGCCAGGAGGTCGGCGCGCGGAAGGGTCGCCGCTGGAACCGCCACCGGTTTCCGAGCCACTGGGGGCCCGCGGCGCTCAACACCCTGCGAAGCCAGGTCTACCTTCAGTCGGACGGCCGAGTCGGCTGGCAGCTCACGCCAGGCTCACAGACGCTCTTCCTGAGGGGTCCGTTCGAGGTCGATTACTCCCCGATCCGAGTCCCGGTCCTCGCCATCTGGGCCAATCAGGAGGAGGGGATCGCCGCCGACTTGAAGGCATCGGGATATTCGACCGCCCAGGCCGACAGCGCGAGGATGTGGGTCAAGTCCTTCGACATCCGGGCCAAGCGGCGCGGCCTCGAGTTCCTTCGGCAGGCAGTCCCCGGCGCGGAGGCCGTGGAGCTGAACACGCTGCACTGGGGCAAGCCGGGGGAGGTGGTCCGGCTCATGAACGGCTTCCTGAATCGACTGCCGAAGTCGAGATGAGTCAGGAGGTGTACGACACCCGCGCCCCGTTCACGATCGCCGCAACAGCCTGATCGCGACCTGGAAAGTCTGCCGGCTGACCTGACGGGGCCGAGGGTCCCAGCGGGGCGACGACGGTACCGCCTCGTCGCCGGGTTAGGCGGAGCCAGGCTCGGCCACGGCGCCGCCCGACCACCCCGCGGCGGGTGAGGTCCCCCGAGAGAGACCCGGTGCCAGAGCCAGCGCCACCAGGCCGTAGAGACCGGCCGCAAACCAGTACTGCCGGGTCGAGTCGGCACCGGTGAACATCCGGGAGAGATACCCTCCCCCGATCACGTTGACCGAGGCGTGGAACAGAGTGGCGAGAAGGGCGCTCCCGCCGGTCCGCTGGTGGAGCCAGGTCAGAATCACCGACGCGAAGACGATCCAGAGCACCATCGGCACGATCCAGAGTCCCGGCCGCGAGACGAACAGCGGCAGGTGCCAGCCCGCCCAGACGAGACCGAGACCGAGCGCCGCCGCGATCGGGCGAAGGCGAACCAGCATCCGCGGGAGCGCGAAGCCCCGCCAGCCGAGCTCCTCACCGAAGGGCCCGTCGAAGAGGAGAATCAGCGGCGCCGACGCCAGCGCCCCGCGCCAGGCGGCGAGCTGGACGTCGGTAGGACGGGGCGCCCCGGTCGCTACGGTTAGGATCGAGGCCAGGGTCATCAGCACCACCGGGAGCCCCAGCACCACCAGGTAGCACCATGCCGGCACCTTCCAGCGGGTCAACCGGCGGCCGAGGTCGGCCAGTCCGGCCCGGCCATCGGCGATCCCCGCGACCAGGAGAGCCGCCATGATCGGTCCGAGCGAGTTGATCCCGCCGCCGGAAAGGTTCCCGCGGGCGATCGACAGCAGCCACGGAAGCCACGACAACAGGAAGGTCAGCGCGAAGAAGACGCCGAGCTGCCGGCGGGCGAGCGACGAACGGAACGAGCCGCCGGTCATGGCGTGTCTCCGGGTTCGAGCGAGGATTGGCCTTTGGCGGGCGAGCGGCGATCTTCCCGGTGCGCCCATCGAAGCTACAACGGGCGGGAACGCGAAACGGCCCATCGCGGGCCCGGAGGCGGTCGCTGGCGAAGGCGGAAGGCGGCGGGCAGGCGCCGGTGACATCGGACGAGGGCGACCGCGCCGATCCGCGGGTGCTCGAGCGGCTCCGGGCCGGCGACCCGGCGGCGCTCGATCAGCTGCTGGCCGCCTACTGGCAGCCGCTGCTCCGCTACGGCGTCCGGCTGATCCGCGAGCCCGACGTCGCCGAGGACCTGGTCCAGGAGGCCTTCGTCCGGCTCTGGCTCCGCCGGGACCGGCTCGAGGCCGGCTCGCTGCGCTCCTTCCTCTACCGGGTCCTCCACAACCTCGCGATGGACGAGCTCCGCCGGCGGCAGAGCCGGCAGCGCTCGCTGCTCGAGCTGGCGAACGAGGAGCCGTCGTTCCCCGCTGCCTCGCACGAGCCCCCAGCCGGCGTCGACTCGGCCGTCACCCAGGCCATCGATTCGCTCCCGGCCCGGCGCCGGGAGGCGTTCATCCTGGCCTATCAGCACCGGCTGACGTACCGCGAGATCGCCGAGGTGATGGAGGTGTCGCCCGCCACGGTGAAGAACCAGGTGGCCGCCGCCCTGGCCCAGCTCCGGGAAACCCTCCGGGGCGCCCTGGCCGCATTCCGCCAGCCGGAATAGGCCGAATGGCAATCCAGACCGTTTCTAGTTGACGACATTCCGAGGCGGACGAGACGCCCACCAGGACGCGCCGATGGATCAGGAAGTGCTCACCCGATATCTCCGGAACCAGGCTTCGCCGGCCGAACGGGAAGCCGTGGCCGGCTGGCTTCGGGCCGCCCCGGAGAACGAGGCTGAGCTCGCCGAGCTGGCCGAGCTGATCCGGCTGCTCGACCTGGACGTCGCCGCCATCCCGGCCCGACCGGCGCCGCCGGCGGCCCGGATCATCAC
>JADMIO010950827.1_pt1 | contig 11926 bp, 10 predicted proteins | sample 8958161 | NCBI WGS metagenome assembly JADMIO01 (sample SAMN16585339, study PRJNA669376) | soil metagenome | isolation source: Crop rotation soil | place: USA: Cullars Rotation, Alabama | collected 2011
CTTCGATCGTTGTTCTGGAGAATTTACTTTTGATACGCTGATCAGGCATAACTATGATCCGCAGGGTTATAATTTCGCCGGTTGCTGCTTTTCTCCGAACAGCCGTTTCCTCTATGCAAATGATCACCTGCATCTATATCAATATGACACAGACGCCGCTGATGTTATTTCCTCCGAAAAAGTTATTGCTGGTTTTGACGGATACAATGATCCTTTTCCTACCTGGTTCTATACAATGCAAAATGGTCCGGACGGGAAAATATATATGAATACCTGGGGAAGCGCAAATCATATGCATGTAATCAATAATCCGGATATGCCGGATACAGCATGCAACTTTGTGCAACACCAATTACAAATTATGAATTATTCAGGCGGACTTCCTGCTTTCCCCAACTACAGGCTGGGTGCTCTTGCCGGTCCTTGCGATTCACTCTTTAATTTTACTTCACAATACGATTCGCATTCTATAAACGGAGTTGCTTATCCCAATCCTTCAAATGGAATTTTCTCATTCGCAATAGCAGGAGAAAAGATTTTCGAAATTGTTATTCAAAACTCAATCGGAGAACGTATTATTTCAGTGGAAACAAATACATCATACATTGATCTGAGTGATTATAAATCCGGAGTTTATTTTTTTCGGGTCAAAACAATTTCAGGAAAATTGTTCCGAGGAAAGCTCGTGCTATATTCTGAAAAGTAATTTGTTTTATTTCCCCACCATCTCCTCCGGCTTCACCCACTCATCAAACTGCTCAGGTGTTAGGTAGCCTAGATCCACTGCAGTTTGCTTCAGTGTTTTGCCTTGCTTGTGGGCAGTCTGCGCGATCTCTGCAGCTTTGTAGTAACCGATTTTCGTATTCAACGCAGTCACCAGCATCAATGAGTTGTGCAGGTTTCGGTCGATGTTTTCTTTGATGGGTTCAATGCCTATTGCGCATTTATCGTTGAATGAAACGCAGGCATCACCGATCAGTCGTGCACTATGAAGAAAATTATAAATCATCACCGGCTTGAAAACATTCAGCTCGAAATGTCCGGTAGCTCCTCCGATATTTATTGCAACATCATTTCCCATCACCTGAGCAGCAACCATTGTGATGGCTTCACACTGTGTCGGATTCACCTTGCCGGGCATGATGCTCGAGCCCGGTTCGTTGTCGGGAATAAATAATTCACCAATCCCGCTCCTCGGACCGGATGCAAGCATGCGAATATCGTTTCCGATTTTCATCAGGCTCACTGCAACTGTTTTCAATGCGCCATGCGATTCAACAATTGCATCATGCGCTGCTAGTGATTCAAATTTATTTTCTGCTGTGATGAATGGAAGCCGGGTAAGCTTTGCAATATGCTTCGCAACATTTTCAGAGTACCCGGGAGGTGTGTTGATTCCCGTTCCGACTGCTGTTCCTCCCAAAGCAAGCTCCGATAAATGTGCAAGTGTATTTTCAATCGCGCGTATTCCATGGTCGAGCTGCGAAACATATCCGGAAATTTCCTGACCCAACGTCAGCGGCGTTGCATCCATGAAATGCGTGCGGCCGATTTTCACTACATTCATGAACGCTTTCGATTTTTTTTCAAGCGTGTCACGCAGTTTCTTTATTCCGGGAAGAGTCGTTTGTATTAGAATACTGTATGCAGCAATATGCATGGCTGTCGGAAAAGTATCGTTCGACGATTGCGATTTGTTGACGTCATCATTCGGATGGATTACTTTTTTTTCATCCGATAATTTTCCTCCCTGTAAAACATGAGCACGGTAAGCAATCACCTCGTTTACATTCATATTACTCTGCGTGCCGCTGCCCGTCTGCCATACAACAAGCGGAAACTGATCGTCGAGTTTTCCGTCGAGAATTTCATCACACACGTTGCAAATCAGATCACATTTTTCTTTCGGCAAAACCCCGGCTTCAAGGTTTGTCAGCGCTGCAGCTTTTTTCAGGTATGCAAAAGCACGGATGATTTCACTCGGCATCCTGTTGATGTCTTGCGCAATCTTGAAGTTGTCGATTGATCGCTGCGTCTGTGCGCCCCAGTAAACATCTGCGGGAACTTCAACGGTTCCCATCGTGTCTTTTTCTTTTCGGAATTGCATATGGATTAGCTGATGTAGTGATTAGCTGATTAGCGAATTGTGAATTGCGAATTGTGAATTGTGAATTGTGAATTAAACGCGTGAAATTACTACTTACTTGCAAATACCTTTACCTTTGAAAAAAGTGAACCACTATGCCGACAAAAACAAATTGGGCCGTTGCTGTCAAGCCATTGCTGAAAAAATACGGAAAGAAGAAGCACCCGCTTGAATACAAAAATCTTTATCAGCTTATGGTGATGGTCGTGTTGAGTGCTCAAAGCACTGACGTTCTCATCAACCAGATTGCTCCTGCATTTTTTGAAGCGTATCCTACGATGGCTTCACTTTCAAAAGCAAAAGCCGAAGACCTATTTCAATACATATCCAAGGCGAGAAATTTCCGGAATAAGGCGAACTGGCTGATTGCGATTGCACAGCAGATCAAACAAGACAGGAAAATTCCGTTGAACATGGATGAGCTTACGGAATTGCCGGGCATCGGCAGAAAATCTGCAAGCGTAATTCTGCGCGAAGCAGGAATGAAGCCTGAGGGTGTAATCGTAGACCTGCACGTTGTGCGTGTTGCACCACGACTGGGAATTGCATCAGGAGATGATCCCAAAAAAATTGAGAAACAAATCATGGAAGCTGTACCGCAGAAAGACTGGGAGGTCGGAATGTCGATTTCATTTCTCGGACGCGAAGTCTGCCGGCCAAAAAATCCAAAGCATTCCGATTGTGAGATGAATTCTGTTTGTGCGTATTACAAGGGTTTAAAGAAGTAGCGTCATAATCGTATTTTTAAAAAGTCAGTCATCACCACGTTCAATGCTTTTCCGCAATACTCTCAGCATCATTGAAAGCTTTTGCAATTTTGAAAGACAATCATCAAACTGTGCATGACATCCGAATTGAACCCCCGACATTTCAATATAGGCATCAACTTCCCGCGCGGAGCGTTCAGCATAATTGACAAACATCAGTTTTTCACTGTCGTTTTCTTTTGCGGCAGATTCGGCAACATTGCCGGCTATGATGAGCGTGTCACGTCTGAGTTGTGTGATCAGGTCCATAATATTCTTCCATTAATATTCTGAATTAAAGAGTGTATTGAAATCATGCATACAAAAATATCCGGCGGATTCCCGCATCACAACCGCTAACCAATGGATTAATATTCATACCTGATAATTCAGAATCAATATAAACACATAATTTTAGGAATGACATCCGTTGCGAAATCGATGAGAGAGTTACATGATTAAAATATATTTCAAATCAAATTGCGCTACCAGCCTCACTGCTTTAAGACTTCTGAAGAAAAAAGCAAAGGAGCCCATTGAAAGAATTGAATACCTCGTAAATGTTCCGTCGAAAAATGAGCTGAAGGAAATCATCAGGATGCTCGGATTAAAGCCATCAGAATTCATCAGGAAAAAAGAACCGCTCTATCAGGAAACGTACGAAGGCAAAAATTTTTCTGAAGATGAATGGATCAAAATCATGCTGGAGAATCCGATCCTCATTGACAGACCGGTTGTAATTAAAGATGGAAAAGCAATGCTGTGCCGCCCTGCAGAAAAAGTCCTGGAAATATTTGAATAGATTTAAATTGAAACATATTCTCTTTTACCATAAAGCTATCAGATATTTTGAAATATTTTTATAACCACAAAGTGCGCAAAGGTCTTTCACAAAGGACACAGAGACAAATCACTTCGTGGCCGCATACTCCATCAGGTACGCTTTCATGAACTCATTCAGATCCCCGTCCATCACACCCTGCACATCACTCGTCTCATAATCGGTGCGAAGATCCTTTACCATTTTATACGGATGAAAAACATACGACCTGATCTGTGATCCCCATTCAATTTTTTTCTTGCCGGCTTCAGTGATGGCTTTGGCATCATTGCGCTTGCGGATCTCGAGCTCATAGAGCTGAGACTTCAGCATCTTCATTGCGCGTTCTTTGTTGGCGCCCTGCGAACGTTCAACCTGACACACAACAACAATTCCGGTCGGAAGATGCTTGATCTGAACCTTCGTCTCAACCTTGTTTACATTTTGTCCGCCCGCACCGCCGGATCGCGATGTCTGAATTTCAATATCTGCATCCTTGATTTCAATTTCGATCGTATCATCTACAACAGGATATGCAAACACAGAGGCGAACGAAGTATGACGTTTTGCATTTGAATCAAAAGGTGAAATCCGCACGAGCCGGTGAACGCCGTTCTCTGCTTTGAGATATCCGTATGCGAAGTCGCCGGTGAACTCAAGCGTCGCAGATTTTATTCCCGCGCCTTCACCATCCTGCTTGTCGACTTCAACAACTTTGTATCCGTTCTTTTCTCCCCACATGATGTACATCCGCATCAGCATCTCGGCCCAGTCCTGGCTCTCCGTGCCGCCTGCGCCGCTGTTGATGTTCAGGATTGCATTGAGCTGATCTTCTTCTGCGCCAAGCATGCGTTTGAATTCAAGATCTTCAAGCAGACGAAGTGTTTCTTCGAAGTGCTGGTCGACTTCTTTTTCTGAAACGTCGCCGGCTTTAAAAAAATCATAAAGCACAGACAGGTCTTCGAATGAACTGTTCAATGCTCCGAATGCCTCTGTCCAGTTTTTCTTTTGCTTGATGCCTTTGAGAATTTTTTCTGCGTCTTTCGGATTATTCCAGAAATCCTGCGCATGGGATTTTTCTTCCTCTTCTTTGATGGCAATTAGTTTTCCATCGATGTCAAAGAAACCTCCTCAGGGCTTCCGTGCGCTCCTTTAAATCTTTTAGCTGTATTGTGGTCATTGGAATTTGGTAATTGGTAATTAGGAAATTGTTTTAATTGTGCATCGTGAATTGATATTATTCTTTCACGAGATAAAGCCTGTTGTCTTCAACTTTATAAAGCATCGGAACAACTTTTATTTTCGGATAGCGGAGACGAATGCGTTTTGCTTCGCTGCTGACGAAATCAATTTCATTTCCGATTTCATGAATGGGTTCGAAGTGATAGAAATGATCTTCCGCTTCTTCCTTCGTCCAGCCGGCGTTGTCGACGAGACCTTTGATGAACAGATCTTTTCTCGCAAGCAGATTTACCATTCCGCAATTGTTGTGTCCGATCAAAGCAATATGATGAACTCCGCCAACGGCAATCGCATAGCTGACGCGGAATTCGCTGTAGCGCAGATTTGCTCCGCCTGTTCTGATGATGTATGCAAAATTTTCCGGAATGTGAAGATGCTTCCTGTTGTCCATGCACATTCCGATCAGCATCTGCGCAGAGGAATAGACATCGTATGGCTTATCAAGATTGTGATACGCAAGCAACAGACCGATGGGTGTGCCGCGCAATTCAACGGGAATATCTTTTTCAGCAGTTACAGTTTGAAGGCGTTCCATATTTTCGGCAAACATAAAATAATTCCTGTTAGCCGATTGCAAACGGAGGCACTACCCAAAGCTGGGCGCAGTAAACTGAATTGCCGCGCCGCAAATGTTATTAAGGCTGTTTATTGTGAATTGCGAATTGTGCATTGTGCATTATTCTTCAATTACATTTGCACCCCATAACCACTGAAAGTGACAATTCACAAAGAAGGATATTCTACGATCGTCATCGTAACGCTTTTTCTGATTGTGCTGCACATTGTCAGCAATCAATACCTCGTGAATTATCCGTTGCTGCAGGCGATTATTTTAATTTTATCTGTCTTCGTCTTTATTATTGTGCTGCAATTTTTCAGACATCCGAAAAGAAAAATTCTGAGAAATGACCGTCAGATTTTTTCTCCTGCAGACGGAAAAGTTGTTGTGATCGAAGAAACTGAAGAATCAGAATTTCTGAAAGACAAGAGAATTCAGATCTCCATTTTCATGTCGCCGGTGAATGTGCATGTAAATCGTTATCCTGTCAGCGGACAAGTGACCTACTGCCGTTATCATCCCGGACTATATCTTGTTGCATGGCATCCGAAGTCGAGCACAGAAAATGAACGCACAACAGTCGTGATTGAAACCTCATCGAAAGTTCCTGTGCTCATGCGCCAGATAGCAGGAGCGCTTGCGAGAAGAATTGTTTGTTACCCGAAAAAAGACTGGATCGTAAAGCAGGGAGAAGAGATGGGATTCATTAAGTTCGGTTCGCGTGTTGATATTTTTCTTCCTGTCGGAACGAAGATCAATGTTGCATTGAATGAAAAAGTGATCGGCGGAAAAACTGTTCTCGCAGAATTCTGACTCAACTATTTCGAACCGGTTGCATGCACTGAGTCCGTTTGTGAATCGGTGGAAGTGTAATCAAGCGTCAGGATATTATTAGAAAGATTTCCTGTGCCTTCAACGGTTACGGCTCCTACAACTGTCCCCGGAATTTCCAGATTGCTTCCGTTCACTGTGGCGTAAACAGTTTTATCATTTCCTGTGAGATCAAAATTTTTCATGATGACTTGCTCGGTGCCGAAAGCTGTTGCGGGCTCAATAATTAAATCCCACGTCTGACTTCCGCTTAACGTCCCATGAGAATTCATATGCCAGGTGCCGATGAACTTATCGCGTGCAAGTGTAACGACATTATCATCGCCTTCTTCTTTTGCACAACTGATGGCAATAATTGATAATGTTGTAAAGATGGCTGCGACTTTCAGGAAGCTTTTCTTATTCATGATAAATTATTTTTCTAATCTGCTTTTTAAATCGAGACGGAATTTTCTTGCGACATCAACAGCGATATCATATCCGGCATCGGCATGTCTTATTACGCCCATTGCCGGATCATTGTTCAGGACACGCTTTAATCTTTTTGCAGCATCATCACTTCCGTCAGCAACGATCACCATTCCTGCATGAATCGAATAGCCGATGCCGACGCCTCCGCCGTGATGAAGCGATACCCAGCTTGCTCCGCCGGCCGTGTTGATCAATGCATTCAGCACGGGCCAGTCGGCGATTGCATCGCTGCCGTCTTTCATGGCTTCTGTTTCCCTGTTCGGCGAAGCCACACTTCCCGTATCGAGATGATCACGGCCGATCACAATCGGCGCTTTCACCTTTCCTGATTTTACAAGTTCATTAAATGCCAATCCTGCGCGTTCGCGTTCTCCCATGCCCAGCCAGCAGATGCGTGCAGGCAAACCCTGGAAAGAAATCTTTTCCCTTGCCATATTGATCCATCTTGCCAGCGCTTTGTTCTCCGGAAAAAGTTCGAGAATTTTTTTATCCGTTTCAAAAATATCTGCAGGATCTCCACTCAGTGCAGCCCATCTGAATGGACCTTTGCCTTCACAAAACAACGGACGGATATAAGCAGGCACAAATCCCGGAAAGTCAAATGCGTTTTTCAATCCTCTCGACAAAGCCTGTCCGCGGATATTATTTCCGTAGTCGAAAGTGACGGCACCTTTTTTCTGAAGCTCAATCATCAGCTGAACATGCTTCACCATCGTGTTCAGTGAGAGCTCAACATACCTGGCCGGATTTTCATTTCTTAAAACTTTTGCTTCTTCAACAGAAATTTTTTCCGGAAAATAACCAACGAGAGCGTCGTGTGCTGAAGTCTGATCTGTTAACGTATCAGGAATGATTCCTCTGTCGAGAAGTCTTTGCAAAAGATCAACAGCATTGCAGACAACTCCGATTGAAACAGCTTTGCCGGAATTTTTATAAGCGACAGCACGATCGATGGCTTCATCAATATCGAAAGATATTTCATCAATATATTTTGTGTCAAGGCGTTTACGGATTCTCCACTCCTCAACTTCGGCGGCCAGACATACACCTTCATTCATTGTGATAGCAAGCGGCTGAGCGCCGCCCATTCCGCCCAGTCCTGCAGTAACATTCAATGTGCTTTTCAATGAGCCGCCGAAATGCTGTCGCGCAACTTCAGCATACGTTTCATAAGTGCCCTGAACAATACCCTGGGAACCGATATAAATCCACGAGCCCGCCGTCATCTGACCATACATGGTCAGCCCTTTATCTTCAAGGTCTCGGAAATTTTCCCAGGTAGCCCAATGCGGAACAAGCTGTGAGTTGCTTATGATAACTCTCGGAGCATCTTTATGCGTAGGTAGAATGCCGACCGGTTTTCCGGATTGAATCAATAGTGTCTCATCATCATTCAGATCACGCAATGCTTTTACGATGAGATGAAAGCTTTCAACATTACGTGCTGCTTTGCCTGTGCCGCCATATACCACAAGATCTTCCGGCCTTTCAGCTACATCAGGATCAAGATTGTTATGAAGCATTCGGAGTGCTGCTTCCTGTATCCATCCTTTACATGAAAGAGATGTACCGGTAGGCGTTTTTGTTTTGCTCAGGTCGAGCTTGTCTTTTGTGCTTATCATTTTTTACCAACTAAAAACGAATTCATTACTAATTAACTAATCTCTGTTTTGCAAATCGTGAATCGTGCATTGTGAATCGGCTGTTCACTTCATGATTCATGATTCCTTGTACCTCTGTTCCTTGTTCTCCCGGCTGCTTACCGCTGCAGCCGCCTGCCATTTGTCATTTTTTTTGCGTCCTGCCGCTGCTGCCTGCTGCTTTTTTTCTTTCCACGGACAATGTCTGCATCGGCTCTGACAACAATAGCCTCTTTTAAGATGATACTTTTCAGTGAAGACAATGTAGCCTTCTTCCGTCATGTAAAAATCTTCAGGATCAAATTTGTCAGTGAACCCCATTCTTTCTTGCCCGCAAATTTAGCAATAGCATGTCTGGAATTCCTGTAGTCACATACTGATTCAAGAAAATTATTCAATTACAAATTTCAACATGAGCATATTAAAATCGCGAGATACATCTTTCTTGTCATCGGTATGGATCAATCTTATCGCATCAAATGTAACCGCACATCCCGGAAGAAGCTCGCGCAATTCATCTTTCATTTCCTGCGTCAGGTGATTATCTGATTTATTCTCGAGGTATTTCAGCACATATCCGTTACATTTCAGTGCTAGGTGAAATCCGACTACATGAAACTCATGATTTATCCATGGATCTGTAAAATAAAGTGAATCACCCGCATGCTTCGAGAAGGAAATTGTTCCATTGGTAATTCCTCCAAAAGATATTTTCACATCGTGACTTGTTCCATGCGGACTCGTACCAATCTCCTGAGCTTGCGCAAGTGAAGCCGCGGATGATAAAAGGAGAAGGAAAAGATTTTTGTTAACAGTATTTTTTGAAATCAACTTCATAGGATGGATGCCTCGCAAATGTAACATTTGACTCCCCAATCCTTCCCTGACCTTTCCCTCTCATATCTTCCAATCTGATATCTCATGTCTTTCGTCTCTTGTCTCATATCTCAAATCTAACGTCTCACATCTCATATCCCACTCACAATTCTCATATCCGTTTTTTTTTACCTTCGCCCGCTACAAAATTTTTTATGAAGAACTACCAGAAGATCAACAACATCACCGGTTGGGTTGTATTCCTTATCGCCGCTTTTACTTATCTCTCCACCATCGAGCCGACAGGCAGCTTCTGGGACTGCGGAGAATTTATTGCGACAGCACACAAGCTTGAGGTCGGTCACCCGCCCGGTGCACCACTGTTCATGATTCTCGCACGTGTCTTCATACTGTTCGCCGGAGGCAGCGTGAAAATGTTTCCTGTCATGGTGAATGTGCTGAGTGCACTGATGAGTGCATTTACAATTCTGTTTCTCTTCTGGACAATAACTGCAATGGCGCGCAAGATTATAATCGGCGCCGGAGAAGTTACGGCCGACAAATTAATCGCAGTGATGGCTGCAGGCGCAGTGGGCGGACTGGCTTACACTTTTTCAGATTCATTCTGGTTCTCGGCTGTTGAAGGTGAAGTTTATGCGAGCTCATCTTTCTTTACTGCAATTGTCGTGTGGCTGATATTCAAATGGGAAAGTCTGGCAGATGAACCGCACAACCTGAGATGGATCATTCTCATCGCATACCTGATGGGACTTTCAATCGGCGTTCACTTGCTGAACCTCCTCACCATTCCTGCTCTGGCATTTGTTTATTATTTCAGAAAGTATAAGCCAACGACAAAAGGTATAGTATACACGGCATTGCTTGGAACATTGATCCTTGGATTCATACAGTTTGGTGTAATACAGGGATTGTTTGTGCTTGGCAGTAAATTCGAATTGCTCTTCGTGAATACAATGGGGCTTCCCTTCTGGAGCGGATTTACATTTTACATTTTGCTGATCATCATCGGAATTGTTTTCGCACTCCGTTACACGAAGAAAAAAAATCTCATCGGATGGAACACTGCTGTTGTTGCATTTGCATTTGTGCTGGTGGGTTATTCTTCATTTGCAATGATTGTAATCCGCAGCCAGGTGGAACCGCCGCTGGATGAAAATAATCCGGACAATGTTTTCAATTTCGTGAGTTATCTGAACCGTGAACAATACGGCGACAGGCCATTGTTTTACGGACAGTATTACAATGCCAAAATTGTGAACCAGGATGAAGGCGCAATGCAGTATGCGAAGATTGAAGGCTCAGATAAATATGTGGAAGCAGGAAGAAAAGTTATTCCTGTTTATGATGACAGCAAGTGCACGATTTTTCCGCGTATGTACAGCAATCAGGAAAATCACATTGCAGAATATAAAAAGTGGGCTGACATCAAAGGCGACCGCACGCCGACGTTTGGCGAGAACCTGAAATTCTTTTTCACATATCAGTGCGGAGAAATGTACTGGAGATATTTTATGTGGAATTATGTCGGAAGGCAGAATGATGTGCAGGGTCCCGGCGGCATTACGAAAGGCAACTGGATGAGCGGAATAAAATTTATCGATGAGTGGCGTCTCGGTCCGCAGGATAAAATTTCTGCCCAGCTGAAAAATAATAAAGCACGGAATTTCCTTTTCGGTCTTCCTTTTATTCTCGGGCTCATCGGTCTGTATTATCATTTCAAAAGAGACAAGCATGATGCATGGATTGTCTTGCTGCTTTTCTTTTTCACCGGAGTTGCAATCGTTATTTACCTGAATGGTCCGCCGCTTCAGCCGCGTGAACGGGATTATGCTTATGCAGGTTCAACTTACGCTTTTGCTATGTGGATCGGAATCGGTGTGTTGCAGATTTATGAATGGCTGAGGAAAAAGACTGCTGCGCAGACTTCTGCCTTTGTTGCAACAGTAATCGGTCTCATCATTCCTGCAGTGATGGCAAAAGCAGAATGGAATGATCATGACCGGTCATTCAGATATACTTCCCGCGATTTCGCAACGGATTATCTCAACTCATGCGCACCGAATGCAATCATTTTCACAAATGGTGATAACGATACCTTCCCATTGTGGTATGCGCAGGAGGTGGAAGGTGTGCGAACAGATGTGCGTGTTGTGAATCTTTCGCTTTTGAATACGGACTGGTACATCAATCAGCTGAAAAGAAAATATTATGATAGTGAGCCGCTGAATATTTCGTGGAGCACCGAAAAATATTCTCTCGGCAAACGCGACTACATTCCTTTCTATGACCGCGGACTGAAAGATCCTGTCGAGCTCAAAGAAGTTGTTGATTTTATGGGCAACGACGATGATGGTGCAAAAGCGCGTACGCAAGGCGGAGAGATGGTGAACTATTATCCGACAAAACATTTCAAGATCACAGTGGATTCAGCGGCAGCAGTGAGCAGCGGAACAGTTGCAGTCAAGGATGCAGATAAAATTGTGAAGGTAATGGACTGGACCATCGATGGAAATTATCTGATGAAGAATGATCTGATGGTGCTGAATATCCTTGCCAACAATAACTGGAAGCGTCCGGTTTATTTTGCAACAACAGTCGGTTCCGATAATTTCCTCAACCTCGAGCCATACTTCC
>JADMIO011130923.1_pt1 | contig 11926 bp, 8 predicted proteins | sample 8958161 | NCBI WGS metagenome assembly JADMIO01 (sample SAMN16585339, study PRJNA669376) | soil metagenome | isolation source: Crop rotation soil | place: USA: Cullars Rotation, Alabama | collected 2011
GGTAACGCGAGAAGATCAACACCGCCGAGCCCGTAAACATCAATCCCGGCTGCCAGCACAGACAACCGAGCATCGAAAAGATGCCCGCCCACACCGGACGGTCTTTCGCGATCAGCCACAGCGTCAACAGGCCGCAGATCATCATCGGCACTTTGGGCCGCGTGCCGTTGAGCATCATCACCATCAAGTTTGGCGCGAGCAGCGGGATTAGTGCGGCCATCAATGCGGCGAGGCGGTTGCCCAGATAGGCTTCGCCCACGAGGTAGATGGTGACAGAGAGCGCGCCGACCAGCAGAACGTCCAGTGCGCGCACGGCCAATACCGCGTCCAGTCCGAACAACTGGCCCACGATCATGGCCAGCGCGCTCAGGTAAGCGGCGGCAGGTGTCTTGATCTCGACGACATCACGGTAAGGCACCTGGCCGCGCAGGATCGATTGCGCGACGTAATCCCAGATGGCGTTGTCGCCGCCTTCGAGCAAAGCGAATGGCTGATACATGACCGACAGAAGGATGACGGCGATAAATAAGGTGAGCGGCAACCAGACTCGTCGAGCCATAGTGGCAGGCATAGAGCTTCAGGGTTGAGTCTCTGTCCTTGCACCGGCAGCGAAAGAGCTTTGTGCTAGCGGTCAATGGCTCTGCTCTGATCCCCCGTCTGGCTCGTTCAATACCCTGCGCCCGCGTTCGAGACCGTTAAACTGAAAGCGTTTCGGTGCCAGCGCGAGAATGTGCGGATCACGGCCCGTGTAGTATATCAACAGTGTGCCGTAAGGGGTATCACGCATCTCTCCGAGCAGGTGAAATTTTTCGTCGGCCATCTCAAGCGAGCCGGCGCGCTCGGCCCCGCGCGCTGCGACGTTGGGACGGCTGACGAGCGCGTACTCGCGGCCGTCGAGATCGAGCGCCTCTTTCATGCGACTCTCGATGGTCGCAAAGCAGTGGTCGCTTTCGGGAAAGGCGAGCCAGACGCTCGGGTTCTTCACCGCCACCGGGCAGAGTCCATCGGGAATGATCTCTTTGAGGGTGCTGGCGAACTCGTCAAAGGTCGCCAGTCGCGGGTTGCGTATCTCTCGAATGAAGCGGGCCGATTGCCTGACGAGCAGCGCGCCGTAAGCGACAACCGCTACGATCACGCAAGCGACGCCGAGCCGATGTGCGAGCCTTGCGCGCGGCCAGGTTGCCGTTCGCCAACGAGCGATGCGCGCCGCCGCGTCATGGAACAGGATGCCGACAGCGATGGCGAACCACGGCGCGAGGTGCGCGAGATAATAGATGCGCTTGTGGCTGACGATGACGGCGTGAAAGAGCACTACGGTAATTAGCACAACAAAGACGCGGACGCGCGGCTCGGCGACCAGTTGCCCGCGCCGCCATTGGCGGACGAGAACGAACGTAAGATAGATCACCGCGCAGACGGTGAGCAGTTGAAAGATGCGCAAGGTCGCGTGCGGAAAGTCATCGAACAAGGCGCTGCCGGCGGCCCATCGCGCGTAACGCAGGCGTTCTTCGAGCACGTTCTGCCAGAAGCCGGCCGGCGAGAGGACGCGAAAGTGCAGGTCGTCGCCGCGATTTTGCAGCGCGAAGTTTCGGTAATCGATCAGGTCGTAGACGACTTCATACGCCATCACGGCAAAGGCCGACAGGCCGAACAGGTAGAGCTTGCTCTGTTTGAGCGCACGCCATCCATCGCTGAGCAGAATCAACAAACCGATGGCGATCACGACGTAAAGAATGTTTGTATGACACATCACACCCGCGCCGGCAGCTAAGCCCGAGGCGATGTAATAGCCGGCGCGTTGGCGCTTGCGGGCGACTTCGTACAGATAAAACGCCAGCAGCGCAAAGGTGGCGGCGGCGTAGTCGTTGCGCAGCAGGCGGCTGCGTTCGATGAAGGTCGGATCGCCGACCATCATGAGCACGGCACATAATCCCGCGCGCCAGTCGAAGAGGCGGCGGCTGATCAGGTAGATCATCAGCAGCGCCGTCGCGGCGGTCAGCAGGTTGAAGGCGCGGCCTTGCAGGATGCCGATGCCGAAGAGTTTGAAGAAGCCGCTCATCAGCAAAAAGCAGACCGGCGTGAACGAGTGCCAGACATTTTCGATGTTGCCGCCGAGGTAGCGCAACATCGGCAGCGCGAGCCGGCCGTGATTGAGCATTTCATAAGGCACTTGCAGGGTGAAGGCTTCGTCGCCTTCGGGCACAGGGATCGTACCGAGTCGCTGCGCGGCAACGTACACGAAGCCACCGATCAGCAACAGCAGCAGCCCGAAGTCTGCGCGCGCTCGCAGGCGCTGCGACCAGCGCGCGCGGCCGCTCGTGGGGACTTGAGACGCCGCCGAATTTGTAGCCGATGCCACATTCGCTTTTTGTAAGGTTTCTTTCATCGAATGATTTTCGATATCGAACGCCGCTTCATTCATCGACCGGCGCGACTTCTTTGATCGTAACGCGGACGAGGCGCAGCGGCTCGGCGCGCTTCGCTTTGAGCGGGCGAGCGACGAGGCGCACGCGGTCATTGAACGTCCTGAACAGTTGTTCGACGGGCGTCTCAACCGCCCCGCCTGCGATTTCGATCTGCTCCAGCTCGACGCCGCTCTGCTGGTCGGTGACGACCAGTTGCCAGTCGGAGCCGGACGCGGCTTCGAGTTGCAGTTGATAAATCATGTTCGGCTTAAGCTCGACGGATTCAATCAACGGCGAGCCGTTGGCGTTCTGATCGGGCGGCGCGATCACAAGGCCAAGTTCGCTCGGCCTATTGTCGTAACGTTTGTTCCATACGATAGGTGCGGCGGCGATTTGCTGATCAGTCGCGTGGCCGCGCCAGCGGCGGAAGAAGGTATAGCGTTGCGGCGCGAGCGTCAGAAAACGCGAGTCGCTGCCGGTGTAGTAGACGCGAAAGTTTCCGTAAGGTGTATTACTCAACTCGCCGAGCAGGTGGCCGTCATCGTCGAGCGAGCGCGCCCAGTAATCGGGACTCTTGGGGCGCACGATCAGCGCGTAATCTTTGCCGTCGATGTCTACGGCGTCGGCCATGCGGCGCTCGATGGTCGCGAAGCAATCGTCCTTTTCAACGAAGGCCAGCCACATCACTGGCGCTTTGACCGCCACCGGGCAGAGGTCTTGAGGAATGATGCGGCGCAGCGCATCTTTCATCTCGTCAAAGCGCGCCAGCTCAGGGTTGCGGACTTCGCGCAGGTAACGCACGCTTTGCCGCGCCCATAACGCGCCGTAACCGAGCAGCGCCACGATGAGCGCGGCGACGGCCGCCGCGCGCAGCCACACGACATCTCTCCGGCGCGTGCGCAGCATCTGGCCGGCATAGCTCAGCCCGTCACGGATCATCACGCCGACCGCGAGCGCATACCAAGTGATCAAGTGTGCGTTGTAATAGCCGGCCTTGTGCGTGACGATGGCAAAGAACAAAGCCGATACGAGCGTGACGATCAATAGATGAACGCGCGGCTCGAAAGCGGCGGCTCGGCGCTTGATGGCGACCACGAGCCGCACCAGCAGATAAACGATGGCGACGGCGGTCAAGAGTTGAAACAGGTGCAGCAGCGTGCGCGGCACGTTCGGGAAGTAAACGTCGTAAGCCGCGTACCAGCGCGCGTAGCGGCGCGGCTCGTCCATCAGGTTCGCCCATAACCCCGAAGGCGAAAACATGCTGAAGTGCAGATCGTCGCTGCGATATTGCAGCCGCGCGTTGCGCCAGTCGATCAGGATGTAAACGATTTCATAGGCCATCACCGCGAAGGCCGAGGCGAGGAAAAGATAGAGCTTCGATTGTTTGAATAATCGCAAGCCGTCGCGTATCAGCATCAACAATGAAATGGCGGCGAGCATGTAAAGAATGCTCGAATGACACATCACGCCCGCGCCCGCCGCCAGCCCCGCGCCGACGTAGTAGCGCGATTGCCGCCGCCGCTCGGCCGCTTCGTAGAGCAGGAACGCGAGCAGCGCAAAGCATTCCGCCGCGTAATCATTGCGCAAGAGCCGCGCGCGTTCGAGCACCGTTTGATCCGACGCCATCAGCACGATGGCCGCAAGCCCGGCGCGCCAGTCGAATAGCCGCCGGCCCGTGCAATAGACCAGCAGCATCGTGAGCGTTACCGTAATCAGATTGAAGACGCGACCTTGAAGGACGCCGAAGCCGAAGAGCTTGAGAAAGCCGCTCAGGAGAAGAAAGAAGAGCGGCGTCAGCGAATGCCAGACCTCGGTGATGTTGCCGCCGAGGAAGCGGTACATCGGCAGCGCCAGATGGCCGCGCACGAGCATCTCGTAAGCGACTTGTAATGTATACGACTCATCGGTTTCATAAACCGGCACGGCGGCCAGCCGCGACGTGGCCACCAACAGGAAGCCTCCCACGACGGCGGCGCATAATAAAAAATCCCAGCGCGCCGCGAGTGTATGTAATCTCACTCGTGTCGCTTGCCGGGGTTGAACATCCTGAAGCTGTTGCATGAAGATTAAAGCTCACGCGGGATTCTTGCCTTATTTTTTCTGGCCGCTTTCGCTCTGCTCGTGTTTGATCTTGCGCGTCAGCCCCGCCGCCACCGGCTTGCCTTCGCCGTCCACCATCTTGTAGAACGGGTCGCGCAGCGCCTCGTCCAAGGCGATAAAGCGCGCGCCCATGCTCTTATACCAATTGATGATTTCGCCGAGGAAATCGCAGGTGAACTGATCGGCTTTGACGACGAGGACGTGCTTGACATCGTGCCCGGCCAGTTCTCTGGCCGACTGGCGCGCTTTCAAGGTCGTGTCGAGCAACAGGCTCTTGAAATAGACTTTCAGCAGGTTGACGCAGTCTTCGTCCTTGCGCGACATGGCCGAGCAATAAATCCAGTTGAACGTTTCGTCGTGCGCGTCGATTGTTGCCGGCGCGACCGTGTAGCCGTTATCGCGCAGGTACTGGTCGATGCGGCTTCGGGTTTCGGCGTCGAGGCTGACTTTCATTCGCGGGAAGCGGAAATACTTCGGCTGCCCCGCAGCGTTCTGCTTGAACGGGCTGACGGTCTGTTCGTTGCGCGCGATGTCTTCGATGAATTCGTCGGCGGTCGATTTGTTGGGCTTCTTGTGGCTGTAGGTCAGGACGCCGAGCCGGTTGCCGCTGGCGACCCACGCCTGGGCGAGTTGCAGGTCGAGCCCCTGGCCGATGGCAAAGTCAACCGTCGGCGGCATGCCCTGCTGCTTGAGCGCAGCGACCAGCCGATCAAAGTTCTCGCGGCTGTCTTCGTGCTCGCACCAGTTATCAACGTCGTTCGGGTCGCTGGTGCTGCGCACCAGATCGTTCAGCGTCAGGGCGATCTCCAGGCCGTCGAGCGGTCTGCCCGACGCCGCCTCGTCCGACTTCTCCTTGTCGCGCGTTTTCAAGGCCGCCAGTTCGGGGATGTTGTTGAGGTCTTCCAGGCAGCGGGCAACGGCCGGCTTGCCGTCACCGCCCGTCGCGGCGTGCTTGCATGCGGCGCTGATTGTCAACAGTAGGATGACGGCCAGCAGGTAGATTTGCGTTGTTCTGCTCAAACTGATTTCCGGCCTCCATAGCGGAAGCTTATTCTACTTGGCCGGCAACTGTTCAATCAAGAACCGCTCTAAGGCAGGTTCTCGATCAGCAGGCGCAGCGTGTTGCGCCCCATGATCTTGCCGATCTCTTCGTCGGTGAAGCCTTCCTCTAACAGCGCGTCGGTGATCTCGACGACGCCGCTGATGTCAAACGGCACCGTCACCGCGCCATCGTCGTCCGAGCCTAAGGCGACGTGATCGACGCCGACGAGGTTCGCCGTGTAGCGAATGGCGTGGGCGATGGCCCTGGCGTCGGTGCCGCACACGGCCGTGTCCCAGAAACCGATGCCGATGACGCCGCCGGTCTTGGCGATGGCTTGTAGTTGTTCGTCGCTGAGGTTGCGCGTGTTGTCGCAGGTGCCTTTGACGCCGCTGTGCGAGACGACGACCGGCCGCGTGGCGATGGCCAGCACATCCGTGATCGTGCGCGGCGAAGCGTGCGCCAGATCGACGATCATCTTCTTGGCTTCCATGCGGCGAATCATCTCGCGGCCCTTATCGGTGAGGCCGCCTTTCTCGACGCCGTGCGCCGAGCCGCCGATGTCATTATCGAAAAAGTGCGTCGGTGCCATCATTCGCACGCCCGCGTCGAACAGCCGGTCTATGTTATCCAGATTACCATCGAGCGCGTGCGCGCCTTCGACGCCGAGGAAGCCGGCGGTGATCTGCGGCTCGCGGATGCGCCGGTCGAGATAAGCCGATAGCTCTGCCGACGTGCGGATGAGAGTGAATTTGCCGCCCGAACGCTCGGCGGTCTGCTGGAGTTTGTGGGCTTGATAGAGCGCGCGTTCGGTCAGACTGCTCCAGGCTTTCATAGGCCAACGTTCGGCAATCGCCAGCAGCGTGATGTTGTCGGTGTCGCCGGTATTATTTTCGATGTTCTGATTGCGCGGCGTTTTGGTGACGATGGTGAAGGCTTGCAGCGCGACGTTGCCTTCGATGAGGCGCGGGATGTCAACGTGGCCGCGCGTGCCGCGTTCGAGCAGGTCGCGCGCCCAGAGCAGTGAATCGGCGTGCAGGTCGGCGACCAGCAGCGTCTTGTGCAGGGCGACGGCGCGCTCGCTGGCCAGATACGGCGGCGCGTTGAGCGTGCGATTCATGCGCTTTTCGACCTGCGCCGGCACGACGAAAAAGAAGATGCCGAGCGCCAGCAGGATGAGGATGAAGAGGGCAAGCAAGATGCGCTTCGCGAGTCTTTTCATGGGCGTCTTCCTGAGAGGCAATCGCAGCGCGGCCTAGCCTAGCACGCTCGCGGCAGCGGCGCAAACCGAACCCTTGCGCGGCTAGTGGCTCATCTTGCCGGGACGGATGCGAAGGAAGAGATGAAAGCTCTTAGGGCTTGCGCCATAAATCGGCTTTAGGCCATCAGGGACGCGATAGAAGGTCACGTCCGCGCCGATGCCGACGCGCAGCCTCGACTCGGCGATGATGTCGCGCACGCCGCCGAAGGTGAACGCGCCGACGCGGAACCAGCGATCCGCCAGATCGTCGTGGTGATCGCCTTCATCACCGCCGATGACATCGCCAATACCGTGAGCCGCAACCAGCCCGGCCCGTCCCCAGACGTTGTCTTGTAGTAAGCCGCTCTTGTCGCCCAGCTCAAGCCGCGTGTAGAGGTAATTCTTATCTATGAAGTTCACCGTAGACTCGAAGGTGTAAGCGTTCGAGTTGCCATGCGCTTCGTGGTTGCGGCCCCAGATCAGGCTCGTCGCCCAGTTGCCATCGCTCCACGTTCGGTTGTGATGAATGGACGCGGTGAGGCGATTCAGGTCGCCGGGCGCGAGTATCTCAGGGTTGGTCAGGTGGCCGTACGAAACCTGCATCGTCCAGTCCGGCGTCGGCGTGAACCACAACCGCCCGCTGTAAGAATCGAGCTTACCCATCTCGATGTCTTTGCGATTCTCGTCCGGCTCCGCGCCGCGAAAGATCGAGCCTTCGGCGCGGAACTTCCACGCCGTGATGCCTGCCGTGAAGACCCCATGCGCGATGTGGGTTGAATCCTGCCAATGATGGCCGAGCACCGCCGCCGGGTTCTCCATCGCTGACGGTCTATGCATGAAGGCGACCGGGCCAAGCGCCGGCTCACCGACAGGGCCGCCGTAGAGGCTGATCGAAACGTGCTCGGAGAGCGGCAGCGTGTACTGCGCCGCGAGTTCCATAAACAGGTCGTGCGGGTGTTGCGCGTCGATGATGGCGCGGCCTTTGAAGGTCTCGCCGGTCTGGAACAATTCGGGGAAGCCGCCTCGCGGGGCCGTCCAGGGTTCCGCCGAGAACATGCCGCGAATCATCAACTGCCCACCGCCTACGGGGCGCTCGGCCATCAACATGAACCAGTTCTGCGACTCGGCTTTATTGACACCACGCGGGCCGCCTTGATGGTCGAAGCCGGCGACCAGATTGCCGTGCCCCATCAACATCCAGTCGCCTTTCATCCAGTGCCACATGTAACCGGGGCTGCTGGCGGGCAACAGGCTGGTGCCAGAGCCAACCGCCGTCATCGACTTGAATGGCCCGCCAGTGACGGTGCTCATCATGGCGTTCATGTGATGCCCGGCGTGCGGATCACTCGCCTCGTGACCTTGATGCTCATCGCCCGGCTTCGATTGATCTTGCGGTGTGGAAGCGGGCCGGTCGGTTGCGGGCGGCGCGTCGTGATGATGTTGGTGCGGTGACTGCGCCTGCGGCTCAACGTCGGCGCAACTCGACGGAGTTGTGGTCGCAAAGGTCGTACGTTCAGAAACCAGATGGCCTGAGATCAATAGGAGTAATGCTGCCAGTACTACGAGCTTCATTCACGTCAGTCTAGCAGCCGCGCGCGCAGCCCGGCAATCAATCGGAGCTTGCGCCTTCGGCGATCACGCCGCTGATGTGAGCGTCGCGAGCGGCGCGCAGCTTATCAAACTCGGCGGCCACGTCTTCGTCGGCCGCGCTCAGCGCCTCGACATCGACGTTGGCCAACTCGATGAAGCCCATGTCGGCGAAGGCTTTTTGAATGCGTTCGCCCCACAAGCCGATGTCGCGGATCGTCGGCACGATGCGCGTGAACAGACGTTTGGTGTATTCCGCCATCAGCGATGAGCTGCGCGCGTAATCGACGCACTCCTGCGCGTTGAAGCCGAGCCGATCCCAAATCTCTTCGGCCATAAAACGGTCGCGCATCAGGTAGCAGGCTTCGACGGCGAACTCTTCGCGCTCGTCGCGCTCACGCTCGGTCAACTGCGGATAGTAATCGCGCAGCGCCAGCCGCCCAAAGGCAACGTGGCGGGCCTCGTCCTGCATGACGTAAGCGTTGATGGCTTTGCCTAATGGCTCGGTTGCCAGGTCGCGGATGGTGCCGAAGGCGGCCAGCGCCAGCCCTTCGATGATCACCTGCATAGCCAGATAAGTGAAGTCCCAGCGCGAATCGGTGATGCCCTGTTCGAGCAGCGTCTGTAGATGAACGTTGATCGGGTAGGCCATCTGTATCTTCTCGCGCAGGTAGCGCGAATAGACTTCGACGTGGCGGGCTTCGTCAATCACCTGCGTCGCCGCGTAGAACTTCGAGTCCACATCCGGCACAGTCTGCACGATTTTGGCGGTGCAGATCAGCGCGCCCTGCTCGCCGTGCAGGAACTGCGAGAAGCGCCACGCTTCGACGTGGTGGCGGACTTCGGCCTTGCCGCGCTCGTCCAGCTTCATCCAGGTCGGCGAGCCGTAGATCGAGACGAAGTAATCGGGGAAGCCGAGCGGGTTTTCGAGGTTCACCTCCTGCGACCAGTCAATCCGCTCGTTGGCGTTCCACTGCTTGTTCTTGCCTTTCTCGTATAGCGCGAGCAGCTTGTCGCGCCCGTTGTCGTATTCCCAGTTGAACACGGTCGTCGTCTCGGCGGCGGGAACGCGCCACTCGGTCTGCTCGACCGGCAGCGTGTACATGCGTGTGCTCATAAGTCGGATGCTCCTCGTGAAGAAAAATCGTTGCAGGGGATCAAGGAACCGCTTGAGCGTAATCGCTGCGGCGCGACCAAGTCAAGCAACGCGCGCTCAAGATTATCGCGCCCGCCGCTTCAGCGATTGGCGACGATGTTGAACGAAAATTTCAGCTCGTCTTTAACCTTGATCGTTCCCCCGGCGACCGATACGGGCTTGATACCGTATTCGGTTTGCCGCAAGGCGAACTGCCCTTCGGCTTGCAGGCTGGCTTCGTAAAAAACCACCATCGCGTTGATCGTGATGGCGCGCGTCGTGCCGTGCAGCGTCAGGTCGCCAGTGATCTTCGTCTGGTATTTGCCTTCTTCGACGCGCGCGGCGGTGATCGCGGTGCTCTTGAAGGTGATCTCCGGGTAGCTGTTCACGTCGAGCACGTCGTTGCGCATAGTGGCTTGAATCTTGTTGCGGTCGCTCTCGCTCACCTTATCAGTGACGGCGAGCGAATCGGCCTTGACGGTGAATTGCAGCGAAGCCGGCGTCACCGACCCATAAGTGAAAGCGGCGGTGCCAGTGAAATCGCGGATGGCGATGGTGTGATCGTGACCGGCAACCGAGGAGAGCAATCCGCCGACTAAGGCGCGCACGGTGAAATGGCTCTGGCCGGCGTTGATCTTGTAACGCCCCTCGGACGGCGCGGGCGCGGCCAGAATAGCGGCGCACAGCGGCGCGATGAAAACGAGAGCGAAGAAGCTCAAGCGGCGGCTTTGTTCAGGCATAACGTGTACCTCACACCCCCGGCGTGATGACCTGTCGAGGAAGTCGCGGGCAGGAACGGGCGATAGCCAGATGCTACCACTGGCGCGGGCGAATGCCAAATCGCGCCGCTCATTTGATGAGGCTCGCGAGCGCGTCTTTCAAGCGTTCGGCAAAGTCGGCCGTCAGCGACCAGGGCGACGGCTGGCGCAGGACGTGCAGCTTGCCGCGCAGGTCAAGAACTTCGTAATCGCTATGGCCGTCGGCCTCGCGATAGAAGCGTATCGTCACTCGCGCCCGGCCTACGCGCAGGTTGCGCAGCGTCAGATGCGGCAGCCATTCGGGCAGGTGCGGGTCAACCAGCAGCAGGTCGAGCGGCGCGTAAGGGTAAAGCCCGGTCATCGCCTGCACGAAACAGAAGACCGCCGAAGCCGACCACGCTTGCGGCGAACAGGCGAACGGGTAGTAGGCCGGGAACGGGTGCGTGGCGTCGCGCGGGTGGCCGCTGAAGAGTTCGGGCAGGCGGTAAAAGTCGAACAGCGCCGCCGCCTCGAACTGCGCGCGGCAGAGCAGCTCGACGTGCTGATGTAATCCATACCGCATAAAGCCGAGCGCGAAGGTGCCTTGTTCGACCGGCCACACCGAGCCGCGATGGTAGCTGAACGGGTTGAAGGCCGGGTTGGTCGAAGAGAGCGTGCGGATGCCCCAGCCGCTGAACAGGTCGTCGGCGATCAAGCGGCTGACCGTCTTGATCGCAAGCTCTTCATCGACGATGCCGGTGGCGATGCAGTGGCCGGGGTTTGATGAGATGGCGTCGATCTGCCGCTTGTTGGCCGCAAGGCCCATCGCAAAGAAGCCTTTGTCGGCCATCCAGAAGGCGTCGTTGAAACGCTTCTTCAACTCCATCGCTTCGTCGAATAGTTGCTTCGCCGCCGTCTTCTCGTCCAGCCACCAGAGCAGCTCTGACAGGTGGAGCTTGGCGATGAAGGCGTAGCCCTGTTCTTCGCAGGTGGCGATGGGCGGCTCGACCTGTCGGCCCTCGCCGTCAACGATGGCGTCGGGCGAATCCTTCCACGCTTGATGTTTGACGCCTTGCGTCGAGCGCGTCAGGTATTCATGAAAGCCGTCGCCGTCGAGGTCGGAGTACTCATCGAGCCATCTGAGCGCCTTCATCGCCGGCCCGACGAACGGGCGGACGATATCGAGGTCGCCCGTCCAGTGCCACAGCTCCGAGACGACGAAGCCGTAAAAGCCCGACGTGGTGATCGAGCCGTAGTAGCGCCGCCGCGGGTTGTAGTTCAAGGCTTCGAGCGGCCCGGTGTGCGCTTCGTGCAGCATCTTGCCGGGCTGCTCGTCGCGCCAGTCGTCAACTTCGGTGCCCTGCCACTCGGCTAATTCCGCCAGCGTGCCGCGCATCATGTCGGAGCTGATGAGCGAGGCTTCCCACGACGCCGTCAGCGTGTCGCGCCCGAACAGGGCGATGTAGATCGGCAGCCCGGCGGCCATCGTCCACGCGCGCTCGTCGCGGTCGAGGTCGTAGAGCCGCAAGCCGAGCAGGTCGCGCCGTGCCTGTTCGAGCGCGCCGACGACGACCGGCGCGAGCGTCTCGCTTTCGAGGCTCGCGAAGCTGGTCGCCTGGTCGAGAAAGCTTTCCAGCACATTGGGATCCTAAGCTTAGAATTCCACGTGGACAAGTTGTCGCG
>JADMIO011227388.1_pt1 | contig 11926 bp, 11 predicted proteins | sample 8958161 | NCBI WGS metagenome assembly JADMIO01 (sample SAMN16585339, study PRJNA669376) | soil metagenome | isolation source: Crop rotation soil | place: USA: Cullars Rotation, Alabama | collected 2011
TGATTGACGACGACTCTTCGGTCGGAGACGCGATCTCCAATCTTCTGGAGGCCGTCGGCTATCAAACCCAAGTTTTTAATTCGAGCGAAGAATTCTTGCAAGTGCCTCGAGCAGATATTCCAAGTTGTTTGATTCTCGATGTGAAACTTCCAGGAATGAACGGACTCGAGTTTCAACAACATTTGGAAAATAAGGGAATCAGGATTCCGATCATCTTTATCACTGCTCATGGCGATATCCCCATGACAGCGCGAGCCATGAAACAGGGAGCAATTGAATTTCTGGCGAAGCCTTTCCAAAAAGCGGATCTCATTGCAGCAATTCAGCAAGGGCTGGAGACGGATCGAAAAAATCGCGAAGACGCATCGAAATTTCAGGATCTGCAAAGCCGTTTCGAAACTTTGACTTTGCGACAACGTGAAGTGATGGAAATGGTAGTGGCCGGACAGTTGAATAAACAGATCGCTGCAAAGCTTGATTTAAGCGAGGTTACCGTAAAAATGCACCGCCGCCAGGTAATGGAAAGAATGAACGCCGATTCACTCGCCGATCTGGTGAGGATGTGGGACGCACTGAATAACGCCCGCTGCTGATTCCGAAACACGATCCTACCGATAAATTCTTTCTATCAAAAACCATACCAAAGGATGATTCACGCTTTCTACGTTGGACTTTAGTTTGAATTCAACCTGCGGAGGGCAGCCAGGCGGGTTGCTCTACAAAGTTCCTTAAACAACACAGGAGAAAAAAATGTCAGTCCATCCGAGACAGACGGAGAGCCTTAGTCTATCCGAAAAATTTTCCCGGCTTCGGGTTCGGCTTGCCGATGCAGAGTGGAGGAAGTATGGAGCCACGCTGTTAACAGGCAAATTACTGGGAGTAGGAACGGTACTAGGCGTCATCGCTTTAATGTCGTTTGCCGTTTTTGCGAAAGTTCACGCAGCGGACGCACCGGAACCCAAAGCGGCTGACATTATTAACCCGCTGAACACGGTGTGGACATTAATCGCGGCGTTCTTGGTCTTCGGAATGCAGGTTGGTTTCACAATGCTTGAAGCAGGCTTTTGCCGTTCACGTGAAACGGTAAATGTACTGATGGAATGCATTGTGGACACTTGTTTATGCGGCATTCTTTTTTATGCCTTCGGCTTCGCATTCATGTTTAGCCATGGCAATGGGTTCATCGGTCACAACTGGTTCTTCCTTCAGGGCGTACCAGCAACCTATGAATCGACGGGCGTAGCGTTCCTGGCATTCTGGCTGTTCCAGTTCGCATTTGCTGATACCTGTTCGACAATCACATCCGGCGCGATGATTGGCCGTACCGGTTTCGTGGGCGACCTGATCTACAGTGTTGGCGTATCTGGATTCATCTACCCAATCCTTGGACACTGGGCATGGGGACCGGATGGCTGGCTTGCTTTGATGGGATCTGATGGCCACTTCTATACCAAGTTAGGAATGGGCTTTCACGACTTTGCAGGCTCGACCGTGGTTCACACCATCGGTGGATTCATTGCGTTGGCCGGAGCCATCGTGCTCGGACCTCGCGTTGGCAGAAAGTTCAAACGTGATGGCGGCGGTCCTATGCTGCCACATGATTTGACGATTGCGGCGAGCGGCGGTCTGTTGCTCTGGTTCGGTTGGTATGGATTTAACCCGGGCAGCACGTTGTCCGCGATGGACTTCGAAGGTATCGGACGCGTCGCGGCCAACACAACTTTGGCCGCTTGTGCTGCAGGTTTAACCGCAATGCTTGCCGCATACACGACTAGTAAAAAGTGGGATGTCAGCTTTACCACCAACGGATTTCTCGCTGGACTGGTGGCAATCACTTGCCCCTGCTACTGGGTGAGTCCCTTTGGTTCAGTTGTTCTAGGAGGAGTGGCGGGTGTGATCGTGGTGGTGGCTGTCGAAGTACTGGAATGGCTAAGAATTGACGATCCAATCGGTGCGGTACCGGTCCACGGCGTTTGCGGAATCTGGGGAACGATCTCGCTCGGCTTATTCGCGTGCGGTAAGTACGGCGCCACCGGTGTCTTGGCTCCGGATAACTCCGCACCGTTGAAGGGACTCTTTTACGGCGGCGGTACTCAGGTCTTAGTGGCGCAGCTGATCGGCAGCGCAGTCATCACCGCAGCAACATTTAGTGTTGCGATGGTGCTCATGCTAGCCGTGAACGCGATGGGCGTATTGCGTGTATCCAGAGAAGGCGAAGTCTACGGCCTGGATCTTCACGAGCACGGCATCTCTGCTTACCCAGAGTACGTTATCTCCGCACTGGGCGCGCCGAGCGGAATGGCTCAGGAAATACCTCTGGGGCATGGCAAACCAAGCTTTGCGAGCGAGCCGATGGGAAGGGCAGCTTCTTCCTAACCCTCCACGAGTAAGTCGAAGACTGGGAGTATGTCTAACTGGACATCCTCCCAGTTTTTTCAGCTTCTATCAGTGAGTCATTGCGTATAGGACGTAGTTCACGCCGAGGCGAATTCCCATATCTGAATACTTCACGGGATACCGAGGCTCATTGGCAAATTCCCAGGAGTCTCCTATATCTGAATTCACCACGAACGCGACCATGACACGCCCTTTGTCGTCGTATATCCCCTGCCAGCGTGGAACGCGGCCATCTTTTTTGTATCCGGTATCAAGGTGCTCGGCACCCGGGACCTGATAGCGGTCGTCGAGATCAAAAACAGTGTGAAAGATGGGATCGTTATTCGGTATGTCAACCAGAGGACGATCGGGAAAGACCATCTTCATAGTTTGAACAAAGATGGCATATTCTGCAGAGCCGTGGCAGTCGTCGGCCATAAAAAAACCACCACGGAGAAGATAGTCGCGAAGCTTCACTGCCTGATTTTGCGTCAGCCCCCATTCGCCAACCTGCACCGCATAGAGCCACGGCCAGTTGTAAATCTCGTCGCCGTCTTCCAGATTGACGGGTTGTTCCACTGATCGGGCGTCCAGACGCGTAAGACGCCGTATTGCATATGCGAAATCGCGATCGGCGCGCGGATAATCTTGCGTCCACAGAGTGCGACCGAGGCGCCAGTCGCCATCGAAGCGGCCACGATAGCCATCGAGGGGCCCTCCTGGAAACATGAGGCGGGCGAAGATCCATTCCGCTGGTTTTTGCCAATCAACGGGAAGTGTGAGATGACCGTATTCCACCGAGGGGTACTCGCGGAAGGGCTTCTGAGCGTAAAGCACTCCGAACAAAAGTCCGACAAACAGGATCACTAAAATTGTTCGGCGCCATCTAGCCATGCAGTTATTGTCGCGTCCGGATGAACCGTTGGCAAATGAGTGATTCCAGATCTAGCCGCGATAGCGATTTCTCACTTGGCGCTATGATAGCTGGCGTCTTTCTGTATGACTGCCAAACTTCTTTATGTGGCTTTGATGTTGACGGCGTTGAGCATCGGTGTGCTCGCATTGCAAGGATTTCTCGAACTAGACGAGGATGACCGGCAAGCAATGCGTGGCGGCAATCCTCGGGAGAAAGCTGAATTTGCTTTCTCGCGACTCCGCTATCGAGGAGCTGCTGGAGGTTTTGGATGGTGGGCCACCGATTTTCCGAAATCTGACAGACAATTCGTACTGGGCGTCAAAAGACTAACTAGAGTGAACACGCGCGCAACAGAAAACTTCGTTGATATAGACAGCGATGATGTATTCAATTGGCCGTGGATTTATGTTGAGTTTGCTGGCGGGATCTGGAGCGTGAGCGATTCTGAGGCTAGGCGTCTTCGCGATTACATGATGCGGGGAGGTTTTGTAATGCTGGATGACATCCACGGTCCGTATCAGTTTCAAGGTGTGATCGCCGGAGTGCGACAAATCTTTCCGGATCGTGAATTGGAAGAGCTTCCTAGCAGTGACCCTGTTTTTCAGATCCTGTACGAGCTGGATGAACGCCTGCAGGTGCCGGGAACGCGTCATCTGCGTCGAGACGGAAGTACCGTTTACCCTCGCGATTCAGTGCCGGCGAAGTGGTTCGGTATTCGCGACGACAAAGGCAGGGTGATACTAACAATCAGTCACAACTCAGACGTTGGGGACGCGTGGGAGTGGGCAGATAGTCCGTATTATCCAGAGCGGTATGCGTCGTTTGCCTATCGATGGGGCATCAATCAGATCGTGTATGCGATGACGCATTGAAGGGCAGTCTCCAGTCTTCAGCCGTTAGCAAGTCCCGGTCCTCATGCGCCGAATCGAAAAATGGCAACAATCGCCGACAACATAAGCATTGACACGACTGAAACAAGAAAAAGATCTGGCAGGGCACTTCGGGGATAGAGCTGTTTATGTGTTCTTTTAAGTCGCGACCACTCTCGAAAAGGGATAGGAGAGATCTTGTTAGCAGGATCGCTCGTATTTACCTTCATTGCCGTCACTAGATAGAGAATGAACAACACGGCATAAAAAGCAAAGCAGACCGTCAATGCGAGGCCTGCAGCCGAATGAGACATCAAAATAGAGCCGCCGGTCGTGATGAGTTTTCCCTTCGATTGTCAGGGGCGAGCCGAAATACCACCAGTCGATCGGCGCTCAATCTCCGCGATTAATTTCGCAAGATCCTTACGGAATTTTCCTGGATCGGAGATATCAAATTCAATGGGCTTTTTAGGCTTTAAAACTCTCTTGATGTCGTCAGCGCCGGGATCTCGTGGAGACACGGGCGGTTTTAGGTAGAAGTAAAAACATCCGTCCTCTTCTTTTGCCATGCCATCGTCTCCGTGACCGGACAGCGCCAGCCGGCTGGTTGGAGCAACAATTACGAAATGTCGTGCAGTTTGGTTTTTCGATTCACAACCGGAAGAATTAGAAATCTGGGCTACAAATTTTGCAAAAAAGTCCTGTGTTTGGTTGTGCGCATTTAATGCACGAACATCCACGGTAGCTTGGTCGAGGCTGTTTGCTTGTTTTTGAATGAAGTCCCAATTCAACGTTTTAGCATCCTGACGATCTATCAAAACTTTCATCTTTAAGATGTCGAGAGCGCTCACGTGAACGCACCCCTCTTTGGGAGAAAGGTGCGACAGTAAACTTGCCATCTGTAGTAGACGCCCAACATCCTGCCGGTAACCTTGTCCCGAATTTTCCACTCGGAAATTGGGGTCCGTCCAATCAGAAAAATCTAAAATTAGGTCGATTCGAATAGGCTGAGGAGTCGCGATTTGCAATGTTTCAATGCCGTGACCTAGAGGCCAAGTTTGATCGTTCAATGGTCCAACACGCGTAATCGTCACACGAGGACCGCCGATCCGGGGCAGTCGTGCTGCAGTCATTTCAACGGAGGCAGGATTGATCGAATCCTTAGGAATGTCCGTTATAAATTCGACCTGAGGAAGGCCGCTATCTAGTTCGGGGACCGGATCGTCTTTTACCTCTGGTACGCGGAGGGGTCGTCGGGTCAAGTTGTAATTCTTAAGCGAACGATCGTACGCTAGGACCGCAATCGAATATTCTCCGGCGCGAAGGTACATCCCAGTATCGAATTGAATCTCCTGATGCTTATCCAATCCAGTTGGTACGTGGAAGGGACGGTAGCTTTCACCCGGCAGCCAACGGCCATCTTTGTCTGCAATCCTAACGAGGAAATTCAAATCGCTGTCTGTGCCAACTTTTTGAAGAGCCTCTGAATCGAGACTGATTCGTACCTGAACCAGATTTCGCTGCTGAAATGTGAGTCGCGGGGGCAGCACCTGAACCTTCCAGGGGAAATCCTGCCGATCAGGTTTGGAGATCCAGTCAACGGCATGAGTATCCGCACTCTGAGCTGCAGCGGAACCGACTAGGAACAGGGCAACAATGCCGAGATGCAAAAAACGCAACGGAATAGGCAATCGCGGGGAGCCCTTCGAACCAATCCAAAATTCAAATCTCATCATTAACAGATTCCGCCTGAATACCCGTTAGACCCAATTTCTCGGCCACTGTTTTCATGGCGTCGATGCAGAATGCGATGTGCTCGTCGAGTTCGATGCCCAGATCGGCTGCTCCGTTAATGATGTCGTCTCGGTTCACCGTGCGGGCGAAGGCTTTGTCTTTCATTCGCTTTCTGACGGACTTCGGCTCCAGACCAAAAATCGACTTATCCGGACGGACCAGGGAGGCGGCGGTTATGAATCCGGCTAACTCGTCACAGGCAAAGAGCGCTTTCTCCATTTTGCTGTCTCGAGTGACGCCGCTATAGTCGGCGTGCGAGAGGATGGCCCGCCGTATATCTTCGGGATAATCTAAATGGGTGAGAATCTCATTCCCTCGAAAGGGATGATCTTCAAGCGATGGCCACTTTTCATAGTCAAAGTCGTGGATCAGGCCGGTGATTGCCCACGTTTCTTCGTCTTCATCAAACTTTCGCGCGTAGGCACGCATGCAGGACTCGACGGCCATAGCATGTTTACGCAGGCTTTCCGAGAGGGTGTATTCACAAAGTAACCCCCAGGCGGTTTCACGATCGACCATAGCGTTAGCACCGATTTTCTCCGGGTTTTCGCCGGTTTCCTTAGGTTTTTCTAGGCTCGTAATCCGGTAGTTCTAAGGGTTTTGCACAGATCTGCCGGTTGACAATTAGTATGCCATGCTTGAAATTGACGGAAGTAGTTGAGGCGAGAGCCTCAATGATGCCCGCTCTGGCATCTCCCACCTACTGGATGGCTACAACCCTCGCACCCGTCGATTCACGGGAAGTGCTGAGATGTGATCGCTGCTCACTTGTCCAATTCCGGACGATGAGCAATATGTGCCGCAAGTGCCGAACCTCTCTTGACGAAGAACCGGAACCGATCCCAGTGCCCGTTATAGTTAACGAGCGCGCTGCGGCAATGTCGGGCGGTCATAACGGTGGGCACCTACAGGTTGCTCTCGCTATCCGCACGCTTCGCCATCGCAATGGTTTAAGTCAGCGGCAGCTCGCTATGCGCATGAAGGTTCCGCGAACCTACGTCTCGAAGATTGAAAACGAAAAGGCCACCCCAACCCTCTCATCCTTGCAGCGGCTGGCAGATGCGCTGGAAGTGTCGGTACCGGAGCTGATCAATGGCGGATGTTCGCGCGAGCACGAAATTCGTGACTTGATGGCGGATGAATTCATCGCCGAGATCGTTCCCTTCGTATCGAAGCTGAACGGATTGCAGTGGTCGAACGTGCTCAATACGGTTCGCGATCTGACAACCAAACCAAGAAGAATGACGTAGAGCGCCAGCCCCCGTTCGCAGGAATTGCGATATAGCTGAATCGTTCTCCAGTTCTTCCTCAAACTCAGGGTCCCAGGTTGGCGCCGCAAAGGTGGCCGTCGCCTGGGATTTTTTTGGTGAAAAATACCTTAAGATTGATGGTCTAGTGGTTCTTCACGCGGCTGCTGCTGGTTTGCATCAGCGGTATCGGTGTGTTAGGTTCGAGCAAGATTTTGCCGAGGTTCAATTGCGACTGACGATCCCTCCTGGGCTGGATCGCAAGGCAGCTAAGCTCTACTCCAGCCTGGATATCGAGCGGCTTCCGAAGCATATTGCGATCATTATGGACGGTAACGGGCGGTGGGCCCGCCACCGCCATCTGCCGCGCATCGCTGGGCACCAGGTTGGAGTGTCTTCCGTCCGTTCCACGGTGGAGACGGCCGCTCAGATTGGCATTTCAGCGCTCACCCTATATGCCTTTTCGACAGAAAACTGGCGGCGTCCTAAGGACGAGACGACATTCTTGATGCAACTGCTGCGTCAGTATCTAAAAAAAGAAGTTCCCACGATGAATCGCAACAATATTCGTTTGCGATTTATCGGTCGGCAGCACGAGCTTTCAGATGAGGTTCAGGAGCGGATGAACTGGGCGAAAGAGCAAACTGCGCAGAACACAGGCATGCTCTTTACGCTGGCACTCAACTATGGCGCTCGAAACGAATTGGTGGATGCCTTCAAATCCATACTGCATTCGGCTTCGCAGAACGGTGGAATCGATCATCTCCAAATCGATGAAGAGTTGATCTCGCAGCATCTTTACACTAGCGAGTTGCCCGACCCAGATTTGGTTATCCGTACCAGCGGCGAGATGCGGCTGAGTAATTTCCTTCTGTGGCAGATTGCTTACTCGGAAATTTACGTCACGGAAACTTTGTGGCCGGACTTCCGTGGTGAGCAACTGATGGAAGCAATCGCTGAATACCAGCGACGAGAGCGGCGTTACGGCGGCTTGAGTCCTGCACAGGCAAAAGCAAATCGCAGGCCGACGGTTGCAGTAGGAGAACCGGGTTAATTGGTGATAGAACCCGCATCTGCCAAACAAAACGGAAATGGTGCATGATTCAGGTCTACCAACCCAAATAATTCACGCTTAAGTCACGCTGGTTTCTTCGTAAGTTCCGTAAACTTCCCGCAGCGCATCGCAAATCTCACCCACAGTGGCATACGCTCTTACGGCATCGATGATGTAAGGCATTGTATTGGCGTCGGATATCTTGCCGTTGGATTGAGCCTTGGGCTGTTGAGCGGCAGCTTTTTTTAGCGCTTCCAAAGTTTTCTGGACTTGTTCGTTCGACCGGCGCGCCCTAAGTCGCTTTAGCTTTGCGGTTTGTTGTTCGCCTACGGTTTCGTCGATATAGAGAATTTCTGGCGAGGGTTCGTTCACGGTGAATGCGTTGGAGCCGACGACAATCTTCTCTCCCGCCTCAACGGCCCGCTGATATTGGTAACTGGCTTCTGCGATTTCCTTCTGCGGATACCCGCGCTCAATTGCCTCAACCATGCCGCCCATTGCATCGAGCTTCCCAAAGTAGTCGAAGGCTCCTGCTTCCATTTTGAGCGTTAGATTTTCAATGAAGTAGGATCCTGCCAGCGGATCGATGGTCTGCGTTACACCGGTTTCGTAGGCAATGATTTGTTGCGTCCGTAGAGCGATGCGAGCGGCCTGTTCAGTCGGCAAAGCAAGTGCTTCATCGTAAGAATCGGTATGGAGGGACTGCGTCCCGCCCAATACCCCAGTGAGCGCCTGAATCGCAACGCGAGCGATGTTATTCATCGGCTGCTGAGCAGTCAGCGAAACTCCGGCGGTTTGGGTGTGAAAGCGCATCAACCATGATCGAGCGTCTTTAGCTCCGAAGCGCTCCGTCATCAGCCGATACCAGATTTTTCGTGCTGCTCGATACTTTGCAATCTCTTCGAAAAAGTCGCTGTGAGCATTGAAGAAGAAACTTAGCCGAGGGCCAAAATCGTCAACTTCAAGACCTCTGCGCTTCGCCCATTCGACGTACTCGACACCGTCGTAAATGGTAAAGGCCAGTTCCTGTAGCGCTGTCGATCCGGCCTCGCGAATATGATAGCCACTGATTGAAACGGTGTTCCACTTTGGCGTGAACTTTGAGCCAAATTCAAAGGTGTCTACTACCAACCGCATGGAAGGAGCAGGAGGATAGATATATTCCTTCTGTGCGATGTATTCCTTGAGAATGTCGTTCTGGATGGTGCCGGAGATCTTCTTCCAATCGGCGCCTTGCTTTTCTGCGACGACCAGATACATCGCCCACAAGATCGATGCGGGCGAGTTGATCGTCATTGACGTCGTTGTTTTTTCTAGATCGATTCCGTTGAAGAGGATTTCTATGTCCTCAAGGGAGTCGATTGCGACGCCACATTTTCCGACCTCTCCTTCACTAAATGGGTGATCGGAGTCATACCCCATCAGGGTGGGCAGATCGAAGGCAACAGAGAGTCCGCCACCGCCGTTCGCAAGTAAGTATTTATATCGTTCGTTAGTTTGCTCCGGCGAGGCAAAGCCAGAGAACTGACGCATGGTAAATAGCTTTCCCCGGTAGCCCGAGGGATGAATGCCGCGGACGTAAGGGGCCTCACCGGGGTAGCCAAGATATTTGTCGTGATTCCAATCCTGGGGGAGGTCAGCTAGCGTATAGAGGCGCCTTATTGGGTCGCCCGAGATAGTCGTAAATCGGGCCTGACCATCTTCGTCGCGATTCACACCTGAGTCGGCGCCGATCGGTTTCTCAGGATTCTTGTTTAGTGATGGCGCAAGTATCTTCTCGGCCCATTTGATTTCCGCTGCCGAAGGATGACGGTCTTCGAAGACGTCATGTATAGGTGAATCGACAATCGGTTTGTTAACAGGTTTTTTAGACGGCATTAGCGCCCACTAGACTTGCCCTGATATTAAGAGATGCGCGTATTCTGGGCAACCGGCGCTTTATTTTAAGAGCCGTCCTTAACACTTCCGAGCGATGCGGTCCTATGCTGGATATCCGAGTCCTGCGACCGGCTCAGCCCAGAGGACTTCTCGGTACCCGACCGACATGAAATAGATTGCTCGGTCAAAGAATTGCTCCACCAGACGAAGAAGTTCAATCAGTCCAAAAAATCCCACGTCGGGCTCCGGAAACTCTTCCTCAGTGACGAAGTCCCAGAGCTGCTCCTTAGTCAACGCGAAAGCCCAAAGCATGTGATCGAAGCGGATGCCCTGATCGCAACGGCGCCGACCGAGTTCCTTATAAACCGATTCCAATTCCGATTCCGACCGGTTCATAAGCCAGCTCATCAGGTCGCGATAAATCTGCAGAACACGTTTTTCAAGTTCGTTGTGGTCTAGCCTCATGAGGTCAGATGCACTTTTGCTGGCTGCAAGCCGGGCCAACAACCCATGGGCCAGTTCTTTTTCATGTCGTTCGATGAGTCGTACCAGATGAAGGTCAATCATGACGAGACCTCCTGTTGAGTTGAGCGTAGAAGTGCTTGTGACTGAAGTCAGTGACGCAAAACACATCTCTTTGTCCCCCAAATTGAAGCCAATCTTGCGATTCAACTCTAGTAATAGCGCGGCGATTACCGAAACAACGCTCCCTCGGTTTGCAGAACTTTGCATAGCCAACTCACCTTCCGGGTTAAGGGCTGTGTGGAACCTGGTGATACGGAACCGTTAACCGTTACAAGAAATGGTCACCGGACTGCTTCTCATGGGATAACCTCGGGAGATTTTCATTGGATAACTTCTCGATCACGCTGACTCCGCTGCCAAACTCATGGATTCGACGCCATTGGTTGGGAGTAGCTTTCCTGATGATGACGCTGCTGGTGACGGTTCTGGTAGATCGCCAGGGAAGAACAATCGAGCAGCAGCAGGATTTGATCCGCAGTCTCTATGCTGATAGTGAGGCGCTGGCCCAGATGCGGGCAGAAGAAGTTGTGAAACAAAAAGAGACGGACGCGCAGGTTCCGGTCGAGAGCCAGGACGAGCCGAAGAAGGAATCCGCCAAGTCCAGCAAGCTTGCCAAGGGCAAGAAAGCTCTGCCACCTCGCGACATCGCAGCCGAACCGAAAATGCGCTGGCTGTCGAATATCTAAAGAGTTTACTTCGAGTTTTAAAAGGACACGCAGATGCGTGTCACTTTTTAGTTCACGCCTTCCTGATTTCGAGAAAGTTCCCACGCCTTTGCATATTTCCAGGAAACATAGCCGGCGTGGTAGAGATGGAGTAGGAGACCTTCTCGTCCATCGAGAAAACCAAGGCGAAGAAAATAGTTGTAGAGGAACGTCGCCGCCGGCCTGATGACGATATTTAAAACACTAAATGCCGAATGATTTTTTGCCGCGATACCCGCCCCCAATGACGAGTAACGATTCATATGCTCTATGTAAGAGGCAAGGGTAGGGTAGGCATGATGGATTAGGGAGCAACCCAGCCTGGCAACATTCCCCTGAGTTTTGATCACCTCGTGCACTGGTCGCTCTTCGAAGCGGGCAATACCTTTTGCGAAAAGACGGATTTTTGCATCCGGATAAAATCCGCCTCGCTTGACCCATCGGCCTATAAAGAGATTTTTGCGAGGGATCTCGTAGGCTGAGACGCTGAATGTTGTACTTTGAAAAACTGTGTTCAACTCATCTGCAAGATTCTTAGACACCTCTTCATCTGCATCTTGACT
>JADMIO011736246.1_pt1 | contig 11926 bp, 9 predicted proteins | sample 8958161 | NCBI WGS metagenome assembly JADMIO01 (sample SAMN16585339, study PRJNA669376) | soil metagenome | isolation source: Crop rotation soil | place: USA: Cullars Rotation, Alabama | collected 2011
CAAGCAGCCGAAGGAGGCGACGCGCGCCGCCATGGCCCAGGTCTCGGGCCCGGTGATCGCCGTCGGCCTGGTGCTGAGCGCCGTGTTCATTCCCTGTGCGTTCATCACCGGCATCACCGGCCAGTTCTTCCGCCAGTTCGCGTTGACCATCGCCGTGTCGACGCTGATCTCGGCGTTCAACTCGCTGACACTGAGCCCGGCCCTGACGGCCCTGCTGTTGCGTCTGCAAGACAAGGAGACCGCGCCGCCGCTGCCGCGACCGGCCTATGTCCTCATCGGCGCCTGGGCCGCCTGGGAGTGGCTGACGCCGCTGCTGCCGATGGACCCGTGGTTGTGCATCGCTCTCGGGGCGGTCGCCGGCTGGGTTCTGAGCCGCCTGCTCAATCGCATCCTCGGCTGGACGTTCCGCCGCTTCAACGACTGGTTCGAGCGCGCCACCGGCACCTATGCCGCGATCGTCAAGTACCTGCTGCGCGGCAGCGTCGTCGTCGTGGTCATCTACGGCGGCCTGCTCGTGCTCACCTACTTCAGCTTCATCCGCACCCCCAAGGGCTTCATCCCTGCCCAGGACAAGGGCTACCTGCTGGTGAACGTGCAGCTCCCCGACTCGGCGTCCCTGCAACGTACCGACCTGGTCATGCGGCAGATCGAACGCATCGCCCGCGATACGCCGGGGGTGAAGCACACGGTCGCCATCGCCGGGCAGTCAATCCTGCTCAACGCCAACGCGCCGAACTTCGGGGCCATGTACGTGATGCTCGACGACTTTCCCAATCGCCGCAAGCCGGAGCTGAGCGCCGAGGCCATCGACGCGCGCCTGAAAGAGCGGCTGCAGTCGGAAGTGACCAGCGGGCTGGTGAACGTGTTCGGAGCGCCGCCGCTCGAGGGCCTGGGCACGGCGGGCGGCTTCAAGGTCGTCATCGAGGACCGCGGCGATACCGGGCTCGAGTCGTTGCAGGCCACCGCTGATAAGGCGATCGACGCGGGCCGCAACACGTCGGGCCTGAAGGACCTGTTCACCAGCTTCCGGGCCAACACGCCCTGGCTGTACCTCGAGATCGATCGCACGGCCGCGCGCATCAAGGGCGTGCCGATGAGCGAGGTCTTCAACACCCTGCAGGTCTATCTCGGCTCGCTGTACGTCAACGACTTCAATCGCTTCAACCGCACCTGGCAGGTGAACGTGCAGGCCGACGCCAACTTCCGCAGCCAGATCGAGGACCTCAAGCAGCTCAAGGTCCGCAACCTGCAGGGGACGATGGTGCCGTTCGGGACGATCGCCAGCATCCGCGACGTGAGCGGGCCGGTGATGATCATGCGTTACAACATGTACGTGTCGGCGGCGATCAACGTCACGCCGGAGGCGGGCGTCAGCTCGGGTCAGGCGATCGCGGCCATCGAGCAAGCCGTCAAGCCGGAACTGGCCCGGTCGATGCGCTTCGAGTGGACCGAACTCGGCCTGCTGCAACTCCAGACCGGCAACACCGCGATGCTGGTGTTCCTGCTGGCGGTGGTGCTGGTGTTCCTGGTGCTGGCCGCGCAGTACGAGAGCTGGTCGCTGCCGCTGGCGGTGATCCTGGTGGTGCCGATGTCGCTGCTGTGCTCGGTGGCCGGCGTGCTGCTGGCGCGGATGGACATCAACATCTTCACCGAGGTCGGCTTCGTGGTGCTGATCGGCCTGGCCTGCAAGAACGCCATCCTGATCGTCGAGTATGCGAAGGTGCAGCACGACAACGGCGTCGGCCGCGAGCACGCCACGCTCGAGGCCTGCATGCTGCGGCTCAGGCCGATCATCATGACGTCGTTCGCCTTCATCCTCGGCGTGGTGCCGCTGGCGCTGTCGGAGGGCGCCGGCGCCGAGATGCGGCGCACGCTCGGCACCGCGGTCTTCTTCGGCATGCTCGGCGTCACCCTCTTCGGCATCTTCCTGACGCCGGTGTTCTATTACGTCATCCAGTGGTGCCACGACGTCTGGTCGAACCGGTCGACGATCGCGCAGCAGATGCGCGATCGCTACCCGTGGCTAAGACGGCTGAGGACTGGACCATGACGGCGCGGCCACATGACAGATTGACAGGGCGGCCACCGTAATAAACACCGTCGGACGGTGCGGACTCGATTTCGGAAGGTCCATGCCGGTCGCGACCGCTGACATTATGGCAGACATCACGCCGTAATAAACACCGTGTACGGTGAACGCCACGCCGCATCCGAACGGGGTTGCTTCCTGGCTGTGGCGAGCCCCGAAGTCTGGCGACTTCGGCTACGGAGTGTGGCGAGCCCGAAGTCTGGCGACTTCGGCTACGGAGTGTAAACATGTAGCCGAATTCGCCAGAATTCGGGTGGCTTTCATGTAGCCGAATTCGCCAAATTCGGGTGGCTTTCTAGCACGGGCGAGCCCGAAGTCTGGCGACTTCGGCTACGGAGTATGACCCGCAAAGCCTGTTGCGTCCCCACCTCTGACTCTAAAAAGCTCATCCGCGATCACACAAGAGCGGGATCGCTACAGTCGGCGATTTCTCGTCGGCGTCACTTCCGTCGCGGGGTCGGCTCATCGTCGCCTGTGCCGGTCCATTGCCGGCCCACGTCGGCTGTCGACTTCGGCAGCGGCACCTTCGGCACCTCGAAGCCGATCTCCTTGACGCGTTTCTCGCGGATCTCCTCGGACGAGACCTTGAACTGGCGATCGCGGGCCGCCACGACCTTGTCGTCGAGCTGGCCGTCGCCGGTGACGGCCCACATCAGCAGCGGCTCGCCGATCGGCAGCGACTGTTGCGGATCGGGCCAGGTATGCCAGGTCTTGCCCCAGGTGGTGAGCAGGTGCTTCATGAACGCCATCTCCTTGTCGGCGGGCATTTCCGGGGCGATCAGTCCGCCGGACAGCACCTCGTAAGTGTGCGGATGCCAGTACTTCTTCTCCGTGTCCGGCAGCTTGCGATAGCGCTGGTCGGAGATGATGTACTCGACGCCGAGCAGCCTGGCGTTCTTCTCCGCCGAGTCGAAGAGGATGCACTGGAACAGGTCGTCGCTGTGGGCCGCGCAGTAATGCTGCACGATGAGCTGCATGCGCGGGTTCGACTTGGCGATGTGGATGCCGCAGAAGTGAGCGTGCAGACTGCTTGCAGGGCCATCGCCGCCTTGCTTGCCGTCACCATGATTGGCCTGTCCCTGACCGGCGCTGGCCAGCCCCACTCCGAGTGTCCCCAGCACGCCAAGCACATCTCGACGATCCATGGTTTCTCCTTCGCAAGATGATTCGGGAAACGATCTGCCTATAGATCGTAACGCATGACCTTGGGGTTTGTGACCGGCAATTCTCCGACCGTCGGGGTACATGATGGAAGCGCTCTTGGCGGTGACGCTCCGACTCTTACTCTGACTTCTGACCTCTGACCTCTGACTTCTGACCTCTGACTTCTGACCCTGACCACCGACCCGCGGGACCGCCATGCATCACCTGGACGACATCGACGCCAAGGTTCTCGAGACCATGCAGACGCAAGGGCGCATCAGCTGGGCGGAACTCGGCGAGGTGCTCGGGCTATCGCCGCCCGCCGCGGCCGAACGCGTCCGCAAGCTCGAGGCACGCGGTCTCATTCGAGGTTACGCCGCGCTCGTCGACCCCTTCGCGCTCGGTTACACCATCGCCGCCTTCATCGGCATCACGCTGGAACGGCCCGAACATCGCCAGCCGTTCCTGAAGTTGATCGAACGCCTCCCCGAAGTGCAAGAATGTCATCACGCCGCGGGCGACTACGACTATCTCCTCAAAGTCCGCTGCCTCAACGTCCGCGATCTCGAGCAGTTCATCAGCGAACGTCTCAAGGGATTGAAGGGCATAGTGCAGACGCGGACGACGATCATCCTGTCGACGTACAAGGAAACGACGACGCTGCCGGTGTCGCGCCTCAGTGAGTGACAGCGATGGCGAGCCGAGCCGCGTGAGCGGCCGGATATCCGGCCCCTTACGGGGCTCGGCTCGCCCACTGCGCGTCATCGCGCACGCGTCGCGACTCGCCTACTCTGCGTCAACGTCACGACCGGCAGAATCGCCAAAGAAAACCTGGAAAAGAACGCTACGGCCGCGGTTGACCGCCTCGATTACCGAAAGTAGAGTAGAACTTACAGGAACAGAGGCCGCCCTTTCTGCGTAGCTCATACGCGACACTTCTAAAGGAATGCACCGGTGCAAAAAAGAGGCAAAGACCGTGGGAAAAGTCCGTGGCTCGTCGGCAGCCCGTGGCTCATCATCCTGGTGCTCATGATCGGCGCCAGCGTCAACTGGTTCTCGAAATGGGAAGCGAGCCCCATCAGTCTCGACCTCGGCGCCCTCAAGGAAATCCTGCCCGACAAGAGCCTGTCGTTCCAGAAACTCACCATCGGCCGCAATGAAATCTCCGGCTACGTCGTCACCCACGACGTCGTCTCCGACGGCGACAAGAACGGCGAGGCGTCTGCCGCCGTCCCGTTCCGCACGCGCCGCCTCGAGAACGACCCGACCCTCGTGCCGCTGCTCGACAAGCACGGCGTCGCCTACCGCGTCGAGGAAGAAGAGGCCCTGTCGCGGGGCATGAACCTGATGCTGCAGATTCTCCTCGCCGGCTCGTTCGTGCTGATCGGCTTCATGGCGATTCGCTGGATTGCGGGCGGCAACTCGCCGTTCACTTTCGGTCGCAGCCGGCACAAGATGTATTCGCAGAACGATCTGAAGATCACCTTCCAGGACGTGGCCGGCATCGACGAAGCGGTCGCCGAGCTGCGTGAAGTGGTCGAGTTCCTCAAGACCCCCGAGAAGTACCAGGCCCTGGGCGGACGCATTCCCAAGGGCGTCTTGCTCGTCGGCCCCCCCGGCACCGGCAAGACGCTGCTTGCCAAGGCAGTCGCCGGCGAGGCCGAGGTGCCGTTCTTCAGCCTGTCCGGCTCCGACTTCGTCGAGATGTTCGTCGGCGTCGGCGCCTCGCGCGTCCGCGACCTCTTTTCCCACGCCGAGAGCCACGCGCCGTGCATCATCTTCATCGATGAGCTCGACGCCCTCGGCAAGACGCGCACCGGCCAGGCCGCCGGCGGTCACGACGAGCGCGAGCAGACGCTCAACCAGCTCCTCGTCGAGATGGACGGGTTCGACTCGAATCGCGGCGTGATCATCATGGCAGCCACGAACCGCCCGGAGACGCTGGACGCCGCCCTGCTCCGGCCCGGCCGCTTCGATCGCACCGTGGTCGTCGATCGCCCTGATATCGTCGGCCGCGAGGCCATCCTCAAGGTGCATGTCCGCCACGTCAAGGTCGGCCCGGACGTCGATCTGCGGCACGTGTCGAGCCTGACGCCCGGATCGGTGGGCGCCGACCTGGCGAACCTGGTGAACGAGGCGGCGCTGATGGCGGCGCGGGCGAACAAGGAAATGGTGATGATGGCCGACTTCGACGAGGCGGTCGAGCGCAGCGCCGTCGGTCTGAAGCGTGAGAGCCGCATCATGCAGGACGACGAGAAGCAGCGCGTGGCCTATCACGAGGCCGGGCACGCCCTCGTCGCCTGTGCCCTGCCGAACACGCATCCAGTGCACAAGGTGTCGATCATTCCGCGCGGCGTGGGCGCCCTCGGCTACGTGCTCCGCCGCCCCGAGGACGATCGCTACCTCATGACCCAGTCCGAGCTGGAGAGCCACATCAAGGTGTCGCTGGGCGGCACCATGGCCGAGGAGCTTGTGTTCCGCGAGATCTCGAACGGGGCCACCAGCGATCTGCAGGAGGCGAGCCGCATCGCCCGCAGCATGGTGACCGAGTTCGGCATGAGCCGGCTTGGCCGCGTCCACTACCGCAGCCAGAGCAGCTCGCCGTTCCTCAGCGGCGGCGAAGGCGGCATGGATCACGGCTGCAGCGAACACACCGCCCGAGAGATCGACGTCGAGGTCAGCAAGATCATCAGCGACGCCATCGAGGAAGTGCGCACGATCCTGGAATCGCGCCGCGCCGCCCTCGAAGCCGTCGCCCAGCGCCTGATCGAACGCGAAATGATCGACGGCAGCGAGCTGCGAACGTTGCTCGAACAGCACACGCCCGGTCCGCAGCTCGTCCCCGGCACGCTCACCAAGGACATCCGTCCCTGTCACGCCGAGGAGGACGACGGCGTCGCCAAGCGGCATGTCCCGACCAGCGAGGCGGCGCTGTAAGCTCACCTTTATTCGGAAGCGGTTCGCGCGGGGCACCCAATTGGGTGCCCCACGCTGTTTTGCGACCCGACGCAAGTGGCGACGAATTAACCTGTTGCGCCGCCTATCGTCTGGCGCGGCGCGCGAAGAGGAATCGGGCAAGCTGTAACCGTGGGCAAAGCCAGTCAAAAAATCGCCGGCGTCCTGTAAGGTCGGCCCTCCGGAGCCGTATCTCCTGGTGAAGACAATCAAGCTTCGGGTGGCCAAAGAGAACCATGCCCACGGGGAGACGCACAATGTACACGAACGATTCTCATCGAGCGGACGCGACCTCGGACCTGGCAGCGCGGTTGACCGACGTGGGCCTGGAACTGCTCGCCGGCGTCAGCACAGCCAGCGACTCGGTCGAAACGGAGCTGCGCCTTTGGCACACGCTGCGAGCCGAACTGTCCAGCGCGCCGCAGCGGCGGCCCTTCCTGGGAACGCATGGCGCCGGCGCCTTGATGCGGGTGGTCCATCGGGCGGCCCAGCGCGTCGCCGACGGCGGACATGCCTTCGTCGAAGCGCACTCTCGGCACAGCGAACGTGCGGATGCGTGCATGTGCTGAGTCGAGTGAACTAGCGCAATGACACAACAAACCGATCGCTTCACGAAGAAAGGATGAGGTCATGAACGCCAATGGAAAGAAGCTGGCAGGCAAAGTCGCGGTGGTCACGGGCGCGTCCAAGGGTATCGGCGCCGCCATCGCCAGGAGCCTGGCGGACGAAGGGGCGGCCGTGGTCGTCAACTACGCGTCCAGCAAACGAGATGCTGACCGGGTCGTCGACGACATCCTCAAGAAGGGTGGCAGGGCGGTCGCGGTGCAGGCGAACGTGGCCAAGAAGGACGACATCGTGCGACTGTTCGGCGAGACGAAGAAGGCTTTCGGCAAGGTGGACGTTCTCGTGAACAACGCCGGGGTCTACGAGTTCACGCCGCTGGCGGAGGTGACGCCCGAGCACTTTCATCGGCTGTTCGACCTGAATGTGCTCGGCCTGCTGTTGACCACTCAGGAAGCCGCCAAGCACTTCAGCGGCGACGGGGGCAGCATCGTCAACATCAGCTCCCTGGCCAGCAGTTCGGCCATTCCCAACACCTCGGTGTACAGTGCTACCAAGGCGGCGGTGGACTCGGTGACGAGGACCCTGGCGAAGGAACTGGCCCCGCGCAACATTCGCGTCAACTCGATCAATCCCGGCATGGTGGAAACGGAGGGCACAGCGTCGGCCGGCATTCTCGAAAGCGATTTCCGCCGGCAGACGGTGGCACAGACGCCGCTGGGCCGCATCGGCCGCCCGCAGGACATCGCCTCCGCCGCGGTGTTTTTCGCCTCCTCGGACTCCGCGTGGATCACCGGCGAGACGCTGTTCATCTCCGGCGGCCTACGCTGAACGGCAGCGAAGTTCAGCGCCGCGTTCCCTAATCAATCCTCCTCAGCCAGCGCCGGGACGCGTCCTCTCTGGGGACGGCCCCGGCGTCTGGTTCACACGGTGGGCCAGGCGCCCTCGATCGAAATGCGCGAACAGGGCGCCGCCGACGCCTACGCTCAAAACACACAAGCCCGCGCTCGACGATGTCGGCGCGGGCTTGTTTTTGTACCACGACGTGCTTCCCGGTAGACCGGGAAGCACAGCGTGGCTTTCGACTTCATGGGGCGATTTTCAATCGCCCGGACGCAACGATCTTAGTAGCGGCGACCGCCGCCAAAACCGCCACGGTCACGGCTGCCGGCGACGCGCTCGCCACGCTCTTCGCGCGGACGAGCCTCGTTCACCGTCAGCTTGCGGCCGTTGAAGTCCTGCTCGTTCAGGGCGTCGATGGCGGCCTGGGCCTCCTCGGCGCTGTCCATCTCGACAAAGCCGAAGCCCTTGGACCGGCCACTCATGCGGTCGACGACCACCTGAGCGGACGCCACCGTGCCATGAGACGAGAACAGGTTCTGCAGATCCGTGTCGGACACGCCATAAGGCAGGTTGCCGACGTACAAACGTTTACCCACTGGGGGCCTCCTTCAAGAAACTCACGCTAGACAACGAGACCCACCGTGGGCTGATGACCGACGTGAAATCACTTCTAATTGTCAACTGATCTGGGAGAAGAGAGATGTGGGAGAGATAACAGGAAAGTCATCGCGGCCAGGAATGCTCTGCAAGACCCAAGACGATTGAATCATACGCGCCGCGGGCCGATTAGACAAGGCGCGCGGCTTGGGATGTTGCGATTTTCGGAGTAAAGTACTCATCTCGCTCCGCGAGATGGATCATCTCGCTTCGCGAGAGGAGCGCTTTCCGTAGCGGAATTCGCAGAATTCCGGGCATCGCCCCAGCGGAATTCTTGCGAATTCCGCTACATTGACGCATCGTGATTCTGCTACGGGGTGCGGAGGGGCGCTCGGCCCGCTTCCGCCTTCTGATTCTCCAGCTCGGTCACCAGGGCGCGCAGGAACGGCTCGGCGTCGGTGACGACGCCGACTGTCTGGATGCTGCCGCGGTCGGCGAGCTTGGTCACCGTGGCCGGGTTGATGTCGACGCAGGCGACCTTGACCCAGGCCGGCAGCAGGTTGCCCGTGGCGATCGAGTGCAGGGCGGTGGCCATCATCAGGCAGAAACCGACGCCGTGGACGTGCTCGCGCATCTTCTGCTGGGCGTCGAGGACGTCGGTGATGACGTCGGGAAGCGGGCCGTCGTCGCGGATGCTGCCGGCGAGGACGAAGGGGACGTTGTTGCGAACGCAGTCGAACATGATGCCGCTCTTGAGAACGCCCTTGTCGACGGCGGCGCGAATGCTGCCGATGCGGCGAATGGTGTTGATGGCGCGCAGGTGGTGCTCGTGTCCCTCGTCGGCGGGCAAGCCGCGGTCGAGCGAGACGCCCAGGCTGGTGCCGTACAGGGCCTGCTCGATGTCGTGGGTGGCGAGGGCGTTGCCGGCGAACAGGACGTTGACGTAGCCGGCGCGGATGAGCTTGCACATGTGCTCGACGCTGCCGGTGTGGACGACGGCGGGCCCGAGCACGGCCAGGATCTTGTCGCCGGCGGCCTTGGTGCGCCGCATCGTGGCGGCAATCTCGCGCACCGTCACCCCTTTGGGCTTCTCGCTCGACACCGGGCTGGCCATGAACTCGAACAGGTTCTGGCGGGCGCTGGTCTCGGCCGGCACGACGCGGATGCCTTGCCTGCCGATGACGATCATGTTCCCCTTGCGCACCAGCGTCATCGGAATGCAGCGCGCTGCGCCGCCTTCCGGATCGACGAGGATGCCGCAGTCCATCTCCTGATCCTCGACCTCGATCCATTCGCCGCCGAGGCGGACCTGGGTGCGGAAGCTGGTGCTGCTGTAGAACTTCTCCGGAAAGGCGCCGTCCATGTCGGCGGCCACCACGGTTGCATCCTGCGAGGTCGTCGGCACGGCGCCGTGATCGTGGATCACGTCGAGGATCTCATGCAGCAACTCGTTGGTCTCAGCACGCACCTCGATGCAGGCGAAACTCGGATCGTTCTGCCGCTGGCCGATGCGAATGTCCTTGAGGACGTAGGAGCCGCCGTGCGTCAGGATCTCATCGAGGATCTTGGGCAACAGCAGCGAATCGATGATGTGCCCGCGGATCTCGACTTCCTCCACGTAGGTCTGGCTCATGGACGAACTCCTTTCAATTGCGCTGCGCGGCCCAGTTTGAGACGTCCGAGCCTGAGCGCCAGCGAAGGGCGTGGCACGCCCTTCGCTGGCGCTCAGGCTCGGACATCTCTCATTTCTCCCCGCACGCAGTATAGCGATCCGAAGGCGCTCACTGACGCTGGGCAGGCCGCTGTGGCGACAGCATCATTCTAGCGAGCTTTCGATTTGCATGGAGGTCGAAGAAGACCGATCGCGCAGCGGACCACCATCCCACAACGCATGCGTTGCTGTAGGTTTGGACTTGTGATTTGCTTACTGGCGTGGTGGTGACGAGCGCTTGCCCGGGCGCGGCGTCTCTTCGTCGTCACGACGGTGGAGGAGGCCGGCACGCTCGAGCAGGCCAGTGGTCATGATGTCGTCGCTGGAGTCCTCGAGGGCGTCGAGGTTGGCGTTCGGGCCCAGGCGATACTCGATCGTGAAGCGGCGGTTGGCGATGGTGACCTGGTCGCCCGGCTGCAGGATCTTGCGCTGCACCCGGCTGCCGTTCACCTTGGTGCCGTTGGTGCTGTTCAGGTCGCTGATCTGCCAGTAGCCCTCGATGAAGTTCAGCTCACTGTGCTCGCCGGAGATGTTGGGAAAGCGCAGACAGATGTCGCACGATTCGCGGCGGCCGATCTTCATGCTCGTGCGGATGAGCGGAATCGGATCGCCGCCCCCAATGGGTACCAGTTCTCCGTTCGGTTCACTCATGACAGCTCTCATTTCAAGGCATTGGACGAACGACCCGTTGCAACGTGATCGTCTCAACGACTATCTTAACATATCTTGAAATTATGGGGGAAGCAAGATTTTACGTTCCCCGCGGAGTGAGCCTCATGACAACAGCGGCCATCCTGCCGGCACCTTTCACGCCCGAGCGCCGTTACCAGGCGTTCAGCCGCTTTCTCCGCAATCGCTTCGGCACCAAGGTCTACCGCGTCACCATCGACGCCGGCTTCACCTGTCCAAACGTCGACGGCACCGTCACGGTCGGCGGCTGTGTCTACTGCGACAACCGCAGTTTCAGTCCCAACCGCCGCTTGCCGCGCCGCTCCATTGCCGCCCAGGTCGAACGCGGGGTCGCCATCCTCGAAAAACGCTATGGGGCCGATCGCTTCCTTGCCTACTTCCAGGCCGCCACGAATACGCACGCGCCGCTTGACAAGCTGCGCCGGCTCTACGACGAAGCCCTGGCACATCCGCAGATCGTCGGACTCGCCATCGGCACCCGGCCCGACAGCGTGCCCGATCCGGTGCTCGACCTGCTTCAGGAGTACGCGCGCGCGCGCTACGTCTGCCTGGAGCTCGGCCTACAGAGCATCCACGATCGCTCGCTCGACTGGATGAATCGCGGCCATCATTACGACGCTTTCGTCGACGCCGTGGCGCGCTGCCAGGGCCGCGGCTTCGACCTGTGCGCCCACGTCATCCTGGGGTTGCCGGGCGAGACGCGCGCGGACATGAACGCCACGGCCGACGCCCTCGCCGCGCTTCCCGTGCAGGCCGTCAAGATCCACAACCTGCACGTCGTCAAGGACACGCCGCTGGAAACGATGTATCGCGACGGCAGCGTGACGATGCTGACGCTCGACGAGTACGTGCAGGTGGTGTGCGATTTCCTCGAAAGGCTTCCGGCGGAGATGGTGATCCAGCGTCTGAACGGCGACGCGCCTCCGGACTACCTGGTGGCGCCGCTCTGGTGCCTGGACAAGCCGGCACTGCTGCGGGCGATCGAGGCGGAGCTGGCGCGGCGCAACACCTGGCAAGGCCGACTGTGCACCACCGAAAAGACGAGCGGCGCCGGATCGCTCCAGCGCCGCTCCTTACCCCTAGTACCCTGACCACGTCTAGCCGAAATACGATCTCGCCACCTGCGCGGCCCGTGCAAATCGCCCCATGCAAATCGCTGTAGCCGAAGGCTTCAGCCTGCGCGGCCCGTGCAAGCGCAGGCTGAAGCCTGCGGCTACGGAGGTTGCATCTCTCGGTTAACGGCCATACCAATAGCTCGGCGGTTGACCGTAGTAGCCGACCGGCTGATAGTGGGTCGGCTGCAGTTGCGGCATGTACGGCGGCGACGGCGGTTCCAT
>JADMIO011614290.1_pt1 | contig 11925 bp, 9 predicted proteins | sample 8958161 | NCBI WGS metagenome assembly JADMIO01 (sample SAMN16585339, study PRJNA669376) | soil metagenome | isolation source: Crop rotation soil | place: USA: Cullars Rotation, Alabama | collected 2011
GTACCCGCCCCTCCTCGAGGAGCTCGCCAACCCGCGGCAGGACCGCGGCGTCCTGCCTCCTGCGCCGCAGCTGCTGACGTCGGTGCAGCCGGCCAACACCGCGGTGGTGCTCAAGGGAACCGCCGCGACGGTTCCGGCCGGAAAGCCGGTGGTGAGTCGCGACACCCAGGGCTCGCCGTCGAGCGGACGCCAGGACGACGCGAGCGATCTCCGGCCCGGGCAGCGTCCCTCCGACGCGGCGCGCGCTCCTGACGTCGTGCCAGCCAGCGCCACCCAGCCCAAGAAACCGGCCGCCGACGCCGAGCCCGAGGACGTCCGCCAGTGAGCCCCCAGCCCGCCATGATCCCGAGCCGCCTCGCAGCCGCCGTCCTCACCGCGCTCCTCGCCACCGCCTGCGGCACCAGCGCTCCGGCACAGAAGGCGCCCGCGCCGGTGACGGCCGCGCCCGCCGGCGGCCCCTCCACGCCCAACGGCAGGGCGGTTCTCCTGTTCGAGGACGCCAACAAGGCCGCGGAGGCGCAGGCCAAGTCCGGGCAGCGGGACGATGCCGCGCTCGAGCGCCGCTTCCAGGCCGTGCAGCAGGCGGATCCGAGCTTCGCCGAGGCCGACTACAACCTCGGCGTCCTCGCCGAGCGCCAGGGCAAACGCGACCAGGCCCTCGCGCTCTACCGCTCCGCGCTCCAGAAGAAGCCGTCGCTGAAGCCGGCCGCCGAGGGGCTCGCCCGGCTCACCCGCGCCCAGGGCGACCTGCCCTCGGCCATCGCCCAGTGGAGCGACATCGCCCGGGCCTTCCCCGACGACGCCGAGAGCCGTTCGCAGCTGGCCGAGCTCTACCGGCTCGCCGGCGATCACGATCGCTCGCAGGAGATGTCGCGACAGGCGCTCATCCGGGACCCGAAGAACCTCGACGCGTACAAGACGCTGCTGCGGAGCAACCTCGACCGGAAGCAGTTCGCGATGGCGGAGCTGGTCGGCGTCCGCGCGCTGAAGATCTCCACCACCGATCCCGACCTCTACCTCGCCATCGGGGACGTGCAGATGGCGAAGGGCGCTCCGGACAAGGCGGCCGTCCAGTATCAGAAGGCGCTCGAGGCGAACGGCAGCTTCGTCCCGGCGCGACTGGCGCTTGCGCGGCTCGCGCTCCGGGACGAGGACTTTGCCGCCGCCGAGAAGCACCTCTCGCGCGCGGTCACCGACGGCGGAGGCAGCGCCGAGGTCCACCTGGACCTGGGAGTGGCGTACCGGGGACTCGGGCAGCCGGACAAGGCGCTCGCCGAGTACGACACCGCCGAAAAGCTTCAGCCCAAGCTGGCCGCCATCTACCTGAACCGCGGCATCGTGCTGCAGCGCTACAAGGACGCGCCGGACAAGTCTCTCGAGCTCTACAAGCAGTACGTCTCGCTGACGGGCGGTGAGTCCGCTCTCCCCAGCGATGCGCCGGTCCTCGCGCTTCGCCGTGAGGCCGAGGCGCTGGTCGCGGCGAAGTCACAGGCGCGCGTCCAGGAGCAGCAGGCGAAGACGCTCGACGGGACGCCCGCGAAGGGCACGCCACAGGACACCGGAAAGCAGGGTCCGGACAAGCTGTAGGCGCGTGTGGTCGGCATGCGCTGTAGGCAGGGAGGTCGGGGTTTGGTGTGGCCTCAGCCGTTCGATGTAGATTCAAACGCTGGCGGGTCTCCCCGAGGTCGGGGGAGCACTTCGGGGGTTTGGACGCGTGTACCGAGTGTGGATGCTGGTGCTGGTGCTCATGCCGTGGGTCGCTGCCGCGCAGGACAAGTCCGCGGCCAGCTCCGCGGAGGCCGCTGCGGCCAAGGCACAGAAGCGCAGTGAGTTCAGCTTCGAGGAGGACACCATCGAGGGTGACCTCAGCCGGCCCGACGGAGAGTACGTCGAAGCGCTGAAGCGGGTTCCGCACTCCAATCTGATCCGGATCCGCGAGGAGTATCGCGACAAGGTGATGCAGTCGGTGGACGAGCTGTAGTCTTCGATAGAGAGCGACGAGCGACCGTGTCCGTTCCCCTCACACTCAAGGTCTTCAAGGGCGAGTCGATGGTCGCCGCGAAGGACTACGACCGCGACATCATCAAGATCGGCCGGCTGGCCTCCGCCCACCTCTGTCTCGACGACGACAAGGTCAGCCGCATCCACTCGGTCATCGAGGTTGCCCCGGACGGGAAGCTGTCGATCATCGACATGGGCAGCGTCGAGGGCACCTTCGTCAACGGCAAGCGCGTCAACAAGGGCAGCCTGACCTTCGGTGACGAGATCCGCGTCGGCAACACGCTCATCAAGGTGGAGGACGGAGCCGCCGCCCGGGCCGCCGCAGCGCTCGCCGCCACCGCCGCGCAGGCGCCTTCTCCGAGCGTCACCAGCGCGCATTCCCACGCCAACGGCAACGGTATCTCCGCGGCCGCGGTCCTCGCCGAGGCGGCCCGCGTCGTTCCGGTGGCGGCCTCTCCGGCCATCGCTCCCGCTCCCACTCCGGCCCCCGCGGCTGCTCCCGTCGCCGCGCCCACGCCGGCTCCGGCCCAAGTCATCGCTCGGCCGGCGGTGGCCTCGCGTCCCGCCGCTCCCGAGTCGGAGTGGCCGCGGCTCGACGCGCGCGCACGCCCCGTGCGTCGCAAGGGCGCCGGCCCGCTCGGCCTCGAGCTGCGCTTCCGCTGGGGCGATCAGATCCTCGCCGAGCAGCTTCTCGGGCCGAAGCACAAGGGGGAGTTCAAGATCGGCAACGGCGCCGGTGTGGACTTCATCGTCGGCGACCAGCGGCTGGGTGCTCCGTCCTTCGCCTTCGTCACCGCGGACGGGGCAGGCGGCTTCACCCTCCGCATCACCGGGCAGATGACCGGCGAGCTCGAGCGGAAGGGACGCATCGTCACGCTGATGCAGGCCATCGAGTCGGGGATGGCCACCCGCGAGGATGACGCCTACGCGATCGCCCTCGAGCCGGACGACATCGCCCTCGTCGACATCGGCGGCGTGGTGGTGGACCTCTGCTTCCAGCCCGTTCCGCCCAAGGTCCTGGTCCCGCTCACCGAGCGGCTGGACTGGACGGCGCTCAACATCTTCCTCCTGGTGTTCTTCTTCGCCGGGCTCCTGGTGGTGGCCGCCATCACCCGGGCTGCCTCGGGGGACGAATTCACCGACGAGCTCTCGGGCAACACCGCCGTCCTGACGAAGCTCCTGGTCAAGCCGCCCGATCCGCAGAAGAACCCGTTCCTCGAGCAGCTGGCGAAGAGCAAGGAGAAGGGCGAGGCGCCCGCGGCATTCCAGGGCACCGAGGGTCAGATGGGGAAGCGGAACGCCCCGAACCGCGACGCCAAGGCCTCACCCAAGGCCATCGACCCCAACAGCAAGGACCAGGCGCGGCTGATCGCCCAGCGGATCTTCGGCGGCAAGGGCAACGCGGGCATCGCCACCCTCTTCGGTCGCGCCGGGCTGGGCGGCAGCCTGCAGGCCGCCATGGGTCACATGACCGGCTCCACCGTCGGTGACGCGGGCGGCGTGCTCGGCATGGGCCTCAAGGGCAGCGGCGGCGGCGGAGGCGGCACCGGGAACACCATCGGCATCGGCGCGGTCGGTACCCGCGGCGCGGCGGGTGGCGAGGGCAAGTACGGCAGCGGCATCGGGATGGGGAAGAAGTCCAGCGCGGACATCGCCATCACCAACTCCGATCCCGAGGTCAACGGCGCCTACGACCCCGAGCTCATCCGGCGCGTCGTGCGCAGCCACCACGACCAGCTCAAGTACTGCTACGACAACGCCCTCACCCGGAACCCGAAGCTGACCGGCAAGGTCTCCGTCCGGTGGATCATCACCGAGGGCGGCACGGTGGGAACATCCAACGTGGTGAACTCGACGACCAACACGCCCGAGCTGGACAAGTGCATCGCAGGCCGCGTCCTGACCTGGGTCTTCCCCAAGCCCAAGGGCGGCGGCGTGGCCGTGGTGACCTACCCGTTCGTGTTCAAGCAAGCAGGGGAATGACGCCGACATGAACCGCTCCCTTCTGGGGATGGTGCTGGTCCTCACCTCGCTGTGGGCCAGCCCGCTCCGGGCACAGGCCTCGGCACCGATCCTCTCCTCGACCGAGCCGCCCGTGGACGAGGTCGAGCGTGGGGTGTTCTTCGGCCTCGACATCGGCCCGGCGTTCGTCACCGCCGCGCCCGCGCCGACGGGGCAGAACAAGCCCTTCAGCGCGGGAGCCACCCTCCGCCTCGAGGTGGGGTACGACATCGGGCGCTTCGTCTCGCTGAGCATCTTCTTCGCCGGAAACACCTACTCGGCGAACGCCGACTACGTCGGGAACTCGGGCGGGACCGCCTCCGGTGACTTCTCGAGCATCTCCTCCGGGCTGGCGGTGCGCTGGAACTTCCTTGGATTCGCGGACAGTCAGGGTGTCCAGCGGACGTGGCTGTACCTCAAGGGCGGGGGCGGCTTCTCGCTCCTCAAGCCGAACGCCCTGTTCGCGACGGACCCGGTCGACAGCTACGGAAGCATTCTTGTGTTCGGCGGACCCGGGTTGCAGTACTACACGCGCCTTCGACACTTTTCGGTGGGCGTGGAAGTCGTGGGTTCGTACCTGTTGAAGCCGAAGACGTTCGGCTTCGCCATCACGCCGAACCTGCGCTACGCCTTCTAGCGAGGGCAGCCGTGGCAGTGGACAGTGGACAGGGACCTGGGCGCCCGGGGCAGGGGCGTCGCGGCGAGGGGCCGGCGGGACGGGGCGGCGGTCGAGGTGACCGGGGCGGACCCGGTGGCCGAGGTGGCGGCCGTGACCGTGGCGATCGCCGTCGGGAGGGCGGTGGGATGGGCGGCGCCGGAGGCCGCATCGTCCCGGAGCTCTCGACGCTCGAGAAGGCGCTCGCCAAGGGTGACTTCGCGTCCGAGCTGCAGCCCCTGGACTCGGTGGTGAAGGCGCTTCGGCAGGCGCGCGCCCGGTCTCTCCAGGAGCTGGACATGGACACGCGGGGGCGGCTCATCACCACCCTGTCCCGCGTCGCGCGCCAGGCGAAGCCGGCTCCGGATCCGGAGCAGCCTTCAGCGCCGGACGTGGGAGCGGGCCCGGCCACCGCCCCGGGGGGTGACGAGCAGGCCGCCGAGCCGCCGACCGACGCGGCGAAGGCGGAGACCGCGACCGCGGAGGCCGCGACCGCGGAGGCCGCGACCGCGGAGGCCGCGACCGCGGAGGCCGCCGCGGAGCCGGTGCCCGTCGAGCCCGGGACCGGTGCCGAGGCGGGTCCCACGCCTGCCGCCCCGGCCGAGGTGACGCAGGGGCTCAGCGAGGGGACGCCCGCGCCGACCGGCGGAGCGCCGATGACGGCCGCGCGCGCGTATGGCGAGGTGCTCTTCCGCGTCGGGCTGGCGTGGGCCGCCGTCGGGGAGAAGGAGCGGGCCGACACGGCGTTCGACGCCGCGGGCCGCCGTCCCGGTCCCGACGAGCTGCGTGCTCCCGCCGGAGTCGAGCCCGGCACCGGGGAGCGCGGTGGCGCCTCGCGCCGCGGAGGACGCGAGCGACCCGAGCGGCCCGAGCGCGGCGAGCGCCGGGATCGTCCACCCCGTCCGGAGCGAGGCGCCCGGGGCGAGCGTGGTCCCGCGGCATCGCGCGGTGGACCCGTCGAGGTTCCTGCCGAGCTCGCCGGTGACTGGAAGGGCCAGGCCGGCTTCCTGGAGTCGCGCGGGCGGACGCGCGACGCGGCCCGCCTGCACGACCGGCACGGCTCCTTCGGGGACGCCGCGCGGCTCTTCGAGGCCGGAGGCGATCTGCGCTCGGCGCTCCGGGCTGCGCTCGCGGCCAAGGACACGGACGCGGCGCGCCGGCTGGCCACCCAGCTGCCGCCGGGGGAGGCCCAGACGCTGCTCGAGAAGGGCGAGGCGTGGGAGCTCCTCATGGAGCTGCACGTGAAGTCCGGCCGGTTCGAGGAGGTGGCGAAGCTCTACGAGCGTGCACGGCAGTTCGACCAGGCCGGGCTCGCCTGGGAGCGCGCCGGGAAGCTGAGCGCGGCGCGCAAGTCGTACGAGCGGGCCCGCGACACGGCCTCGATGGACCGGGTCCGGACCCTCGAGGTGGATCGACTGGTGGAGCGGGGTGACCGGCTGGGCGCCGCGCTGCTCCTCGTCCAGGCCCGCCGCCGCGAGCAGGCCGCGACGCTGCTCGAGTCGCTGCCGCCGCCGAAGGCCTTCCGGTTCCTGCAGCAGCTGGGGCTCAACGCCGAGGCGAAGGCCCTGGGCGAGCGCGAGCTGCAGCGGGCCACAGAGGAGAACAAGTCGATGGCTCGGGCGCGGTGGTTCGAGCTGCTCGAGCGCCCCGCCGACGCGGCCGGGGCATGGGAGGCCGCCGGCCGGAAGGACAAGGCGTTCCCGCTGCTGGAGAAGGCCGGGCAGTTCGGCCGTGGAGCGCGCCTGGCGGAGGAGATCGGCAACCGGAACGAGGCCATCCGGCTCTTTCGCCGCGCCGGGGAGGACGCCGACGCGAATCGCCTCGAGGCCCTCCCGCCGGCTCCGCCGCCGGAGCCGCTCCCCGAGCCGCCGGACCACGACGCAGGTGAGGAGCAGACCGACACGGCGGCGTCGCAGACCGGCAACGCGGGCGACGCGAGCACGTCCGACCACGCCTGAGGCCGCACCTCGCTGCCACCCGCGCTTGTCCCGCAGGACGAGCGCGGGGATTGGTCACCGCTGGTAGATTCCCGTTCCGGCCTTGCTCCCCTCCATCTCGACCTTCGTCCTCGCGGCGCTGTCGGCGTCGCGCATCCTCCATCTGCAACGCGCGGCGGCGCTCGCGGCGATCGTGGCGATGATCTGCACCGCGGCCATCGCCTGCGTGCCGCACGTGGCAGCGCATCTGCGGCTGACGCGGAAGGTCGCGGCCAACCGCAAGCGGATGAAGAGGCCCTGAGGCGGCTCAGCGGAAGAGCTCGGACCAGGCCCGGCGTGTCTCGAGGTCCTCCGCGATCGTCTCCGCGTCCGCGTCGGTGATCCAGGCGCCGATCTCGAGCTGTCGTCGGGCCAGGGCCACCGCGCCGAGGAGGCTGCGGAACGATTCCGCGTCCTCGATCCTCGTGAGGTCCCCCAGCGCGAGATGCAGGATGTCCTTCCACGCCGCCTCGTACTCCTCGATCAACCAGCAGGGCAGGGGAGGGTTGCGTCTCCGATGCCGCTCGATCTCGATGAGCGAGACGAGACCGTAGAAGTGCCAGTCGCGTCGTTCGTGGGCAGAGGTGATCCGGACGATGTGAGGAACGGCCGCATACGAGGCCTCGCCGACGTCACCCTGGTGGTGAAGCTCGCTCCAGAGCTCACTCCAGACGTTCTCTCCTCGCTCGAGTCGCCTCAGGAGAGCGGAGGCGTCGAATGGAATGCGGTAGCCGGCCTGAAGCGTCTTCCAGCGCGGGTCTCCCAGGCTCAGCATCGATGGACCTCCTCGTCAGTGGTTCGCATCCGAGCGCGGCGTCGGCGCATCCCTCGGGCCGGGCGGGATCCACCGCTCGAAGAAGTCCACCAGACGGCCGTAGAAGTAGATCGCGTCGTCCTCCTTCGCCGCCCACGCGTGCGTGGCCGTGGGAGTGAAGGCGAGCTCGAACCGTTTGTGGGCCTTCACCAGCGCCTCGGTGAGCATCACCGAGGTCTGGAAGGGAACGACGTCGTCCGCCATCCCGTGGATGATGAGCAGCGGATCCTCGAGGCCCGCCACGTACGCCACCGCGCGGCCGCGCTCGAACACCTCCGGATGCGTCGCCGGGGTGCGGGTGATCGCCACGTCGTCGCTCCCGTAGTAGCGCGGGTCGGTTGCCGGCGCGCCCGCCACGCCGGCCTGGAACAGCCCCGGCTTCTTGAACAGCGAGAATACGGTGAGCAGGCCGCCGTAGCTGCTCCCGAAGATGCCGATCCGGCCCGGATCCACGAAGGGCAAGCTCTTCATTCCGGTGACTGCGTCCTGGTAATCGTCGAGGTCGCTCCGTCCCCACTCGAAGAGGAACTTCTCGCGGAAGGCGCGGCCGTAGCCGGTGCTCCCCCGCGAGTCGACCTGCGCGAGGACGTAGCCGTGCTCGACCAGCAGCTGCATCAGCGGGCCGAAGCCAGGGTCCCAGTGGTTACGGACCGTGTTGCTGTACACCGGCCCGAACAGCACGGGGTATCTCCGCTTCGGGTCCATGTCCGCCGGCGTGACGAAACGCAGGTGGAGCGGGACCCCGGCGGTGGTGGACGGGAAGGTGCGGTAGTGCACCCGGCCCCAGCGGACGCGGGCGAAGGCCGGCGGCGGCGAGCGAGTGACTCGCCGTCCGGCCACGTAGAGCTCGGTGGGTGACGTGTCGTCGCTGTGGAGGAGGGCGAACGCCTCGCCGTCGGGCGAGACGAACGCCCGGTCCGTCCCGGCGAGGGTGCTCACCCGCGTCGCCGCCCCGCCGCCGGCCGGGATGCGCCACACCTGCCGCTGCTCGGGCGACGGGTCGTTGGCGTGGAAGTGGATGACCTTCGCCCCCGCCGGCGCCATGGCGGCGCCCAGCACGTCGTGCGCTCCGGACGTCAGCGGCTGCAGGTCCCGTGAGCCCGGCGTGAGCACGTAGAGCCGGTACCGCTCGTCGAGGTCTCCGGTGAGCAGGATGCGCTTGCCGTCCGGGTGCCAGGCCGAGGTGATGCGGTTGTAGATCCGCGAGGCCCGGTGGTCCGTCCAGACCTCGGTTAGCTTCCCGGTCGCCGGATCCGCCAGCTGCACCGATCGATCGACGGAGTCGTCCGTCTCCCGATCCACCAGGAGCTCTCCGCGCGGCGAGAAGGCGAGGGCGACGATGTGCCAGCGGTTCTGCTCCGGGAGCTCGAGGAGACGGAGCTTCCGCGCCGTCATGTCGAACAGCGCCACCGTCCGGAGGTCGTTGACCTGACCCGGTGCCCCCCGCCGCACCGGATCCAGCGTCGCCTCGGGACGGAGGTAGTCGGGAATGGGGAAGGCGTGAACGTTCCGCCGGTCCGAGTACTGCAGCGCGAGGTACCGCCCGTCCGGGGACCAGCTCGGAGCGAGCTCCTCGTCCCAGGCGCTGAGGCCCAGCTCGACGTCGGGACGATCGTAGACGCCTCGGCCGTGGCCGATGGGCTTCACCGCGAGCTCCGTCGCGCGCACCGGGGCGCCACCGCCGAGCGCGAGGGTCCACAGGTCTCCGTCCTGCACCCACGCCGCCGTCTTCCCGCCGGGGGACACGGAGAGCGCGCTCCGGTCTCCGGCCGCCGGCGCGAGCACCTCGGCCGTGCCGCCGCCTGCCGGGATGCGTCGCACCTCGCCGGCCTCCAGGTACAGCAGCCGCTGCCCCGGGAGCCATGCCACCTCCGAGACCCCACCCGGGCTCCGCGGCTCCGTCACCCGGCGCAGCCCGCTTCCGTCGCGTCCGACCACCCAGACCTGTCGCTCGGGCAGGCCGCCGTCGTTCCAGAGGAAAGCCAGGAGCCTTCCGTCCGGCGACCAGGTCGGCCCAGCCGGCGCCGTCCCGGACAGCGCTGGCCTCCGGCTCACGATGCGCTCGATGGTGAGGGAGAGCGGCGCGTCGGCGGCGTACGCGGCCGTGGCGTGGAGCAACAGCAGGAGGGCGGAAGGTGTCCTTGCGCTGAGCATCGGCCGGATGCTCAGGTCCCGCCTCGACCTTGGCAAGCGCGAGATTGGTGCGGAGCATCGGCCTGGTCGGTCTCACCGCGACCGGGATCTCCTCGATGGTGGGTGCCGGCATCTACGTGGTGCCGTTCATGATCCAGCGCCACGTGCCCGGCATCGGATCAGGCGTGCTCCTCGCCTACCTCCTCGCCGCCGTGCCCGCGGTCCTCGCGGGGCTCGCCTACGCCATCCTCGCCTCGGCGATGCCCCGCGCCGGAGGAAGCTACGTCTACGCGAGCCGGGGCCTGAGCCCGTACCTCGGCTTCGTCGCCAGCTTCTCGCAGTGGTTCTCGCTGTGCATCGCCATCGGCGTGGTGAGCTATCTGCTGACGCCCTTCGTCCGGGACGTCGCCACCGCAGCAGGCGCGCCCGGTGCGGCACACTGGCTCGACCTGCCGCTGGTACGGGTCCTGCTGCCCCTCGCGGTCCTCTGGTGCTTCGTGGCGGTCAACCTTCGCGGGCTCGAGACCTACCAGCGGGTGCTCCTGCCGCTCCTCGGGCTCACCTTCCTGCTCGGGGCGGTCGTCATCGTCGCCGGGCTCGTGCTCGGCCCGGAGAGCGTCCCTCGGGGTCGCGAACCGTCGACCGTGGCCGCGGGACCGGGCACGATCGCCACCGCGGCGGCGCTCCTGTTCTCCAGCTTCATCGGGTTCGACGCCATCGCCCAGGCGGGCGGGGAGGCGCGCGATCCGTCGCGGACGCTTCCTCTCGCCATCGGGCTGGCGATCGGCATCGTGACCGTCTTCTACGCGCTGTTCGCCGGTGCCGTGTACCACGCGGTGCCGTGGACGGTGGTCCGTGACGAGGCGCTGCGCCACGACACCTCCGCCGCAGCGCTCCTCGGCGCGCGGCTCCCCGCACCGGTCCGGGTGGCGGTGGTGGCAGGAGCTGCGGTCGCGCTGGTGAAGGACCTGCCGGCGATGCTGCTCGGCGTCTCCCGGCTCATGTTCGCCTGGGCCGAGGACGGCATCGTCCCGCGCGCCGTCGCCTCGGTGCACCCGCGCTTCCACACTCCGCGGGTGGCGATCCTGGTGTCCGCGACGATGGCCTCGCTGGGCATCGTCGGCTGTCAGCTCGCCGGCGACTTCTTCCTCGGCGTCGACATCCTGGTCACCTCGATGCTGGTCAACTTCCTCCTGATGTGCGGCTCGGTGCTCGTGCTGCCACGCCGGAATCCCGCGCTCGCCCGGCAGATCCGCGTCCTGCGCTCACCGGGCGTCCGGCGCGCGGTGGCCATCGCCGGGCTGGTGCTCCTGGGGGCGCTGCTCGTCGTCCACACCGCGCGAGACCTCGGCGACTCCGTCCTCCCGTGGTACCTCCGCAGCACGGTGGTGTGGCTGGGCATGATGGCGGTGGGCTCGGCGGTCTTCTGGCGCGAGATGCGCGGGCTGGAGCAGCGTGGCGTCGACACCCGGGCGCTCTTCGCCACGCTTCCTCCGGAGTAGGAGGACCTCCATGGACGGCACTCCTCCACCGGAACGACGGCGCCTCGCTCTCGACCTCGACGTCTCGCGGGTCGTCACGGGACTCTGGCAGGTGGCGGACATGGAGCGAGACGGCAGGCAACTCGATCTCGATGCCGCGGCCCGGGCCATGCAGCCGTACGTCCAGGCGGGCTTCACAACCTTCGACATGGCCGATCACTACGGCTCGGCGGAGGAGATCGCCGGTCGCTTCGTCGCCGACGGTGGCCGGGCCGAGCTGCTCACCAAGTGGGTCCCCGAGCCAGGTCCCATCCGAAGGGAGATGGTCCGGGAGGCGGTCCAGCGCGCGCTCCGGCGCCTCCGCCGCGAGCGAATCGACATGCTCCAGTTCCACGCCTGGAGGTTCTCGGACCCGTCGTGGCTCGACGCGCTGTTCTTCCTCGAGGAACTCCGGGCCGAGGGCCTCGTCGGCCACCTGGGCGCGGTGAACTTCGACACCGCGCATCTGCGCATCGCGATCGCGAGCGGGATCCGGCTCGTCTCGAACCAGGTGGTCTTCTCGTTGCTGGACCGCCGCCCGGCGGGGAAGATGAGCGCCTTCTGCCGGGAGCACGGGGTCCAGCTGCTCGCCTACGGGACGCTCGCCGGCGGCATCCTCACCGAGCGGTGGGTGGATCGGCCTTCGCCGACGGACGCGGACCTCTCCACCTGGTCGGAGATGAAGTACCGGAGATTCATCGAGTCGGCCGGCGGCTGGGAACGGTTCCAGGGCCTCGCGCGCGTCGTCGCCCGAGTGGCGAAGAAGCACGGGGTGTCGATGGCAAACGTCGCCTGCCGGGCCATCCTCGACGAGCCGGCGGTGGG
>JADMIO012611011.1_pt1 | contig 11925 bp, 10 predicted proteins | sample 8958161 | NCBI WGS metagenome assembly JADMIO01 (sample SAMN16585339, study PRJNA669376) | soil metagenome | isolation source: Crop rotation soil | place: USA: Cullars Rotation, Alabama | collected 2011
CGAGTGATGACGTTCAGGATGCCGCCCGACGCCGTCCCGAACTCCGCGGAGAATGAGTTCGTCATGACCTGGAATTCCTGGATCCAGTCCTGCACCATCGCCGACGACTGCTTCCCGTAGTACTGCCACTCCGCCGTTGCGCCGTCGATAAAGAAGCCGTTCGAAAAGCCGCGCTGCCCGTTCATCGACAAGCTGTCGCCGTTTCCGCCCACGCCGGGCGCGACCCCTGGTGCGAGCCGCGCCAGCGAGCTGAAGTCACGCTCGACCGTCGGGAGGTCGTCGATGTCGTCGTTCGTGATGATCGTGCTGAGGGTGTTCTGTGTCGTCTCCAGGATCGGCGCGGCTGCGCCTACCGTGACGGTTTCCTGCACGCCTCCAACCGTCAGTCTGAAATCGATAGTGACCTCCTGTCCGAGCTGCAGTACCAGGTCAGTGCGGCGCTCGGCGCGGAATCCCTGCAGCTCCGCCGACACCTCGTAGCGCCCAGGCTGGAGATTGGGAAGGAAATATTGACCGCCGTCGCTCGAGACGACGCTGAGGCTCGCGTTGGTGTCGACTTGGCGCGCCGTTACGGTGACGCCACCCAAGGCCGCTCCCTGCTCGTCGGCGGCCTTACCCCGCAGCGTTGACGTCGTGGTTTGCGCCCCCGCATCGAGCGGGAGGACCATCGCAACGACAAGGCAAATCCCGAGTTCCCACGGTTTCCAGCCCCCCATCTCGCGTCTCCAACCGGGAGTGTAAGGCCAATTGCTCAGTTAAGGGGTTTTCACCTGGTTTCCGCGTTAACCGGCATGGAGGACATGCCGATGAAGCGCATCACCCGTCAGGTCGCCGCCTTCCTGCTCTTTCTTTTGACGCCATCGTACCCGCTGCTGGCGCAGTCGACCTTGGCCGGCGAGACGCTTCGCATCACCCGCACGACAGGGTCGATCAAGATCGACGGCAACCTATCCGACGAAGGCTGGCTGCGCGTGCAGCCGATGACGACGTGGTATGAGGTCAATCCCGGCGACAACACGCCCCCGAAGCTCCGCAACGTTGGCCGCATCGCGTACGACGATCGCTTTCTCTACGCCGCGTTCGAGTTCGACGATCCGAACCCGCGCGCGATTCGCGCGCCCTATTCGGATCGCGACGACCCTGGCGTAGGGTTCTACGATTTCGGCGGAGTCTTCGTCGACGCGGGCAACAGCGGCCATACCGCCAGGCTGTTCGTCGTGACGCCGCGAAACATCCAGGCCGATTCGATCATCGACGATGCATCGGGTGAGGACACGTCGCCCGATTTCTTCTGGGAATCGGCGACGAGCGTCAACGAGCACGGCTGGACGCTCGAGATGCGGATCCCGTTCTCCTCGCTTCGCTACAAGAACAGCGACCCGCAGACATGGGCGATCCTGCTGTACCGGAACTATCCGCGCGATCGCAACTACCAGTTCCTGTCTGCGAGAATGCCGCGCGGGTTCAACTGCTTCGTCTGCCACGCCAATACCCTCGAGGGTTTGGAGAGCCTGCCGACGGACGGTCACCTTGTTGCCGCTCCGCACGTCAGCTCCAGCGCGGTCGCGCGGCCCGCGGCCGGCGTCGGATCAAAGCTCGTCGCCGATCCGATGCAGCAGCACGTGGGTCTCGACGTGAAGCTCACGCCCAACTCCGACACCGTGGTCGACGCCACCATCAAGCCGGACTTCTCGCAGGTCGAGTCGGACGTCGCGCAGATCTCCGCCAACGAACGATTCGCGCTGTTCGTTCCGGAGAAGCGCTCGTTCTTCCTTGAAGGCGTCGACCTGTTCCAGACGCCCATCCAGGCGGTCTATACGCGCACGATCACGGCGCCCTCCTGGGGCGGACGGGTGACGGGGAAAGCAGCGGGCATGCGCTACACGGCGCTTGTTACCGAAGACGATGGCGGCGGAAGCGTGGTGCTGCCGGGTGCGCGCGGCTCGTCGTTCGCGTCCCAGGACTTCGCGTCGACCGTCTTCGTCGGCAGGGCCAAGCGCGACGTCGGCCGCTCGTTCGTCGGCATGCTGGTGACCGATCGCGAGGGTCGTGGCACTGCGTCGTATAACCGCGTCGTCGGCCCCGACTTCCAGTGGCGCCCGAACGCAACAGAGGCGGTCACGGGACAGTGGCTCGTCAGCGACACGCGCACGCCGAATCGATCCGACCTTGCTCAGGAGTGGCGGGGCCAGTCGATGACGTCGCACGCCGCCCAGCTGCAGTGGAGCCACAACACGACGCGTGTCGATTCATCAGCCTCGGTGAAGGACGTGGGCGACGGCTTCCGCGCCGAGGCGGGGTTCGTGCCGCAGGTTGGCTACCGTGACGCATCGGCGACAGCCGGGTGGACGTTCAGGCCGACGGGCTTCGTCTCCAAGCTCCGCACGTTTGTGAATGTCGACCGCCAGGTCGATCGAACCGGGGCATTGATCGGGCGCAACGTTCAGCCGGGGGTCGCGATCTCCACGGCTTGGAACGGCTCGATGCAGGTTCGCTATCTCGACGACGACATGCGCGTCGCCAATCGCTCGATCCGGCGTAAGCAGGTGGCGTACTCAGCGCAGTTCAGCCCCTCGAGGTTGCTGTCGATGGTGACCGTCAACGGCACGAACGGGCAGGAGATCGATTTCGCGAACGCGCGGCCCGGCACCGGGTCCACGGTGAACGCCAGCGCCATCCTGAATCCGACCAATCACCTGAACCTGATGCTGAACCAGGTGCAGAGCTGGGTGAATGTCGGCGATGCCGCGGGGGTGAGCCGGCAGCTGTTCATCGCGCGCGTGTCGAGGGTGCGCGGCACCTACACGTTCACGTCGCGGATGTTCGTGCGCGCAACCGCCCAGTACGTGTCGACCAGTCGTGATACCGGGTTGTATCTGTTCCACACGTCCGCCAAGTCGGGAACGCTCACAGGGCAGGTGCTGGTCTCGTACAAGTTGAACTGGCAGTCGGTCCTGTTCGTCGGCTACGGCGACGATCGAATGCTGTCGACCGAAGACCGCTTCGAGAAAGTCGACCGTCAGTTCTTCGTCAAGGTCTCGTACGCCTTCCAGCGCTAGGTCCAGGGCCATGAGAACGAATCACATCGGTCGAATTGTTGTTGGATCGCTGACGGCCGGCCCCGTTATCGCACTGGGGCTGGTCGTCGGCCCGCTCGCGGGCTCCCAGGAACATGTGATCACCGGTGCGACGCTCCTCGCGTTCGCGTCGAGCTGGGCACTGCTCGCAGCGGCAGCAATGCTGTGGACAACGCAGCCGCAGCGGTGGGCGCTGCTGCCCGCCGGCTTCATGGGAATAGCAGGCGCTGCGCTTCTCGCGTTCGCGCCGGGCGACGCGGCCATCGATGCGCTTGGCTGGGTCTGGCCGCCGCTGTTCCTTGCGCATCTCGCCGCGGCCGTCATTCGCGTCCGTGTCGCACTGCACGGCCGCGCACGCGCGCGTGTCGTATACCCGCTGTTGGCCGTCTATGCGCTGTGCGCGCTGGGCGGAGTCTACGAGACCGTCGGAGAGTCGCTCGACCGATCGATGCGTCCGGCACCGGGCCGGTTGATCGACGTCGGCGGGCATCGCCTTCATATCAACTGCGCCGGCTCCGGTAGTCCGGCCGTCATCCTCGAATCAGGGCTGGGCGAGGGCGGCGCGTATTGGTCGTGGATTTCGGCCGCTGTCGCACGCGACACGAAAGTGTGCGTCTATGACCGCGCGGGTCGAGGCTGGAGCGATTCGGCGCCCGGCCCCCAGGATGGTTTCGCGGTCGCCAGGGATTTGCACATCCTGCTCGAGCGCGCGGATGTTCGGGAGCCGTTCGTGCTCGTGGGCCATTCGTCGGGCGCGCAGTACGTGAGGATCTTCGCCGGCCGCTATCCCGAGCAGGTCGCTGGAATGATTCTGCTCGACGGCCAGCCTGCCGAGGCGTTCGAAGGCCTTCCGATCTACCCGATCTTCTACGCTGGCCTCCACCGGGTCTCCGCGGTGTTGCCGTCGCTGGCTCGACTTGGCGTCGGCCGGGTCCTCTCGGGACCCGACGCGTCGGCCCGTACGGCGCGCAGCCTGCGCGATGAGGTCGTCGAGTTGCCGACCGCGCTTGCGCAGGCGCGTTCGTTCCAGACCCTAGGCGATCGGCCGCTCGTCGTCGTCACGGCTGCCCACGGCGCGATGGCCGGGTGGTTGCCGTTGCAGGACGCGATGGCGAAGCTGTCGACCAACAGCCGGCACGAGGTCGTGCCGTTCGAACACGCCGAGCTCGTCACCGACGCGGTGGCAGCCCAATCGTCTAGTCAGGCCATTTGCGACGTCGTTCACGCCGTGCGGTTCGCCGCACCTCTCAAGAAGTCATAGGAGGCCTTGTGACATTTACTCTTCTGCCGTTCACCGTCGGAATCGTGCTCTCCCTCATCGTCGCGCTCTTTGCAAGAGTCGTCGGCTTCGATCGCGATCGGGCGTTCTACCCGACCGTGCTCATCGTGGTTGGTTCCTATTACGTGTTGTTCGCGGTGATGAGTGGCTCAATGAACGCCGTGCTGACCGAGTCGATCGTGATGATGGCGTTTCTGGCTGCCGCCGTGGCGGGATTCAAGCGCAGTCGCTGGATCGTCATCGTCGGATTGGCTGCGCACGGCGTGCTCGACTCGTTTCACGGCCTCGTGATCGACAATCCAGGTGTGCCAGCCTGGTGGCCGGCGTGGTGCATGGCCTACGACATCGGCGCTGCAGGTATCCTTGCGCTCCTTTCAAGAGTATCGGCTGATGTTCCCGAGGAGGGAGTCCGACAGACCGGAGTTCACGCATGAAAGCCCTCGTCCGTCACGTCTACGGTTCCCCGGATGTCCTGCACGTTGAAGATGTGCCGATGCCAGCCATGGGCGACGGTGACCTGCTGGTGAAGGTCCATGCTGCCTCGGCGAACGCTGGCGACTGGCATCTGCTGCGCGGGACACCGTTGCCGTTTCGCCTGGTCGAAGGGCTTCGCACGCCCAAACACCGGATTATCGGCACCGACGTCGCAGGCCGCGTAGAGGCAGTCGGGAAGGATGTCGCTCAGTTTCGACCAGGTGATGAGGTGTTCGGAGAACTGTCACGGCGCGGCTTCGGCGGGTATGCCGCATTCGTCTCCGCGCCAGAAAAGGCGTTTGCGCTGAAGCCGACAAACCTCTCGTTCGAGGAAGCCGCGGCGCTGCCAACGGCTGGCTGCACGGCGCTTCAAGGTCTGCGCAAGGGACACATTCAGCCCGGTCAAAGGGTATTGATTCACGGCGCATCGGGCGGCGTGGGTACGTTCGCGGTCCAAATCGCCAAGTCGTTCGGGACCGAGGTGACGGGCGTGTGTAGCACGCGGAATGTGGAAATGATTCGGTCGATTGGAGCAGACCATCCGCTCGACTACACCCGACAGGACTTCACCCAGACTGGGCAACGGTACGACCTGATTCTTGCGGCGAACGGTGACAGGTCCATTTGGGATTATCGACGGGCGCTGACTCCGCATGGACGCTACGTCATGAGCGGTGGGTCCAATCGACAACTGAGCGATGCGCTGCTGTTTGGACCATGGCTCTCGCGGCGTGGTCAGAGAATGGGCAACCTGTTGGTGAAACCCACGCAAGCCGACCTGCTGGTGCTGAAGGAACTCTGCGAAGCGGGAAAGCTGAGGCCCGTTATCGACCGCCGGTACACGTTGAGCGACGCACCCGAGGCGATTCGCTACATAGAAGCCGGACACGCGAGCGGAAAAGTGGTGGTGACAATCAGTTGACCGCGCCGCAGCTGCCCCGATAGGCAGATGCTACTCGGCGCCACGGCGTCGAGTGCCATGAAGCCTACGCCCGAGTGACGCACCTGAGTGACGCAGCGTCTCAAACGACGCAGAATGCCGCAACCGCTTGCCGCGAATGGCAAATATCGGCAAAGCGCCAAGTCACTACGGGAGGCAGCTTATTCGCTAAGTATCGTCTTTGCCGGATTTGGCGGGATCAGATGAAACGACTCCCACTCTCTCCGCCAGCTCTAACTAACTGATACCCACGATAGACACGGATCAGCTGTCCGTCGCGTCCTGTCACGCGTGCTATTTCGCTGAGTGTCGACCCCGAGTGGGAGACGCCACCCTCTCTAGAGAATCTCAGGTCAACTGAATCGTTAACTTATGGCCAACTCGTGAAGAGTTGGCGGCGCGTCTGGAAGTGTCGCAGGGATACGTGTCTCTGTTTGATCGCGGCCGGCGGCCCGTATCGAAGCGCTTGGCCACGAGTGAATCCGATGGAGGCGTGGCTCGGAGCACTGCTCGCCGACGATGTTGATGCGCGTGTTGTCGAAAGCCTGCGCGCGCACGACGATGGCGGCTTATGTGCCGCTGCTGGGCAGCACGACTTCATCCTTGCGGCGCGCTGGCCATTCGCCTTCGCACGCCGTGCAATACCACTGCAAGGCAATCGCGTCACCGCGGATCGACTGTTGAAGACGCACAGTACCTTTGGCGCCGCACTTGACGCACGTTTCGGGAATGTGAAGGGTAACGGGTGTTTCGGGCATCAGGCAATCGAGAGGAAAGCGCCTGTCCGCTTACCTCTGGAGCGGCGGAAGAATCCGCGGGCTCGATGGGTCGAATTTTAAGTCGCACGCAGGGCATCTGAGTGCCTCGCCCCCGTGCGGCGGTAGAAAGATCTCTAGAGCGTTTTCCTCTTGTACGTAGTACCCCGGCCATGGTACTTCTCCGTTGGGAGGTGCCATGGCGCCCTACTCGATGGATTTGCGCACGCGTGTATTGCGCGATTCAGATGCGGGGATGCCGTCGAAGGACCTGGCGGCGAAGTACGCGGTGAGTCGCGCGTGGGTCGATCGCGTCAAGCAACGGCGCCGTGAGCGCGGTGAGGTCGAGCCGCGGAAGCAGACGAAATTTCGGTCTCGCGTGTTGGCCGGTCACGAGGAGTACATTGTCGCGCTCATCACGGCGCGGCCGGATGCGACCTTGGTGGAGATCCGCGGCGCGCTCCGCATTCCCGTCGGCCTGAGTACTCTCTGGCGCGAGATCTTCCGCTTGGGATTCCGCGTTAAAAAAAACGGTTTTCGCCGACGAACAGCGCCGCGCTGATGTCGCCGCCCGGCGACGGCAGTGGCAAGACACTCTGACGCTGCATGATGCGCGCGCCTATGTCTTCATTGACGAATCCGGTGTCACGACGGATCTGCTGCGTCGCTATGGCCGGAGTCCGCGGGGGCTGCGGCTGCGCGATTACACGCCCTACGGCCATTGGCAGACGCACACCGTCGTCGCCGCGCTGCGGGTCGATGGATTGTCGGCGCCGGCGGTCTTCGATGGCCCGATCGACAATCCCGCGTTTCTCGCGTACGTCGAGCAGGTGCTGGTCCCGACGCTCCGTCCCGGCGACGTCGTCGTCCTGGACAACCTCGCGGTGCATAAGCAACCGGAGGTGCAAGCGGCGATTGAACGCGTGGGCGCGCGCCTCCGCTTCCTGCCGCCTTACAGCCCCGACTTCAATCCGATCGAGCTGGCCTTTGCCAAGCTGAAAGCGTTTCTGCGCACTGCGCGACCGCGCAGCTTCGACCAGGTCGTCGAGCTCGTCGCGATCGCGCTGCAACTCTTTACACCGCGCGAATGCCTCAACTTCGTGCGGCATTGCGGCTACCGTGTAACTACAGCGTTATGAAAAACGCTCTAGCGCCTTGGCACTGGCCTCGACGGACATGCCAAGCAGGTGAACGGACACCGTCTGGCCGCCGCTCGGCGTTTCCAGCACGTCGAGACGCGATTGGCAACGAGGGCAGCGGACGCGAACCGCGTCCGGGGGTTGAGTCAATGAGGGGATTGTAATCCGCGAGGCGCTCAGTGGTTGCGCGCAGTGAACGATGGGCCGGAGCAGTCATGAAAGATGGAATGAAGCGATCCGCCAGTTCGCGTCCGCGGGCGTGCTTCGCGACGCGACGGAGCGAGGACGATCACGGCGTCAAGGCGCACCTGGGATCCACGCTACAATGTGCCTCACCTCAGACCGCTACTGATGAGGTTTGCTGCGGGCCAACGGACGCTCGCGCACAACACTGAATCGCATCGGGTCTCTCTGCGCGCGGGACAACCGCCCGGCAGCAAGTTCGCAGGGACCCATCATTCCGGATTCGATCAATCGCCATGAACCAACAGAACGTATCGGCACGGATGACTGATCGAGACGATGAGCGTGAGCCGTGGGGCGGCTTGTTGGCCAGTGCCGGGCCTCGCGATCACATCGTGCAGCTCTATCAGGATCAGGAATTTCTCAATCGCGCCGTATGTCGCTTCGCGGCATCCGCCATTGCTAACGGCGAGGGCGTCATCCTGGTGCCCACCGCAGCCCATTGGGACGCCTTTCGACCGCGGCTCGAGGCCGAGGGTGTCAATACCAAGGCGGCGCAGGCGTCCGGACAACTCTCGGTCGTGGATGCCGACGAGCTGTTGCCTGAGTTCATGCGCGACGCCATGCCGGACGCGCCGGTCTTCCTCGGGCTCGCGGCGGATGTAATCGGCAGAGCGCGTGATGGCGGCCGTTATCCGAGGGTGCGGTGGTGGGGCGAAATGGTGAATATCCTCTGGGAGCGCGGCGACGTGGCTGCCAGCATGGAGTTGGAGGACCAGTTTCATCATCTGGCCAACGAGCACGAGATCGCCATTTTCTGTTCATTCGTGATGGACAACTTCAATGGCGAAGTGCACACCCGCATGCTGCCGCGCCTCGGCACGAACCACTCCCACCTGATCCCCGTGGAAGATTACGCGCGGCTTGAACGGGTCGTGGCGGAGGCCCTGCGCGACACGGTCGGCGAGGACGAGGCCCGTGTGCTTGAACAACAATTGCTGACACGCGCGCCGTCCCCATTCCAAATGCCGCGCTCGCAGGCGCTGTTGCTCGCCCTGCGGGAGACCCTGCCGGGACTTGCCGACTCCGTGCTGGCTCGCAGCCAGAGACTGTACCGAGCCACGATGGACTGAGCTGGTGACGACGCGATCCGATGCGGGCCACCACTCCCCGAGCGATGCGCCTGATTCCGCCCACGCGGATTTGGGCAGCCACGAGCTTATCGGGATACTCGACACCATCGACGTGCCCATCGTCGTCGTCGCTGGGGACTGCACGCTGACTCGCGCCAATCGGGCGGCGATGGAGGCGTTCTCCCTCACAACGGCCGACATCGGGCGGCGCCTCAATACCATCGCGGCTCTGGGCGACGTCAAGGATATTGAGAAGCTCTGTGCGCAGGTCGTCGCCGATTACGCGCCAATCCGCCGTGACGTCCGGAGTGGCGACCGGCGCTTCCTGCTCCGCGCGGCTCCGTATTCGACGGCCACGGGAGAGGCCGCCTGCGCGGTCCTCACATTCACGAATGTCACCGCCTTTCGCGCCAGCGTTGAGCAGGCCATTTACGAACGCGAGTACACCAAGGCGATTCTCAATACCGTCGCCAACCCGTTGGTCGTCCTGGATGCCCAGCTTCGCGTGCAATCCGGCAACCGGGTGTTCTACTCGACGTTCGGCATCTCACGCGAGCAGGCACAAAGCATGGCGCTCCGCGACCTCGGTGATGCGGATTGGAGAGCGTCCGGCCTGTGGGCCGCCCTGACCGCGTTGGTATCCGGAAGTCACGAGTTCGAGCCGCTCGAAATCGAGCGAGAGTTCCCGGCCGTTGGTCGGCGCACGCTCCTGTTCGATGCCCGGCGAGTCATGGGCGAAGGCGAGGCGACGACGGTTCTTCTCGCCGCGCAGGACATTACCGAGCGGAAGCGCACCGAAGACGAGCTGCAGAGCGCCAACCGCCGCAAGGACGAGTTCTTGGCGCTGCTCGCGCATGAACTTCGCAATCCGTTGGCGCCCGTGCGCACGGGGCTGGAACTGATTCGTGTCGCCGGAGACACGCCGGAATCGGTGCGGCGGGTGCGACCGATCATGGAACGTCAGATTGGGCAGATGGTACGGCTGATCGACGACCTGCTCGACGTCTCGCGGATCAGCTCCGGAAAAATCGTCCTGCAGCGAGCGCCGACGTCGCTGGCCGAACTGATGGAGGCCGCCGTCGACGCACAACGGCAAGCCATCGAGGCGTCGCACATCGAGCTCACGGTCGACATGCCGCCCGGCAGCTGTGTGGTCGATGTCGACTCCACACGCTTCGTGCAGATTCTATCGAACGTGCTGCACAACGCAGCGAAGTTCACGCCCGCACACGGAAAGATTCGTTGTTCCGCGGCGATTGTCCCCGCTGACCCCTTGCGCGTCGCCATCACCGTCTGTGATACGGGCGTCGGCATCTCGAAAGATCTGCTGCCGCGCATCTTCGAGATGTTCACACAGGCAGAGTCGGCAACCGAGCGCCAGCATGGTGGCCTCGGCATCGGCCTCGCCTTGGCCCAGCGCCTGGTCGAAATGCACGGCGGCGAGATCTCGGCTCACAGCGATGGACCTGGGACTGGCAGTACCTTCACGATCACGATGCCCGCGTATGAAAAGTGCGGGACGCAAACACCCGCTCGACGGCTGGAAGTGCCTCGCGTCGAGCGCCGGGTGTTGATCGTCGATGATAATCGTGACGCTGCACACACGATGGCAATGCTCGTCCAGGAGCTTGGAGGTTCAACAGTCATTGCACATGACGCGACGAGCGGACTGCAAGCCGTTGAGGACTCCGTGCCCGATCTCGTGTTCCTCGATATCGGCATGCCGGGCATCGATGGCTACGAAACCTGTCGTCAGATGCGGCGATTACCGTCAAAGAAAGCAATGGTCATCATTGCCGTAACGGGTTGGGGACAACCGCAGGATAAACAGCGCGCGCTCGACGCGGGCTTCGACGCCCACCTGACCAAGCCGGTCGAATTGGAGGCACTCGCCCGTATCCTTGCAGCCCGCCAAGCCATGTAGGGTGACCGGTAGTCCGCCTCGCATTCGGCGCGAGCCGGTACGAGGTACGAATGGCATTGACTCCTTCGCAATCTCCACTTAGGGTTGGCGCCGATAGCAAACAAGAGCGTGAGGACAACAACATGCCGCACCAGATTTCTCGTCGGAGCTTGCTCGCAGCCCTCGTTGCCGCCGTCCCCTCCGCCGCCCTGGCCCAGGTCGCCGGCGCTCCAGCCGCGCCCGCGACACCGCCTGCGCCGCCCCAGCCGATGACCGGCCCAGTGTTCGGCGCTCCTCCGACAGACTTCAAGCCGCCCTACCCGGAGGCTGGTAAGGTTAACCGGCTCGATCCCCGCCTCGACGCGCTCATTGACGCCGACGCCAAGGTGGAAAAGATCTGCGACGGCTTCCTGCATGCAGAAGGGCCGGTTTGGGTTGGTGGCGCTAATGGCTACCTGCTGACTTCCGACACCCAGGTCAACCACATCGTCAAATGGTCGCCGAAAGACGGCCGTTCGGTGTGGCTGGAGCCTTCGGGCTATGACGCCAACGGAGTAGGCTGGGCCCCCAACCTTCGCGAGCCCGGTACCAACGGCTTGATCCTGGGACGCGGCGGTCTCATCGCCGCCGGATCGGGCGCACGCTCCATTCTCCGCATCGACCTCGCCACGAAGAAGAAAACTGTGCTGGTCGACAAATACATGGGAAAGCGGTTGAATTCGCCCAACGACGTCGTGCTCGGCCCCGACGGCTCCATCTACTTCAGCGATCCTCCCGCCGCCCTGGTCAACCGCACTGGTCCCGATCGGGAGCTCGACTACGCGGGCGTCTTCCGTCTTGCACCCGACAACAGCCTGCACCTGATCGACACCATGTCTGCGCCGAACGGGATCGGCGTCTCTCCGGACGGGACAAAGCTCTATCACTCCGACGGCCCTACGGGCTGGGTGATGTGGGATCTCGATAAGCAGGGGAACGCCTCGAACCCTTTCCAGCACAGTGGGATCCGAAGCTTGGAATTCACGTGACTTGAAGTCGCGGC
>JADMIO010634722.1_pt1 | contig 11923 bp, 7 predicted proteins | sample 8958161 | NCBI WGS metagenome assembly JADMIO01 (sample SAMN16585339, study PRJNA669376) | soil metagenome | isolation source: Crop rotation soil | place: USA: Cullars Rotation, Alabama | collected 2011
GTCGAGCACGAAGGCCAGCAGCCGCCGCGGATGCACGCGCGAATCCCAGCCGAACCGCGCCGCCGCCGAGCCGAAGCCACCGGGCGCGCCATGCAACGGGCCGGACAGGATGGCGAGGTACTGCGTCTTGCCGACGGCGAAGGTGATCGGCGTGCCGAGCACCGCGGTCGCGGCGTAGAAAGACCAGACCTTGCGTCCATCGGCCGCGCCGTACGCGTTGATGTAGCCGTCAGCCTGTCCCTGGAACACGAGGTCGCCGGCGGTGGCGAGCGTGCCGCCGTTGTGCGGACCGGGCGTCGGCTGCTGCCACAGCGGGCGCTGCTTCACCGGATCCCAGGCGACGAGATAGCTCTTGCCACCATCCGCGGGCACGTCGCCGTCGGCAGTCGGGAAGCCGGTGAACTGGATCGACGACGGCAGGGGCTTCCAGTTCTTGTAGTCCACGTCGCCGCCGAACTGCGCCGGCATCTCGATGGTCGGCACGTATACGAGACCGGTCCTCGGGCTGAAGGACTGCGGATACAGGTTGTGCACGCCCTGGAAGCTCGGCCACAGCGTCACCGGGCCGTTCTCGTAGCGCGCATTGGGCGTGAGCACCGGCTTGCCGGTGGCCAGGTCCAACTTCTCCGCCCAGGTGACCTTGCCTAACTTCTCGGCCGAGATGAGCTTGCCGTTCTCGCGGTCGATGACGTAGAAGAAACCGTTCTTGGGCGCGTGCAGGATGACCTTGCGCGGAGTGCCGCCGATGTTCAGCGTCGCGAGCGTCATGTCCATCGCGGAGTTGTAGTCCCAGGAATCGCCCGGGGTGGTCTGGTAGTGCCACACGTACTCGCCGGTGTCCGCATTCAGCGCGACCACCGAGCACAGGAACAGGTTGTCGCCACCTCCGGGGCTGCGGATCTTCCAGTTCCAAGGACCGCCGTTGCCCGTCCCGAGATAGATGCGGTTGAACTCGGGGTCGTAGGTCATGGCGTTCCAGACCGTGCCGCCACCCCCGTACTTCCACCACTCGCCGGTCCAGGTCTTCGCGGCCATTTCCATGGCCTTGTTCTCGAAGCCCTTGGACGGATCCCCTGGCACGGTCCACCAGCGCCACAGCTGCTTGCCGGTGCCGGTGTCGTAAGCGGTGACGTAGCCGCGCACCGCGCCGAAATCGCCGCCGCCGAAGCCGATGACCACCTTGTCGTTGAACACGCGCGGCGGGCCCGAGACGAACGAACCGTCATTCTGGTCGAGCGTCTGCACGCTCCACGCCAGCGTCCCATTCTTATTCAATGCCAGCAGTCGCCCATCGTGCGTGCCGACGTACAGCCGTCCCTTCCAGAACGCGAGACCGCGGATTCCCCAGCCGGTGCGCAGCTTGTTGCCGACGACCTTGGCGACTTGCGGGTCGTAGCGCCACAGCAACTTGCCGGTCTTCGCGTCGACCGCATGCACGAAGCTGTAGCCCGAGGCGACGTAGATCACGCCGTCCACGGCCAGCGGCGTCGACAGGTTGTTGGTGACGTCGAGGTCCAGCGTCCAGGCGAGGTTCAGGCGCGACACCGTCTCGCGATTGATCTCGGTCAGCGGGCTGAAGTGCGTTTCGTCGAAGGTGCGCCCGTAGGCGGCCCAGTTGCGGCCATCGGCGTCGTTGCTCAGCGCCGCATTGTCGATCGTAGTGACGGTGCCGGCGGCCTGCGCCAGCGCCGCCACGCTGCCGCAGACGATGATCCAGGCAGAGCGTGTGACGAATCGCATGGCTGGCTTACTCCGTGAACGTCTGGCCGTCGAACGAGCGTCGACTTCAACACGATTCCACACTCGACTCAAACGGAAGCCGGACTCGCCTTTCGCTTCAGCAAGACGCGCGGCGAGCCGTGGTAAGTTGCCCGGCGTTCGCGACCACCAGGGGACGACGATGCGAATGACGCGACGGAGGGCGGCGAGTGTGCTGGGAGGATTCACGGCGCTCGGCACGTTGATGACCACGCCGCTCGCGGCCCAGACCGAGGAAAAGACGGCACGACTCTGCCTCACCGTGCTCTACCCCTGGCAGGAAGACGCGAAGTTCGACTTCGCGTACTACCGCGACGAGCACCTCGTGATGCTGGCCCGGCTGTACGGCGACGCCGTCGGCAAGATGGTCGTGCGCAAGGGCCTGCGCAAGGGCGACGGTTCACCACCCGCCTTCATCGCCAGCGTCAACATCGAGATCCTCTCGATGGAAGGATTCGAGGCCGCCGGCAAGCAGCACTTCCCGACGCTCGCCGCCGACGTGCCTAACTTCTCGAACATCAAGCCGGTAGGACAGATCGAAGAAATTGTCGTCTGACGGGACCTGGCACCATTTCGCGTCCGCGAAATGGAGCCTGACCCATTCTTGACCCAGGCGTAAGGAGGACCCATGCGCTTCGTCAGTGATACCGAGATCGCCACGCTGACTCCCGCCGAAGAGCGGGACGTCGCCTCCCCCATCCCGACCCAGGTGGTCTCGAACGGCGAGTTCACGCCGCTGCCGCAGAGCGAGGACCAGCGGCGCGTCGAAGCGCGCATCGGCACGCTGGCCGAGGAGCTCGCGCCGAAGCACGGCCTGTCGCGCCGCGGCTTCCTGTCCACCGCCGCAGGCATGTCGGCCGCGTTCCTCGCCATGAACGAAGTGTTCGGTCCGCTGTTCAGCGCATCACGCGCCGAGGCCGCGACCCCGGGCGTCGCCGACGAGCGCGCGAGCGCGCTCAAGAAACAGTTCATCGTCGACTGCCAGACCCACTTCGTGCGCGACGATTACAACCAGCAGCTGCTGGTGTTCTCCGCCGACTTCGCCAGGAAGCACTGGAACCCCGAAATCCCGGGCAGCGAAGGCCTGACGCGCTACAAGTTCCAGAACTACGTGAAGGAGGTGTTCGTCGACAGCGACACCAAGGTCGCGATGATCTCCGGCACGCCCACCGACGACTACGCCTATCTTTTCCTGACCAACGACCAGATCGCATCGGCCCGCGACGTGGTCAACAAGGTCGCCGGATCGCGCCGCACGCTGGCGCACGGCATCGTCACTCCCGGCACGCCCGGCTGGTTCGAGGAGATCACGCGGGTCATGGAGCAGCTCAAGCCCGACAGCATCAAGGGCTACACCATCGGCGACCCTATCTACCAGACCAAGAAGAAGACCAACTGGCGCCTCGACGACGAGAAGCTCGTGTATCCCCTGTACGAGGCCATGCTCAAGAACGGCATCAACACCCTCTGCATCCACAAGGGACTGATGCCTGCCGATTACATGACTTCGTGGGCCGACATGTGGCAGTACGCCACGGTCTGGGACCTGCCGAAGGCCGCCAGGGACTGGCCGCAGATCAACTTCGTCATCTACCACTCGGCCATGCGGCCGTTCCTCGAACTACCCGATCGCGAGCTGGCGCAGTTCGAGAAGACCGGCCGCTTCGACTGGGTCTCGGACCTGGCCGACATCCCGGAGAAGTTCGGCGTTACGAATGTCTACGGTGAGCTCGGCGCGTGCTTCGCGAACACCTGCGTCACGCATCCAAAGCTCGCCGCCGCGCTGATGGGCACGCTCATCAAGGGCCTGGGCGAAGACCGCGTGATCTGGGGCACGGACTCGGTGTGGTGGGGTTCGCCGCAGTGGCAGATCGAAGCCATGCGCCGCCTCGAGATACCGGAAGACATGCAGAAGAAGTACGGCTACAAGCCGCTCGGCCCTGCGGACGGGCCGGTCAAGACCCGGATCTTCGCGGGCAATGCCGCGAAGCTCTACAAGATCGATCCGGCTGCGGCGGCCCGGATGTCGGCCGACAACTTCGATGCGATCAAGGCGGAGTATCTGGCGATGGGCGGCTCGCCGAGCAACCTGCGGTATGGATTCGTAGCCTGAGTAACGCCTGACTACTTGTAAACCAGGGTGCAGGTACCGCGCCACGACGATTTCTCGAACGCCGCAGCAACCTTGATGCCTTCCAGGCTCACCTTTCTCGTCTTGCCTTCGAGGGACAGGTGATCCATTCGCGGATACCACCGCGGATCTTTGGCCTGGAGTTTCTCGACATCGCCGCACGATGCGAATTCATCGACCAGGGCGGTATGTCCTTCCGGCAATGAGAACGAGATCTGGCACCGCACCGGGTCGTACACAGTTTCCTGTACCACGACCCAGTGCAAATCGTTCCAGTCTGAATCTTCTGTCGATCCTGCCGCGATCTTTGGCGGGATCGACTCGATGCGGCATCGCCCGCTGCCCGGAATCGCTCCCCGCATGGTGTAGACAATAGTTACTGGCGCGCCGCTCTCATTGACGACGAACGACGGCTCCATCCGATCGCAGGCGGCCATTCCCAGAGCCGCCGCGATCCAAATGACCACAATCGCAAGACATCGCGGCATTCAGCGCCCTCGTCATCAATAGGTCTCCCGGAAAGGAATGACGGCATTCAGATCGGTGAGATTCGCGCCGGCATTCCCGCTGCGCAGCACACCATTTACCGGATCGCGCCGCAGCCGGAAACGATCCTGCATCATCTCGGCCTGCTGCTCAATGCTGTAGTCGGAGAACGGCTTGGACTTGTCGATGGGCATGTAGACGTAGTTTCCGTTCCATGGCAACCCGCCACGCTTGATGAACAACTCTACTCCGCAAATTCCGAGATCGTTGCACTGATAAACATGCGTGAGCTCGTGCAGCAGAATGGAGAAATACGGCCAGTTAGGAGAATAGTCGGGTCCAAACGGCAGGAGCGTCTGGGTCTTGCCGATGTAGACGTTACCATCTGGGGTCACGATGTAGTTGTCGTATGTATAGAAGAACGCCCGGTAGCCGTGGTTGTACACACGAGTCTGATCTATCCCGGTAATCAGTAGGCCCTCGGCACGCGTGAGCTGCTTCTCTCCTTCGGTCAGCAATCGATAATCCCAGTCATCGGGCTTTTCGGCCTTGATCATCGCGAGGATGATCTGGCCTAACAAGCCGTAGTCGATGCATGGCAGATGGACGACGGTATCGTACTGATAGTCGTTGCAAGTGCTGTTGAGGATTCCCCTCATGTACGGCACGCCGAAGACATTGGTGAAATACGTACTGATGTTCTTGGCGTCCTGGCTTCCGGCGATTACGTCCGGCTTGAGCGTGCCATTGCTATTGGTCTGATTGAATGAGTAGCGCGTCAAGACCGCGTCCGGATCCCACGGGCTGAAGTCGTAGTACGCCTGGTAGCCGATGATTCCTGAAGACAGCGTGCAGAGGTATTGATAGCCGTTTTCGGTGAAGTAGTAGTCGCAGTAGTAGATGTAGCCATAGACCGGCTGGTAGTAGATCTGCGCGTGGTTGACGAAGTAGTTCGGATCGGCGATCCAGGTCACCATGTCATCGGTGAACTTGTTGTACTTCGCGTTCATCGGGGTCGCCCGTTGCGCAGCAAGGCTGCCGGGCACGCCGGGCGAGAAGACAATCTGCCCGGAAGATCCGCTGATCACACTGCCCACGTTTGGGAGCACCACGTCGGCGTATCCGTCCAGGTTGACGTCGCGCAGCTTGATCGGCGTGCTGGTGACGGGCCAACCCGACGCCGTGCTCACCTGGCTGGCGGTGGGCACGTCCGGTGAGAATCTGCCGTCCGAAAGACGCCGCAGGATCACATTGTCCAGGGTGCCATTGCCCGTCTGGCCTCCGGAGGTCCGCCGGACAAACAGGTCCTGCTGTCCATCCCCATTGATGTCGCCGATGCGCGCCTCGTAGGCGTACCGCAACTGGCTCGACATCCGGTCCTGGGTCGGCGCCGGGCCGCTCTGTACCTGCACGGTGATCTCGGTGCTATAGACCCCGTACGTACCGCCATAGTACGAGGTGTACATGACGTAGGTGCGGTAGGAATACGTTCCCGGCGGCTTGGTGAACGACAAGGTGGAAGTACCGCCAGGGTATTGGACGCTCGTGCTGTAGATCGTCGTCCAGGTGCCATTTGCCCCGACCTTCTCCTGCAGTAGCGTCACCGCTCCCTGCAGCGGCACACTCACCGTGTAAGTGCCATATGCCAATGCAGGCGCCGTAGGCGGCGACTGGGCATTGGCAACGCAGGCTGAGACCATGAAAAGGGTTGCGAGGAGGATCTCGCGCACCCCGAAGACGAGTCGACCACTCATGTTCCTTCTCCCTGTGCGGCGGCGCGACCTGCGCCATTCCAATGTTCCTGCGCTCTCGGCCGGACGCGGCCGAATAGTTAGCTCCACACCGCCTGTGCCACGAGCACGGATCTCGTGACACCTATCTATCTGGACCCACTGGCAGTTAGGCGGTCGCGGACCACCAGGCGAATGCACCTGTCTGCGCAGATTTACGTTCCAACTACTTGATCACGAAGCGGCAGTCGCGATGCCAGCCGGAAGCCTTGAATGCCCGGGCCGTGTCGAAGCCCGTCAACACGATGGACTGCTCATCCCCGGTAATCTGCAGGCGATCGAGGGTTGGCGCCTTTGGCGGCACGGGACTGCGCCGCTCGTAGTCACTGCAGGTCCCATCCCAGTACATCAATACGGCCTTTCCCGGTGGCACCAGCATATTCGCTGAACACTTGGCGGAGTCGTAATCGTTCAGCTCCACCGTCGGCCAAAGCATGACCTGCTGTTGCCGCACCTGCGCCAGATCACCGATCGTCATGGGCTGGCGTTGCGGGTCGAATTGGCAGGTGGAGAGACCGCTGGTCGGCTCGAGCCTTACAGGCATCGAGACAGCGATCTTCAGGCTGGAAAGGCTCGCATTGACAAGATAGGCGGGTACGGCGCGGTTCCACGTGCATGCCGACAAGATCAAGGTGCCGATCAGTACTTTCGTCACGCGGCCGAGCCAGGAGCGTCGGTCCGAGCTCATTCGGACCGGCCTCCCGCAAACTGCAAGTCCGACGCTATTGCGCCGGACAACCTTGTCTGAAGACGACGGCATCCTTTCCCCAATTGCCCTGGAGGACGGGAACCTCGTTGCACAGCATTGCATATGATGCGGTGTCGTTGGGGTACCCGCCTTCGGGAACTATCGAGGTTGAGTATCCCCGGCCTCTCCGAAACAGGTCTTCGACCATTTCCGCCTGTTGCTCGATGTTGTAAGCCGTAAATTGCTTCACGATGGGCACATAGGTGTAACCACCGGTCACTGCCGACTTGATGGACTTTCTCAGCATGCAGTACTTGCCGCAGCGTCCGTTGCGCGACTGGAAGACATGAGTTTCCTCGTGCAGGAACCAGGCGTACTCCAGCACCCGGCTCTGCTCTTCAGAATCCGCATAGTTAGGCCTCCAGGGCAGCGTGTCGCCCTTGATATAGATGTTGCCGTCCGGGGACATGACGCTGCTCTTCAATCCAGGTGGAATCCACCAATACATGTAAGCCCGATGACACGCTAACGCGCGGTCGACGTCCTTGATGTACACCTGCATGGCCGTGGTTCGTGCCAATTCTTCCGCGGAGAATGGACGACATTCTCCCTTTGGCTTGTGTACCGCCGCCATCAACAACAAGCCTAGGAAGTCGGTGTCGACACACACGTCGTTTGTTTCAGGATCGTACTGATAGTTGTTGCAGGTGTTCTGCCACAAGCCTCGCATCCAGGGAGTTCCGAACACATTGCGGAAGGCGAGATCGAGATTTTTGGCGTCCTGACTGCCAGGAGTGACGGTGGGCCGATGATCGCCATTCACCATGTTGTTGAACCCGTACCGCATGTTGACCGCGTCGGGATCCCAGGGACTGAAATCATAGGCGGCCTGGTAGCCGACGATTCCTGATGACAGCGTGCAAATGTATTGATATCCGTTCTCGGTGAAGTAGTAGTCGCAGGTATAGATGTACCCGTAGATCGGGTAGTAGTAGATCTGCGCGTGGTTCGGAAAGTAGTCGGGTTCATCGAGCCAGAGCTGCGAGTCGTCCATGAACTTCTGGTATTTCGTGCCCGCCCCGGTCTTGACCACCTTTTTCGCGCCCAGTTGTCCGACTACCCCCGGTGCGATAACCAGTTGTCCGGAAGCCCCGGAAATTACATTCCCGAGATCCGGCAACTGAATGTCGACGTAGCCGTCCATGTCGACGTCATCCAGCTGGATGGCTGTTCCTGAGACTGGCAATTGTGAAGTTGCGGTGGAGATCTGCGTGGCAGTCGGCACATCGGCGGCGAAGGAACCATCGGGCAATCGGCGGAGCAGCACACTGTCAATAGTGCCATTGCCGACGGCACCGCCCGCAGTGCGTCGTGCCAGCACGTCTGGCAGCAAATCACCGGTGAGATCGCCGACGCGTGCCTCGTAGGTATAGCCGAGCTGGTTGGTCATCAGATCCTGGGTCGGCCCTGGTCCGCTCAGTACCTGCACGCTGATCTCGGAGCTGTAGATCCAGTACGTGCCGCCGTAGTACGAGGTGTACATGACGTAGGTGCGGTAGGAATACGTTCCCGGCGGCTTGGTGAACGACAAGGTGGAAGTACCGCCAGGGTATTGGACGCTCGTGCTGTAGATCGTCGTCCAGGTGCCATTTGCCCCGACCTTCTCCTGCAGTAGCGTCACCGCTCCCTGCAGCGGCACACTCACCGTGTAAGTGCCATATGCCAATGCAGGCGCCGTAGGCGGCGACTGGGCCAAAGACAGGCTGCTCGCTGCGAGTAACACCAATAACCAAAGTGACTCGCGCACACCGAGGACGAACCGCTGGTTCATGTTCCTGCTTCCTGTGTTTCGGCGCGCTCAGCGCGCCTGGTTCATGACTTTGAGACTGTTTGCAATCACTCCATTCGAATAGGCGCTGACCAGATCGCGTCCGGCGTCGTCGCCGACGAGGCTCGCGACCCTCTGGTCACGCTGCTGGAAGATCTGCTGCAGGTCCGGGCCCGAGCGCGCGAGCCCATTGCCTCGCTCCAGGCTGCCGCGCACCAGTTCCATCTGCGCCTCCTGGATGGCGCCATAGGCCGCGAGCGTCTGGTCGCGGCTGAGCTGGTGCTTGGCGGCCGCCCCTTCGAGCGCCGCAAAATTCGGATCGCGCGTCGCGGCAAATTGGGCATAGCGCTGCTGGCCGAGGATCCCGAGCAGCTTTTCCTGCCCGGCGAGATAGCCCGCAGCCGATCGGTCGGCGTCCATTTCCTGGAGCGCCTTGAAGGCATCGCGGAACGCCTTTTCGCTCGCGGCCGCGCCGCTGGCGCGCAACAGCCGCGCTGGCACCGATTCGCGTAGCTGGTATTCCTCGTATTCCGCCGGCGTGAATACCGTTTGCAGCGCGGCGTTGAATTCCTGCTCGCGCTGATATGCCGCCGCCGGGTCGAAGCCGGCGGACATGACGCCCGAAGGCGGAAGTGCCGACTTGCGCTGTCGCTGCAGCTTTGCGAGCGCGATCTGAGACTTGGAGCTCAGATACGGGTAATGCGCATCAAGCGGTTTGAACAGCCTTGCGAATGCGGGATCGTCCACGGCGCCGGGCCCATAGCGGGCGATGACGGCGGCGCGCATGGCGTCGAGCTGCTTCTCGACCTGGTCGGCGTATGCCTGCTCGTCCGCCTCGGTACTGGGTTTCCAGAATTCGCCCTGTCGTGCAGGGTGCGCTGCCCGTGCCGCGTCTTCCAGCGTCGCGAGCGCAACCATCTTCTCTTGCGCGGGCGCCCCGGGGAAATGCAAGTCCTTGGGGAACAAGGCCGTACTTGCGCCGGGAGTCGCGGAGTCGTGAGGCACCGACCCGATTGCCAACCAACCCGCGAGCGTCACGTTCGCGACCAGGGAAACCATGAGCCAGCTCTTGATGGACATCCAGTCCTCCAGCAGTCAGGCAATTAGTTAGTACCCTGGTGCTTCTGCCGCGAGGCGCGATCTTGCGACAAGCGATGCAGGTGGCGCTTCCTGCCCGCTTCAGGAGTTTGGTGAGAACTGTGCCTAACCTCATGTTTGTGCTGGATTCGCCGCCGTGGCGCCGGCCGGCGGGTCTGCTCTATCCACTGCGGCGACGGGAAACTGCATTTCGACCACCGACTCCTCCAGGCGGTCGAGCCGTGGCGAAAGAAGTGAGGCTCCAAGCCGCTCGGCGCCGGCGCTACGGATACGTGAGCAGCTGAGCTCCGACCCGGCGCGGCTCAGCGCCGCTCAACGCGGCACACGCAACGCGCGTCGCACGCCCGAGGAAGCAGCGGCGGCGCTCGCGTCATCGATGCGCACGATGTTGCGCCCGTCGTGCTTGGCGCGATAGAGCGCGACGTCGGCGCGCGCCACCAGCGAGTCGAGGGAATGCGGCCGCGAATCATTGACGGCCAGGCCGGCGCTGACACTGACCTTGATGGGCTCGCCGCTGCTCGGCACCTTGATGGTCTCGGCCACGGCGCGCAACCGCTCCACCACCGCCAGCGCCACATCGAGAGTCGTGCCCGGCATCGCCAGCAGGAATTCCTCGCCTCCCCAGCGGCCCAGCGTGTCGCCGTCGCGCAGATCCTGGCGCGCGCGCTGCGCGAATTCCCTGAGCACCTGGTCGCCGCCCGCATGGCCACAGCGATCGTTGATCGACTTGAAGTGGTCGAGATCGATGAGCGCGATGGTGAGCGGCTCGCCGGCGTTCGCCGAGCGCTCGAGCGCGGCTTCCGCCAGCAGCGCGGTGTGCCGCCGGTTCGGCAGACCCGTGAGCACGTCGAGATTGGCGAGCTTCGCGAGCTCGCGTCGATGGCGGCGCCCGCCGATGAGCAGCGCCGTGAGCAGTACCACCGCCACCGAGCCCGCGGTGATCGCGAGCCAGGTGCGCCGCTGCAACTCGGCCTGGCGCTGCTGCGAGCGCGCCAGCTCGAGCTGCAACGCCGCATTGCGGTCGACCTCGCGGTCGATCTCGAAGCGCGCGCGCAGCGCGGCGACCTGGCGTACGCGACGCGTCTCGTTCGTGGTCGTGTAACGGCGCGTGTACTCGTCGAGGTCCGCATAGGCGGCCGGGAGATTGCCGCGCGCCGCATTGGCCTGGGCGCGCAGCTTGAACAGCGGCACCACTTCGCGCAGCGGCATGTCGGCGGCGCCGTTGGCGAGCAATTCATTCAGCGATTCGAGCGCGCGGGCGGCATGTCCCTCGGCAAGATCGATCTGCGCCAGCTGCTTGCGCGTCTGCTTGACGACGTCGATGGTGCCCGAAGCCGCGAAGATCCTGAGCGCATCGTCGCAGCGCTTGCGAGCCGCCGCGGTATCGCCCAGGTCGATCAGCACCTCGCAGACGCGCATGTCCGCGAACGCGACGCCCTGTTCGTCGCCCAGCTCCACCGACAGCGCGCGTGCATTGGCGAACGCCAGCAGCGACGCTTCGTACTCGTGCATCTCGTGGAGAATGATGCCGCGCAGGTAGCGCGACACCGACAGCGTGAGCGTCTCGTGGTGCTCGGCGTTCCAGGAGATCACTTCCTGATTGAGCGCCAGCGCCTGGGTGTAGTCGCCCAGGTCGCGCATCACCGACGACAACGGCGACGCCGCCAGTATCCGCTGGCGCGGATTGCCGGCCGCGTCGGCGGCACGGTAGGCCTGCGTGAGGCTGGTGACCGCGAGGTCGGCGCGATTCTCGCGGGTCTGCAACGTGCCGAGCGTGATCAACATGCACGGCTCGATTCCCGGGCCGGCGGTCCCCGCCTGGCGCACCGCCTCGACGCGACGCTTGGCCTCCGCCATGCCCTCCGCGTCGTAGATGTTTTCCGCGTCGACGAAGAAGAGCGCGAGGTGCACGGCCGCGGTGGGATCCGGCACCAGTTCCATGCCCTCGGCCGCGGTCCTGCGTGCATCGGCGTCGAGCTCGAGCGCGCTGTAGGCCTGGGCACGCACCGCGTAGAGCCAGGCGACGTCCTGCGGGGCGGCGTGCGTGGTCGCGGCCTTGTCGAGCATCACCTGCGCGTCCGCGAGCGCCTTGTTTGGATCCGAGATGGCGAGCGACTGCAGCCGACGGACCGCGGGATCCGGCG
>JADMIO011121773.1_pt1 | contig 11922 bp, 7 predicted proteins | sample 8958161 | NCBI WGS metagenome assembly JADMIO01 (sample SAMN16585339, study PRJNA669376) | soil metagenome | isolation source: Crop rotation soil | place: USA: Cullars Rotation, Alabama | collected 2011
GCCGCGACTTCAAGTCACGTGAATTCCAAGCTTCGGATCCCACTGTGCTGGAAAGTCCGGGTCGCCCCGCTCTTTCACGCCCGATTCCAGTTTGTAGAGTTCGTTCAGTGCGTTCTTCTGCATCGCGTTGCCGCGCCAGGCGGAGAGATCGCGCTCGGTGTCGGCCCATGAGATGGGGCTCGGTGCGTCGAAGATGTCGGATGCCTCGTGTGCCTCAACGGCCTGGCCCGGGGTCATGAACCGGCTTCCGCCCGATGACTTCAGCACCTGATCCGGGAGGGCGGCCAGGAAGTCGAAGATGCCGGTTTCAGTCCACTGGTGCTCGCCGAAGGTTTCGAAATCCATCCAGAGGTTGCAGATGTCGCCGTGGCCGTCGATCTGCGTGATCCAGCGGGCAAGCTTGTCGGCCGTCATCGGCCATTGCACCCACTGCTGATTGCCGAAGCGGAACGCGATGTCGTCGCTGAGACGGTGATTCTTCAGCAGTACCTTGAGCCTCGGCGCCTCGGGCGGGCGATAGAGCCGGTTCGGCCCCCGCACGCCCAGCAGGGCGTCCACCCCTTCAGTCATGACACCGTCGAATCCAAGGTTGGAGACGAACCGCGCTAGTGCGTTGTCGTAGATCAGCTCCGTGTTGCGGAAGACCCGCGGCTGTTGTCCAAACAGGTCGCCGATCATCCTGCCGTGCATGGCGACCTGCTCGCGGAACTCCTCCGATGAAGTGAGCCAGGCGAGGCTGTGGTGATAGGTCTCGGCCAGGAATTCGACGGAGCCGGTGGCGGCGAGATCGCGCAGCAGATCGACCACCTCCGGCGTCGTCGCCTGGAGCTGTTCGACGGCAACGCCGGTGATCGAGAAGGCGAAGCGAAACTTCCCCTCGAACCTGCGAACCAGATCGAGCAGCAGCCGGCCGGCGGGGAGGTAGCACTTCTGCGCCACCTTGCGGCAGACGTCGGCGTTCTTGAGCTCGTCCCAGTAATGCCGGTCGGTGTCGAAGACGCTGTACCGCCTGAGCCGGTACGGCTGATGAATCTGAAAATAAAGCACAACCGACGGCATAAAGAGCGCGCGGCCGGATTGTACCGGCGAAGCGCGACGGGTCTACGTCCGTCGCCCGCGCAGAAAACGAGCCGGGCCGACTGGAGATCTCTCCAGCCGGCCCGACAGACTCTCAGTTCGCTCGATCCACACCAGCTGCAGCGATCAGTGGCCGTCCACCGGCTTGAAGCTGAATTCCTGGCCGCCGATCGAAGCCTCGGCCATCAGTCCGCCCTTCGGGTCGACGAAAATGGCGACGCCGTCGGAGTACTTGGCGCTCGCGGCCGCACCGCTCTTGATAGCCACGGCCGACGCGTTGGCCGAGAACTTCACCTTGCCGTACTTGAACCGCTCCATCGCCTTGGCGTCCTGGAACACGATCAGCTCGGCGAATTCCTGCCCGCCGATCTGCAGGCCGATGGTCACCTGGGTGATGTCGGCGTATCCGATGAACCTGCCCTGCTCGTACACTTCGCCGCGCCCGTACGATCCGCCGACGCCGAGGCCGCCCTTGCCGACCGAGGGGAAGATCGCGTAGCCATAAGCAGTGCTCAGCAGGCTGTCGAGGCCCGCATCCTGCCCCTTGAAGTGGGACAGCGCGCCGGCCGATTCCGATTTCAATTCGGACTTGCCCTCGGCGCCCTTCGGCTCAGTGCTGCACCCCGACAGTGCTCCGACACCCATCGCCGCCGCCAACGCCGCAATCGCCATGAACTTTCGCATGATGAACTCTCCTGGTTTCCCAATGAACGACACGATGACCGCCCGGGCGGCCGCCGCCACGAAGCAAACACACAATACGCGTGCCGTGGCAGACTGAGCAAGATGATAAAAACCCGCACGGCGCGGCACTTGACGATCCTGCGAATGAGCTGCGTGATAAGCCTGCTCGCGGAAAGTCGCTGTTTGTTCGCCAGTTGACGTTTGTGATATAGACCCGTTCTGCTCCTCGTTCGTAATCGTTCTGTCGTGACACCCGTGTCGCGACTGAACGGTTACCTCCGTTCGTCCTCCTGGAGTCCGCAATGCAAAATCAGGCGAATCGGCTCATCGTTGCACTGCTGGGCCTCGCTCCGCTCGGCCTTTTCACCGTCTCGGCGGGTGCCTCCGACTGGCCGCAGTGGCGCGGGCCGAACCGGGATGCCGTCTCGGCCGAAAAGGGGCTGCTGCAGGCCTGGCCGGCCGACGGGCCCGCGCAGCCCTGGCGGGCGAATGACATCGGCGCCGGGTATTCCACGCCCGCCGTCGCCGCTGGCAAGGTCTTCCTCATCAGCAACAAGGGCGTCGAATCGGAATCCGTCCGGGCCTTCTCATTGGCGGACGGCAAGCCGATCTGGACGAGCCGCAGCATCGGGCGGGTGGGAAACCCGAACCAGCGGCCGAACTATCCCGCCGCCCGCGGCACGCCCACCGTTGATGGCGATCTTCTCTACGCCGTCGGCTCCGACGGGGATGTGGCGGCCATCAAAACCGCCACCGGCGAGATCGTCTGGACCAAGTCATTCCGCAAAGATTTCGGCGGTATGCCGGGCGACTGGGCCTATGCCGAATCGCCCCTGATCGACGGCAGCCGTCTGATCGTCACGCCGGGCGGAGCTACCTCGACCGTCGTGGCACTGGACAAGAAGACTGGCGAGGTGCTGTGGAAGTGTGCGGCCCCTGGCGGCGATGATGCCGGTTACGCGTCGGCGGTGCTGGCCGAGATCCAGGGGGTCCGGCAGATCGTCCAATTTCTCGGCAAGGGCGCAGTCGGCATCGACGCGGCCACGGGCAAACTCCTCTGGTCCTTCGCCGACACCAGTGGCCGGGCGAACATCACGACGCCGATCGTCGAAGGGGACCTCGTCTTCACCGCCGGCGGCCTCGGCGCGGGCGGCGTCGCAAAGATCACGCTGGAGAACGGCAAGTGGTCGGCCACCAAGCTCTACACCGACAAGCGCCTTCCCCAATCCGCAGGCGGACTGGTGAAAGTCGGGGGCTATCTGTACGGCGCAACCCAGTCCGGCCTCGCCTGCGTTGATTTCAAGACGGGTCAGGTCAAATGGCAGGACAAGTCGATCGGCCCCGCCTCGATCCTCTACGCCGACAATCGTCTCTACCTGCACGGCGAAGATGGCCGGATCGCGCTCGTCGAAGCCTCCTCCGACCGCTACAAGGAAGCCGGCCGCTTCATGCCGCCGAACCTTCCCGAGCGCCAGGCAAAGGACAAGGCCTATCCGCATCCGGTGATCGCCGACGGGAAACTGTTGATCCGGGACGGAGAGGTGCTGATCTGCTACGACGTGAAGGGGAAGTGAACCCGGTTCCCCGTCATCAGGGGCGGCCCGGCCCGCAGGACTCAATGACCGCGGGCAATCACGCGCTGTTGCATCCGCAATTGTCACCCTGACATTCGCGCCAGGTGATCATGTCCGGTTTTAGAAGGAAGATAAAATATTGTCATCCTGAGGAGCGCAGCGACGAAGGATCTCGGGCTGCCGGCAACTCGTCGCTTCCCGAGATCCCTCGTTGCTGCGCTCCTCGGGATGACAGCGCTTTGACTGATCGTACAATCTCAAGCGGCGTGTGTATCAGGATGACGTTGGCGCGTAATCGCGCGGTCATTTAGTCCACCACCAGCACGTCTGTCACCCCGTCCACCGGCAGGTCCACTTCCATCGTTCCTCCGGCAAGCGTCTCAAGCTTCCGTTCGCCGTGGCGCAGCGAGCGGATCTTCGTGATCGGCAAGGGCGGCGTGAAGGTGACGCGGACGGTGCCGGCGGGCTCGCCGGTGTAGTTGGCGATCAGGATGACGCCGCTGCGCTGGCTCCAGAGCGGCCAGGCGAGGACCTGGCTGGCGGACGTCGTGGCCGGTAGGGCGACGGTCGACTCGGTTGCGAAGTCGCTGAAGATCTTGCGCTTCTCCTCGGCCGGGAAGAGCGTGGCGTGGCCCAGCGAGCCATCTTTTTCGATTGCCCCGTCCATGTACTGCTTGCCTGCGGTCCAGGGAATCATTTGCACGAGGCCTTTGCCGTACGGCCGGCGGAAGGCTTTGGTGCTGCCATCGGGTGCGGCCAAGGGGGTGGGCTGGAGGTCGGCGCCGTCGGTGGGCTCGAAGGAGACGTCGCGGTCGAAGACCGGTCGTTTCCAGTCGGCCGGTTCGATCGGCTGGCCCAGGCGTTTCAGGTCGCCGGCTGGCTTCCAGGTGCGCGATTTGACGCCGAGCATCCCGTTCCAGCCATCGGTCGGCTGGTTGTACTCATCGCGCATGCCGGCCCATCCGCCGCACCAGAGCCGGCCGCCTTCGTGAACCCATCGGTCAATTCCCTGCGCCGCTGCCTTCGGGACCGACTCATTCACGACGTAAAGCGACTTGTACCGGCGGGCGGCAAAGCTGCCGTCGGCGATCTCTTCATCTGAGACGATGTCCACCGGGATGCCGGCGTGCAGCAGCGCGACGTAAGCCATCATCTGCTCGACCTGTTCCGTGTCGTCGGTCTTCCACACCGGCCACGACCTGCTGTAGAGCAGCGCCACCTCCGCCTTCGGCGGCTGGCCGGTCCAAAGCTGCTCATCCACCGCGGCGATGTCGCGCGTCACTTCGCCGACGCCCTGCACCATGGCGCTGTTGTCGGCCCAATGGTCGAAGAAGGTGTAGGCGGGGCCGTAGTAGTAGAAGTCGAACACCTTGGCTCCGCGCGCCAGGCAGGCGAACGTCCGGAGCTTGACGGAGGACCGATCCGCGTCGCGCGTGATGTAAGCGCCCAGCAGCGGCGTGGCAGGACGAGCCGCGGCCCGCGACCAGTCCATCAGCAGCGTGTTCGACTCCAGCGGCACCCGCGGGCTCCCCTTGCCGACCCAGTCTTCGTTGAAGCCCATCGACACGCCGCGCAAGCGGCCGAACTCGAACGCGTCAATCCCCCGCGGCCAGGTGCCGTAGTCGTACCACCAGGGCGGCCCGAAATTGACCCGCGTCTGCACGCCGGGCGCGAACCGCTCGACCTTCGCCGTTGCCATCGCATACACCCGGGCGGTGCAGTGGTTCCAGAACCGGGTCGACCAGTAGAAGAGGGCGGCCTGCCTGCCATCGCCCTTCAGCGCCGTCTCCCGCTGGGAAAAGAAGGTGCGCCAGCCCAGGCTGATCGGTTTGACCTCTTCCCAGTCGGTGAAGCCGAAGGCGGCGGGTTGCAGGCCCTGTCCGCGGGCGAAATCGCGGAAGGCGCGTTCGTATTCCGGCCCGACGAAAGTAAAGCCGGCCGGCTCGTCCATCAGGTCGGCGATGATCTCGGGCATTCCGCCGGGATGCTGCCTGCGGGTGCCATCGATCGAGTTGCGGTAAGCCTTGTCGAGGAATTGGTCGAGCGCGTCCCAGTCCAGCCGGACGGCGTTGTTGAGCGCCTTGTCGCGCGGGAGGGACTCGACGCTCCGCCAATAGACGGTGCTGCGGTCCATCCCAGCGGCGTGGGCCATTTCGCGCAATGGGCCCGGCTGCCCGCCGCTCTGCTGCCACCAACCGTTCATCCCCAGCCGGCGGAGAATCTCGAAATCCATCTGCGCGATCGCCGGGTCCGTGTAGAACTCGCCATTGGACCGGAAGCCGGCCATGCACCAGATCTTCGACGGCCGCGGCACGTCCGGAAGGTTCATCGCCTTCACTTCATCGAGCCGCCGCTGCGTGTCCTCGCGAATGCTGAGGATCCGCTCCTTCAACGGCGAAGCCCGCGCCGGAATGCGCACTGCGATGATGTTCCCCGAGTCTTGTTCGACGATCGAGCGAAGGATCGCCGCATCCTCCGGCGCGGTGGCGATGTCGATCCTCGCCTTGATCGCCGGATGCGCCTCCTTGCGCAGCGGCGGATCGGTCTCGAACAGGAACCGGACGGTGTTCTCCGTCGGCTTGGGTTCCGACAGATCGACCCAGGCGCAAGACGCGCCAGCCGGCGCGAGTTCGAGCGCTTTCGCCGCCTCCGAGACCGCCTTCCCCGCGAAGCGGGTGAGCGACTTGCCGCCCGGCCGCTGCGCGACCACCTGGACCCGCCACGGCCGGCCGGCAGGCTCCAGCAGCGTCGCCCGAACAAAGAGGCCTGCGGGCTGCGTCTCAGGTGCCCCGGCCGCTGTTGCCGGGAAGGCCGGCAGGCCAACCAGAAAGCCGATCAATACTGCAATGAGCCGCGGTGGCATCAGAGGCCTCCTGTCATGCGGAGATAGCTCCGCGACACCGGAGCCGTTGCGACGTGGTCTGTGTCACGTCCACATCGATCTGACTTGACGATCGAACGGCCTCACTGTGCCACACGCCTGACCTGCAGCCGGGCGCTGGGGCCTGCCGCAGCCTGATACTGAACGATCGCCGCCGGGCCGTCGGTCGGAGGTGCTGGGAGATCCAGCAGGCGGCGGAGCGTCGGCAGCGCATGCGGATGGTCGCGGATCTGGGGAATGTCCGTTTCGATTCTGCCGGTTCGCAGCCGTTGGCATTCCTGAACGGTGGAAATCTGCTGGCCAAGGGATGGCCCGAACGCACTGCGCATCCCCGCATCGCGATGAGTCTGGAGCGCGACCACGACTGTGAACGCCGCGAGACATCCGCCGTAGCCGAACAGAAGCAACGCGCGGAGCGGTTGGTTCGGAATGGCGTCAGCGGCGAGCCACGCGAAGAGGATGAAGACGATGGCTGTGCCGGTGTAGTAGTGCGAATAGGGGGCGACTCGCATTACGCCGTCCATCCCCATCTGCAGCAGCAGGGCGCAGAGCAAAAAACCGCCGATGCGGTCGCGCAGGCCCCACGGCTTGCGGGTGTGGCGCAGATGCATGAGTCGGGCGAAGGCGAGGCCGATCCCCGCGGCAACCAGGATGTACGCGATGGACGTGCCGGCCGTCACGGCGCGAAAGATCGACGGCTCTGGTTCGGCATAGAACCCATGCCCGCTGAGCAGCCGGCCGCCCTTAAGCGGGAAGAGCAGTCCGCGCCAGACCGGCTGTTTGTCGGGGCGCGACGGGAGAGACGGAAGTTGCGGAAGCGATGCGGCGGCGACATCACCCAGGCCCGCGGCCGGTGTCGCAACGGCCATGGGGCTCGACACTCCCGCGGTCTTCTGCTCCTTCAAATAGATGAACGAAACCTGCAACCCGCGCCAGACATAGCCGGCCGAGCTGACGCCAAACAGCAGCAGGACCACCCCAATCCCCACCCGATGCCGCCAGAGAGCCGGCCGTTGCGTCCAGAGCGCGTGGCCGCAGATCACCGCCACAAGTGGGCCGGTCATAAAGTGAATCGAGAGCAGCGAAAGGCAGCAGCCGATCGCCATCACCAGAGCCCAGCCGGCCCGACGCTTCAGAAAGTGGGTGTAGGCCGCCAGCGCCAGGATGCCGATCGGAATTGCGAACGGGTTGTCCCACAGCAGCCGGCCGTAAATCCAGAAGAAGGGCGAGCAGAGGACGACCGGCACGAACCACCGGTTGAGCCGCAACGTCCGGCCCAGCCATGCCAGCCCCATCGCACTCACCGCCATGAACAGGATCGCTCGCCCGGCGACCAGCTTCACCGGATCGTGGGTGATCAGCAGCGCGAACTGATACATCTGCGTCGGCAACGGCCCATAGGCGATGCCGAACGATCCCCACAGGCCTGTCGGCGCCAGCCATCCCGTTGCATTAGCATCGAGCGCATTGCTGATCAGTGCCGGCTCGTCGTTCACCCACGGCACATCGCCGGGCCAGAGCGCGGGAAAGAGGCAGACGATGACAACGGCAAGCCACCAGAGGATCGTCGATGCGCCGGCGAACCGGTTGCGCGGCGGGATCGGAAGATCACGGCAAGCCACCGCCGCCTGCGGCTGGATGTCCAAAAGAGGGGTCAAGGGGGAAACTATCGGCTGCTGGTTCCGGAGGGTCAAGCCGTCCAGAGCTGCGGGGAAGCTTGACGCGTTGCGGCGCATGCGGACAACAGTGGTCCGTCGCTTCCGCGTGCCAAGGCCTCCCATGATTCCACCGATCCTTCGCCCGGCCGTCGTCGCCGATCTGCCGGCGATCAACGACATCTATAACCATTACGTCCTGCACTCGACTGCTACTTACCAGGAAGTCCCCGAGACGATGGAAGGGCGGCGATCCTGGTTCGACCGGCACAAGTTGGGCCACCCCGTGATCGTGGCCGAGATGGCGGGCGTGGTCGTCGGCTGGGGATCGCTCTCGGCCTTCCATGCCCGCAGCGCCTACCGCCGCACCGTCGAGAACTCCGTCTATATCCACCACGACCACCAACGCCGCGGCGTCGGCCGGACGCTACTGATGGAACTGATCCGCCTCGCCCGAGATGCCGGCCATCACACGATCATCGCCGGCATCGACGCCGACCAGCCCGGCAGCGTCCGCCTCCACACGTCTGCCGGCTTTCAGCAGGTGGCCCATCTGAAGCAGGTGGGGTTCAAGTTCGGCCGGTGGCTCGATGTGCTGTATCTGCAGCTCATGCTCTGGCCCGAAGAATCATGATTTCTTCTTCCCCGTTGGCTGCATGTCCCGCGCGATCGTCAGCACGAGCAGAATGCCAACGAGGCAGAGCAGGATCGCCTCGCCCAGGTAGAGCGACGAAGCAATGCCATGCAGCCGGCCGAATTCGGCGGTCGTGGTTTCGCCGGCTTTGCGCAGGTCCTCGATGTGCGGCGTGATCTGCACCGTCCCGTACGCCGCCAGCAGGGTGGGCAGCGTGAAGCCGACAAAGAGGAGATGCTTCAGCCCTGCCGCGCCGCCAACGATTCTCCACACGACGGTCAGCAGCAATCCCGCCGCCGCCAGGATGAGCTGATACCGCTCAAAACTCCGAAACACCCCGGCCGCCGCCGTGCCAGCCGTGTGCCGATCCGTCCCGAACGCCCCGAAGATCGACGTGACGGCCAGGAAGAGCGTCAGCAGCCCGCCGAACCAGGCCGCCCAGACCAGAGACACGAGAATCGCGAGCACGCGTTGCATAGTGCGAAGATGATAGAGGATCGATCGGGCGACGTCATCGTTGAAGGGCGGCTGGGAAGCGGAGAAGAACCATAAAAATGCATGGATCAAGCCAAATTCAATTGCCTTGGCCCGCCGCTGAGCTATTGTCGTCCTGGGGAAGTATTGCCGGATGCGGAGTGAGGAATGAAAAAGTCGATCGCGCGGGATCGCAGGATTGTCTGGTTTGCGGCGGCGATCGCAGCCACTGCGCCGTTCGCGCGAGCGGCGGGGGATCTCTACTGGGATAGTGATGGTACGACTGGGGGTGGTTCGTCCGGCGCCACGGCAACGGGAACGTGGGGAACCAGCAATTTCTGGAATAGCGACAGCGCCGGAGGCGCGGGAACGTTCACCACTACGACCAGCTCTGCGAATGATGTTCATTTCGCTGCCAGCACCGACGTGACGGGGGCATACACCGTCTCGATCAACGGAGCACAGGCCGCTAATAAGATTTTGTTCGAAGAAGGGGCAGTCACGCTGAGCAGCGGGACCAGCCTGACGTTGGGTGGAGGAACCGCACCCGGCATTACGGTATCGACTGCTAACGGAAACACGACGATCAGCACGGCCGTCCTTGTTGCCGCCAGTCAGTCTTTCTCGAACAACAGCCCGGGACTTCTGAGCCTGGCAGGTGTGACGGCCACCAGTGGCGCCGTCACGTTGACACTGGACGGATCCGGCGCCGGCGGCACGACCTTTGGCGGCGTCCTCGGGGATGGTGGCGGGACTATCTCTTTGACGGTCAACTCCACGGGTGGCGGGACCACCAGTTTGAACGCCGTGAACACTTACACCGGACCCACAACCGTCAGCGGCGGTATTCTGGCGGTGGGAGCGGCCGGTCGGCTGGGGGACAACAATACCTCCGTCAGCGGCGGCATCCTGCGACTGGCGGCGGCTTCGAACGTCAATACCGGTGCGGGCAGGACCGTTACTGTCTCCTCAACAGCGACCGCGCTCGGCGTGCTGGGGCTCGGATTCAACGCCGATCCCTCGACCGCAAACGCCAGCTTCGTCGCTGGGGCGAATTCGTCCGATGGCGTCCTGGCCATCGACACCACCGCCTTTACAGCCGTCTCTACGAATGCCATCGGACCCAACGGCACCGGGTTCCTCGGCTCAACTCTCGCCGGGACGTACGCCAACGCCAGCTTGACGGTCGGCTCGGGCAATACGTATCGCCTCGGCGGCGGCGGAGGCACGCTCACGGTCACGAACGCCGTCGTCACCGGCAATGCGAGTCTCGTGGTCGGCAGCTCGTTCACCAATGGCGGGGGAACCGTCATCCTGTCGGCGGCCAATGATTACACCGGCACGACCACCGTCGCGAACGGCGTTCTGAGTGTCATCGACACCGCCGCGACCGGCACCGGAACGCTGGCCCTAGGTACCGCTACGACCAGCGGAACCCTTCGCTACGCCGGCTCGGCGAATCAGGCGTTCAGCCGGGCGATCACCGTCGGTGCTGGTGGATATGGGCTGGACGTTACCAACTCCGCAGCAACCTTGACGGTCAGCAGCCAGTTGGCCGCTGCGCCTTTTGCCAAGGGCGGCGCCGGTAAGCTGATCCTCTCCAACGCAGCCAACGCCTATTCGACCATCAGTGTGACCGGCGGCATCCTCGATACCAATAACAACAACCTGAGCCCGTCTGCAGGGATCACCCTGGGTGGCGGGACGTCGGCCCCGACACTCGCTGTCGGGTCAGGCACGCTGACGCTCGCCTCAATCGTGACGTTCGACGCCACCAACAATCCCGCCGGCGGCACGATCAGCGCGAACTCTCTCACACTCGGCGCGGCCACGCGCACCTTCACCATCGGGGACAGCACAAACGCGGCCGACGATCTGACGATCACCGCACCCATCACCGGGACGTCGGCCGCCGGCCTGACCAAGACCGGCGCAGGCACACTGACGCTGGCGGGGACAACCAACACCTACCCCGGCACCACGACCCTCAACTCCGGCACGCTCAAGTTGAATACATCGGTGGGCCTTGCGGTTCCCGGCACACTGACGATCGCGAATAACGTTTCGAACGTTTCCTCCTCTGCGATGATTGTAGCCGGCAGCACCGGCTCCAGCGTCAATCAGATCGCCGATACGGCGACGGTCAGCATCAGTACCGGGAGTGGCGTCGTCGGCAGCGCGTTCCTGAACCTCAATGACCGCAACGAAACCATCGGCGCTTTGTCGATCACCGCAAACACCACCGGCCAGGCGCTGGGTGTCCAAACCGGCAGCGGCACGCTGACTCTCGGGGGCACGCTGACCTTTGCTACATCGGCCACTTCCGCACCGTCGGCGAGCAGCTCCGTCGCCATCACCGGCACGACCGGCGGAAAGCTTGCCCTCGGCAGTGCCTCTCGGACCATCACAACCGGGCTGGGCGGCAGCAGCAGCCTGGCCAACACGCCGGGCTACCTGATCAGCGACCAGATCACCTCCGGCGGGATCGTCAAGGCCGGCGGCGGGCCCCTGTCCATCACCAGCGGCTTGAACGACTACGCCGGCGGCACCGTCATTCAGGCAGGCATCATCCGCACCGCCCCAGCCCAAAGCGGCACGACCGTCATCACCGCCGGCTCCGGCACCGGCGTGCTGGGGACCGGCAACGTGACGGTGAACGCAGTCGCTTCCGGCAGCGCGCCGCTGCTCGAACTCGACAACAACAACTCGATCGCCGACTCGGCCACGCTGCAGATCGACTCCGGCGTCGTCAACGGGCGAGTCTTCCTCAACTTCTCCGGCAACGAAACAGTCAACATGCTGGTACTCGGCGGCGTGGCTCAAGAAGCCGGCACTTATAATTCCACCACCACGCCGGCATTCTTCAATTCGGGCTCTGGAAACCTCGTGGTCCTGGTCCCGGAACCAGGCTCGCTGGGACTGGCGGCCGTCGCCTCGCTCGGC
>JADMIO011418090.1_pt1 | contig 11921 bp, 11 predicted proteins | sample 8958161 | NCBI WGS metagenome assembly JADMIO01 (sample SAMN16585339, study PRJNA669376) | soil metagenome | isolation source: Crop rotation soil | place: USA: Cullars Rotation, Alabama | collected 2011
TCTTCTTCTTCTTCTTCTTCTTCTTCTTCTTCTTCTTCTTCTTCTTCTTCTTCTACTTTGTACTTCGCCGTTTGATGAAATGAGCCACTGTAACCCAAGCATGTCGTAGTATTTCATGCATACGCGCATAAAGGCTCGAAAAACACAAAAGTTGCTGACATTTTATCGTCAAGTCAGCAAGAGTTTGCAAGCCATGTGCAGACCCAAACCGGCTCTGCGTCGTCGTGATATGAACGTGTTGCGTCCCATAGAGCAAGAGCAGCAACAACATCTTAAGTAATATCGTTGCCAATTATCCCCACGCAGATGGCCGCACGCGTAATTGCCCGTATTCTTGTGTCGGCTGTTGGCCCTGTGGTGCGAGCCTTTGCTCAAGCTTATCGACAAGCAGCACGTATGTTTCGGCTCTGACCATCGGGGATGTGACTTCACTGTACTGTGATATCAAGCTGTGTTTGGTGGCCAATCCGCGATTTAGTTGCGTGATCTTTGTTAATTACTGAGGAGTTTGAATTTGTGGATATTTGTACAGAACGCGGCGCAGCAGAGGCTGCTCGAGGTGCTCGTCCCGCCGCTGCCCAAGCAGCTGAATCTGCTGGGGCTGGGGCTGGTGCTGGTGCTAGAACTGAAACCAGCGAGTCTGCAAGGGCGGCTGTCAAAAAGGGAGGAATGTCCCTCGATGTCAGTTGCCTTGAGAGCCATCATTTGCCATCATTTTGCCATCTTCTCATTCCGTATTGCTTGTTTGGATTGTTCTAGGAAGCGCGACAGATATTGAATGTTTCTGTGGAGACCAAACCGGAAGATATCGCCACGGTAAGCTCCAGTTTTCGAATACATTTGCTCTTGCGGAGCTGCCGACACAAACGACTGGCCAATGCTCTGTTTGACAGCGCTACAGCAAATTATTCGAGCTGACTGACAAGAAGAACGGCGGGAGCTTCTATTTGCAATCCAAGGTATTCATTCGATTTGCTGCCAATGGGCTCTACCACTGCTCATTGTATGCTTGTTTGCTTGCTTGTCTCTCTGGGACAGGTATACCGCGCCAAAGAAAGAATCGATATTGAGCTAGAAGAGCTACTTAAGAATCGGCCGCCACCCCCACCATCGTCTTCATCGTCGTCTTCAACCTCAAATTAATCTTTGTTATGTAACGTTGTGAACTTGCGTTGCGCAATCGGGCTTTGCACAATGTTTGCCTTTGCTTTAGTTGCCTTGATGTTTGCTTTGTGCTCGGGTGCTGAGAAACTCTTGCCTTTTGTTCATTGTCGACTGATTCCATTCAATCTGCGATGAACTTGACAATCAAACACAGTCCCCAGTACGCTAATTTTCTGCACTCTCAAACCCTCTCATTTCAAAGCCCTTCACTTGAAAGCTGGCGCTGTAATCTTCACGGCGGAACTATTGTTTGCCGTGGGCTTCTCCGTCGCCGATTCTAACAACTACATCGTCGCGTCCGAAATCAGCGAGTGTTTGGACAAAGATTGATTGTTATCACACCATTTACCATACCTCTCCAACGCTGGGCGTCACCGTGAATCTTCCATCGATTGATCCCAGTGTGGAATAGCTTTTGGAATCGATACTGACTACGTTCTACGAAAACAGCTTGCTGTTACTTAGCAATCGGAAAATTTGTTGCGTGTGAGAGTCCTGCCTACCTGAAGAAATGAGCATTGGGTTCCTGGATGAACTTCGAAGGTATTGAAGCCAACAACCAACTCCATTTTGCCACTCTTGCGTATTCGCAATTTGCCAAATCGTCCATCTATAAGCAAATAGACGTATTCAGTGAGCGCTGACAATTGCAATGTTTACTCATGTTTAGTATTGGCAAAGAAACGCTGACCAGGTAACTCCGCCATCGCGTTTCGGAAAGGCGCTGCCTCTGCCGTTTCTCTCGACTGCACCAAGTCGGCGAGTAGTTCAACATGCGATTATATGAGTCAATTTTTTCTTAAAATTGAATCAATCATCGAAACGAGATCATAATATATCAGCACCTCTGTTCGGGTCAGAGCTTCCTCGTCGTCCTTCTGAGATGATGTGCGAAGCACAGATGCTGGCAAGACGTCCGGAAATTGGAAAAGAAAGAGATTTTCGGTATCGGTCTGAGGAAAAACAAACATAGGCATAATCGTATCCCTTTGAAATACACCGACAAATGCAAGTGCAAAAAGAATGCAAGTGCAAATGCAAACTCACAAAGACAGCTATGTTATTACAACTATGTCACTGGTTTGAACTAACATTGATGCACTGCCGGAACGATTCTTCAGAGACACGAGCTGCCGGAAAAATAATTACGTATTTAGCCATCAGTCTAGTGGTGGGCATAACCAAACAGTTCGTGCGGATGCATGCTTACGTTGGATGTCGTCATCTGCAAAAACAAGCACAGAAAAGGTTGTTAGGTTCAAACTCAGCTTTTTCTACGGCAAAGGGAGACGACAAACATGTGGGAAATGAGCAATTTTTCACCACGATTTACCTTGTAAAGTTTGCGTCCCAGCCGTGCCTGACAAATGCGCCACTACGATCGGTTTCAGCAACAATGTCACCAATCAACATGCTGAAAAACAGTCCCAAATTTAACAAAGCATACAGGTGTTTGCCTTCAAAAACTTTTGCGTTTTCCCTTCATCTAATGCGGTGCTCAAGGCCAGCGGAAGTACTACTGGTCGATACTGCAACACAGCACAAAGAATGGAACTCTCGTAAAAGAATGCAAGCAGAAAGGAACAATCGGAATGCTCATGGAGTTGGATACCTGAATATCAGTGGGCAAGAACCAAGGAACTTCATCAACCTGCTCGGAGAGCTACAAATAGTACCACAAACAAAAAATCAAGATACATAATGCCAACAATGGCAACAGCAATGACAATAGTGCCAACAACAACAACAACAACAACAACAACAACAACAACAACAACAACAACAACAGTAGCAACAACAGCACCAGGATTCTCAAATGTGAATCATGGCAATTTGACAGTTAATTTTATCATTTACCATATCAGTGTCCTGATACAGGTCCATTCCCTGCTCCGCTGCAAACGTTGAAATGAAAAGACAATATAAGTAAAGGCGTAACCAAAGAAATAAGACGAAAATCAAGTCAACTAACTTTTTACTCTTTGCTTTCTATCTGGCTGATCTCCGGAACTCTTTCCCGACTGTGTCGGCTGGCGCTTCATTGGCTGTACGCTTCCGACGACTGTGGCAGTGGAGGTCGATCCCGCTGTACTTGATGAGCCCTTTGTCGCCCCTACTCCGTGCGAGAAGATGCCCTACCACGACAAATTACATAATAGAAAACGATGACGTTGAGAATAGTACCAATGCCCGCTGCTGGGTCCGGAAAAAAAGCTTCTGCCTGTCATTTTATTCCCTCCCTTCCTCTCCTCCTCCTCCTCCTCCTCATTATCATCATCATCTTCTTCTTCTTCTTCTTCATCATCTTCTTCTTCATCATCATCATCATCTTCTTCTTCTTCTTCTTCTTCTTCTTCTTCTTCTTCTTCTTCTTCTTCTTCTGCAATTTGATTATTATTACCTCTCGCTGGACAAGCTGCTTTGGCTGGCTCTTGCCTTTGGTTTGGGTTTTGTCTTTTTGTCGGTCTGTCGAAGTCTACAAGGCCAATCCATAAAATTCGTAGATAGATGATGTCAAGCGACTTTCATGGCGCAGCGACAATTGATATAAGTGACATCACGAAGCTCTGATTTACATCCGCAAGTACCTTCGGTTCTGCTGCTTGCGCAGTTGCGGGCTGATCTCTGCGAGTCAATTCGGTCAAGAGTACACAGGCATTAGCTCATTATGAAGATACCAATACTTGCAGTATGAAAGTTCCAAACGATTCTTTCTTCACTCTTCTGATGGCGATGTTCGGCGCGAATTTTTTCTGCAAGAATCCAGGTTTGTAGCAAGCAGTGTTGTTTCAAATCATGCAAAAGTACTTGTTTGACTCAAGCGAGAAGCAAATACCTTTTGAACGCCGCCATGTGTCACCGCGGCACTGCAATATCATGTCAATTAAAGGTTAGAAGGCGACCCAAGTTCGCAAGCCCGACGTTACTTTGTGCTTCCGTTTGCGGAGGTGTCCCCGGCTGCGTCATCCACATCCTGCTCGAGCAAGGCAGATTTGTAGAAACGTGAGAGACAGATGAAGGTCATGAATGCGGGATTCGTATGTGGACTAAACCATCTCGCAATATGGCGCATCTTAGACGACTCGGCGCCTCTTTTGCCCGTCGGTTAAAAAGAGGAATCTGCAACGACAACAGCTTCTATTGTTGCCTGAAGTATACAGCCGGCGTATTAGCAGAGGATCAGCTGATAGTACATAGCGATTGGCCTTTGGCATCTTTCTCCGAATCTGTCCTTTTTCCGAGGGTACGAGCGGGATGAGTGACGGCAACCTCAAAAAACAAATGCTCCTGTCGCTGAAGCAGTGGGCTCAGGATGCAAAGGCTGCAAACAACAAAAGTAAATACGCCTACCGAAAGGCTCTGCAATCACTTCGAAAGTATGTTTCTTGTTATTGAAGCAACTCTCCTCAGGCTTGTGTATTTCTCGGAACTTGCCGAAAGTTCAGTTCGCGAGCGACGTGCTTGACTATCGCCATCGTAATTTCTGCTGGATTTCTCTCTTTCTTGCTTTAGTTCAATCAATCATTTGTTCATTCTGCTCATTTCTTTTTCTCATCTTATGATTTCGCCTGTTCTTGCTTTTTGAGTTGTCGTGCGTTACTTGCATTGATACAGCACACATCAAACTTTGCTCGCCGTGTTTACAGGCATCATGATCCAATAGCAACAGTTCATTCATTCCAGAGCGTTCCTGGATTCGGTCCGAAGATCGTCCAGCGGTTCATTACCGAGCGTAATCTCACCGTCAGCGCGGCCACTTCTGATGCCTCCGCCACTAATAGTCAGCAGTGGTTGTCGCTTCTTTCCAGTGGATCATTCTCCCAAGTGTCGGATACAGACGAATTAGAATCAATCCAAAGCTCGCAGTATGTTGGATGTGATCTGAAACTCTTTGCATTTGTATATCTGAGCGGCAATGGCTCCTCTTTCTCTCTAGAGTCGCAACTCAGCCAGATGAGCAAGATACGAATCCCCGTGTACCTCGCATGTGCAAGTTTGATACAAACCCATTATTATATCCTTCTGTTCTTGTTGTGGTGTTGTTGTACGTATTTGTTGAAGATTTATTGTTGTTGCTTTGTTTGTTTGTTTGTTTGTGTGTGTGTGTGTGTGTGGTGTGTTTGTTGTTGTATTTTGTGTTTGTTGGTGTTTTACTCAAATACTCTCCCATGTCAGGTGTGGAAGTAGGGATCACCAACGAGTTACTGCCAAGAATTGCCCAATGAATCCTCGAAATTCAGCGAATTCGCCTGCTCTGTTCGAGTAAGCTTTGCTTTTATCATGTTGGCTATACGCTGACAGTTTTTAGCGTCGACTAAACTTGTGCATTTCATGTAGCGAGCCCAGTGTTGCCGAGCCGCTACAGAGGAAATCGTCATTGCCCACAATTACGTCCATCGCCGCCGCCGCCACCACCACAACCACCACTCTCACCACCATCAGCACCACCATCAGCACCGCAAGTGGCTTTGACGAAATTCGCCCACAGTCATCTTTAAGTTTAGACCCGTGTACAGTCGTAGATATATCTACTGATGAGGAGTTCGAGCGCCCTCTAGTAGACCGATTGGCTTTAACTCCAACGTCACGGAGCCTCATGCGTTCGCACTTCGGCCAGTCTGTCTCGGCGCCCGCTAGATCTTTCGATCTCCCACGTCCTGCGTCCCCCGTGAATACCCAGGAAACTGACCTAAGTCACCCTGTCTCACCCAGCAATCAAGAAAATGACGACTCTTCAGACGAACCCCTGACTCAAGTTTCATTGACAACTACCCTAAGCGATTCAGCAGCTTTGGTCAGGCGGCAACCTCTGGGTTGTTTGTCGAATCAACTGACCAGAAGCTCCTCTGTTAGTAGTAACGCTGGCCAAACCTTGGCCACAAGGTAAGTAATCGCTTCGACCCGTTTCCACTTTGACGACAAATGCCACATTTTCACTGTATGTTTGCAGGCTACTCCCGGACAATTATGATATATTTCTTGTTGTTGACACAAGAGAACAGTCAGCATTTCACCGGGACAAAGGCGTCATCCAGGTTGAACAACTACCATTGTCAATATTATTTACTTGCCAATAAATCCATCATTCTACAAGTTATCGTAGTAGTTGTAATCGTCGTCGTCGTAGTAGTAGTAGTAGTTGTAGTAGTAACAGTAGTAGTAGTAGTAGTCGTAGTAGTAGTTGTAGTAGTAACAGTAGTAGTAGTAACAGTAGTAGTAGTAGTAGAAGTAGTCGTAATAGTAGTAGTAGCCCTCGTAGTAGCAGTAGTATAGCAGCCCTAGCAGTAGTTGTAATCGTATTTTTATCAGCTCAAATTTTTGATGAGGTTACTGGTACTTGCATTGCTAATCCTATCTTTACCCTTCTCATTCTAACTTAATTTAATTTTGAAAGCGAAAATTGTCTGAGCGAGGAATTCAAACGTTGATTCGTCAACTCCCTTTGGGCGACTTCCTTTGGATTGTCAAGGAGCGAACGGAAATACCAGCTGGCCAGCTGAGACCTCGCCCTGGGTAATGAAAAGTCAATGCGAGCATCTCCGTTTTTCATACATTAGCAGCATCGTAGAGTCCATTCTGCTTTGATCTGCACTAAATTATGATGTAGCTTATCTAATTTCCTGTAATGCAATTCATTGTTGCAGGCAAGAATTTGTATTTGATTATGTTGTGGAGCGTAAGCGAACGGATGACTTGGTAATGCTGGAACCGGTGTTGGACAACCGTGCAAATACTGACTCTTCAAGCTCGATCCATTGTTTTCCCTTCCTCCTTACTAACATTGTCATCATCTCCACTAATTTTGTTTTTCTGACACTAACGTCGTTTTTAGGCGCAAAGTATCATTGATGGCCGATACTCCGAGCAGCAATTCAGATTTAAACAAGCTGGCATTCGTCATCCCATTTATTTGGTTGAAAACTATAAGAAAATCGATTTCGGTTCGTGTTGAATACTTTCGACCATATTATAAATAAGTAGCCTTTGTTTTCTAATAATTATTATCGACATGGTGCAGGCAATCAGCTCATGCCAGTCAGTCGCTTACGACAATCACTTATCAACACTCAAGTTTGTGATACTCGTGATGTGAGATTTATTTTTTGCCCTGAACCAGTTATTCTGAACGAGCGGTTATTTTCGCACTGGTTTGATCGTCGTGATATTGCTGTCGTCAAAAGTGTTGAACCTTCCCCAAAAGAGGAAAATTTGAATTTAAACAGCAAACATTAGACGCGAATTTGAATTTGCAAAAGAGGAAGGCTCAACACTTTTGACCAGAGTTTTATGCTGTTTTTTTTTCAGATTGAAGGAGGGTTTTTTGTTAAACACACCCGGGCTGTGGACGAAACGGTCGATTACTTGGTGATGCTCACTCGCACTGTTATGGAAAAGTGCCAAAACAAGATTGTGGAGTCAGGTTCGGAAAATATGCTCTCATTCTCTTTCTATTGATTCCCCATTCTTCATGCTTCTTCTTTTCTTTCCTGTTACTCCCTCTTCTTCATTTTTCTTGTGGCTGACATTTTTATTTGCATCTGCTTGATTAACCCTAACCGTATCTTCACAAGGCTAACCTACACCCACCATTGTAGCCTCTGGTCAAAAGTGTTGAACCTTCCATTTTTGCAAATTCAAATTTGCGTCCAATGTTTGCTGTTAGAATTCAAAATTTCCTCTTTTGGGGAGGTTCAACACGTTTGACGACAGCAATACTCATTCATTCACAGAAAACAATGCACAAGGGGACCCTGCCCCGAATGTGCTCCGGTTGCGCACGTTTCAAGATTATACCTCTGCCTCTGTGAAATCTCAAGTCAGTTGTTGAAATTTGCTGCACATCTATACCTATTCTTTTCTTGTTTCCCTTTCGTACCATGGTCGAGGTATTTGCTGAATATTATTTTCCCATTTGCTTTCTTCGCTGTCCTTTCTTCCTTAGTGCTCCAGAGGTATTTTCCCTTCTCTATGACTCTATTTTATCGTATTTCACACTGTTTCATTTTGCTCTCTCCTTGTCCGTAGCCCCTCACAATCCAAGAAGTTTTTGGCAAGCAGCTGATGCAAATTCGTGGGCTTACTGCTGACAAAGCGGCAGAAATTGTACAGCACTTTCCAACTCCTCATACACTACTCCAACAGCTTGATGCAAGTTAGTTTCAATTAAGTATATTCTACCCTGGTCATTAATCGCGGTGGTGTTTTTATTATGATATGACAATATATTTTTTGATTTTAACCTCTTGATTCGTCAATGGCGATAGGCTCAGCGGCGCAGGAGCTTCTAATGCTTCAAACAGCAGACGCCCCCTCAAGTCGGCGCACAGGACCAACATTGAGCAAGCAAATAGCGGCATTATTTCAATCCGACACCCTGGAGTAGCACTCCAGTTTATTTCGTTAATGTTTATCTGCTGATGTTGTCGTGTGGCTGTTTCGTGTTCAATTATATGCCGTGATATGGTTGGCATTGGCAATCAGAATGCATTACGTGTGGGATGTGTCGAGGCCGGGCTCCAAATACACCCCAACCAGATTGCGTATGAAACCCCGTTTTGTTGTGGGCGGTCAAAATTTGTGGGCTGGGACACTTTGTCACCGCAACCCGACCGCCAAAGTCGCAAGGCGTTCGGAGGCCCCAGCTGCCACCCCAGCTCTCGGTCGATTCTGCGTGTGTGGACAACGAGCGTATACCTTCCAGATGGAGGACGAATGGGCTGACGCCTTGGGGCTCCAGTACACCAAGGTATCGCTTTTCACGCCCAGAGCTGCAATTCATTCTGTGCGGGTTTCAACTGACGCCTCTCCTTCCCTCAGGTGTTTACCACTGTGCCCGGAGATAGTCGGTCACAGGCTCCCATTGTGTTACCGTCGCCGCCAATCTCTCCCTCGTCGCACAGCGCCAATTCAGACTCTGGCAATGTTCTCGGGCCAGGTGCGCTTCGTGTTGAACCTTGTGCACCTTCCCTTCGATATTGTCTTACTTACTACTCCTCAATTCCCTCTACCATGTTTCACTTAGGGTCGCCTCTGAAATCGGCCGACGATATTCATTCGGTACGTGTCCTTCAATGTTGTCGGTGACTCTGCTCTTTTCGTTTGTGCAATTCCGTGTTTTCGCTCCTGCAGTCCAGTCACTTTCGAGTGCGAAGCCCCTCACCAGATCGAAGCACCGGCTATCAAGTTTGTAAATCTTCTTATCTTCATTTCGATGGTCCCCCTTCATGGACATCTGAACAGGGTTTCCGATCTCGAAGCGAAGCTCCCCGACCAATCCCGCTCCGGCATGAAGTCGTGCAGCAAGTAGCCAGTCGATGCTCTTATGTGTTATTTGTCAAGTCTTTCATACCATGTGCTTCTTGTCCCCTCGCAGCACCAGCGCAACGCAGCACTGAGCCCAAACGGCCGATCAACGGCAAGCTCGGTTTCTCAGCGACCCGCAAACAACCATGCTGAGTACGATAGTATTGTTGTACGAGTCCATATTATCCATGTTATCCATCATTTGGCCTGTCGTGCTTCTAGAGTCTCTCCAACCCTTCGCCATTCGCATGTCACGTCCGCGGAAGCCAACGCTGCGTTTGCTCGCTTGTCGGATTCGAACAAATTCCCAGAGTTTTACAAGCAGGCCGCTAAGGAAAATCGCGAGAAAAGAAAAGAGCTCGATACTCCTAAGAAGCATGGCTGGTTACCGTTCTTTCGGTAAGTCAGCTAGACGGCTGATGATGATGATGATGATGATGATGATGATGATGATGATGATGATGATGATGATGACTAATGTTATTATCATCGTTATGATTACCATTGTCAACATTTGATTTCGATCGGAGAGTATGTTGATTCCTCTTTTTGCAATCACGAATGCTTGGGCGTTTCAGTATTTCGACTTTCATGATCATGATTTCATTTAACATTTTTAATTTGGTATTAACAATACTCTCCTACTTATTTGAAAACCGCCATAATTTCTGAGCATAGAATCGTTTCTGCTTTGTTCGCATTCACAGATCAACAGCAACTTCAACATCTGAAACGATTGATTCTCCGACAAAGGCCGCATCACCATCAAAGACAGGCATGTTTTCTCGCTTCAAGCACAAGGAGCCTGCCGTAGCTGACAATTCTACAAAGACTGCCGCTACAACACCCCAACGACCACAACAATCAGCTGCCATATCTCCATCTAGCCGAGCAACGAGCAGCCACCACTCTGCGACACCCACCAATGCCACCAAAGCTCAATCCTCCCCTGCTGATTCGGATCTCAAACACGGGTCACCGTCCTCTGCAAGCAAGCCGAAGAAACCTTTCTGGAAGTTTGGTTCGGACAAGCCAAAGTTTGCCATTGTTGATCCATTGTTTGTGGAGGCGGCTAAGGCGCGGCTTGAAATGTCCAGTCCAGCTCAACCGAAATCACAGCCAGTCGCTGCTGCTCCCTCATCTATTCCGCGCCCAGCTAGTGTCAATCGCTCCATGGCCCCCAGGAGCCCTCCAACGGAAGTAGATCAAGAAGAAAAGCAGGACTGGGACGAGCCCGATTTTCAATCTCCTTCAAAGAGCTTGGCAAATATGTTTTCGCCTTCACCGGTATGTGCCTGCTCGCTGATAGTTTGTCATTTTTACTCTGACTTATTATTCTCCCTTGCAGAACAAACCCGTCAGGCAGGCGTGGGTAGATGATGACCCAGCACCTGTGATCGACACCTCCGCTAATGTTGAGTCTTCGGCTGCCTCAGCAGCTACTGTTACCCAGACAACCGAAGAGGCTATCTCCTCAAAGAAAACTGTTGACTGGGCAGCACACGAGGAGATGAAACGCAAATCTGCAGAGCTTAACGCAAAAGTAGCCGCCCAGGAGGCACTGAAGCGAGAAGCTGATGCTCAAGCTACTGAGCAACAATTGCAGCGCAAAGCACAGGATATTCGCGAAGCAGCTGAGCGACGAGTGCGAGAAGTTCGCGAAGCTGCAGAACGTAAGGCCAAAGAAGAGGCTGCTCGACGTGCCAAGGAAGAGGCTGATCGTATTGCCAAGGAAGAAGCTGATCGCATGGCCAAAGAGGCCGCGTTCCGGGAAACTGAACGTCAAGCTATGGAAGAGGCTGATCGCATTGCCAAGGAAGAGGCTGATCGCATGGCCAAAGAGGAGGTTGATCGCATTGCCAAGGGAGAGGCTGATCGCATTGCCAAGGAAGAGGCTGACCGCAAGGCCAAAGAGGCCGCCTTCCTGGAAGCTGAACGACAAGCAAAGGAAGAGGCTGATCGCATTGCCAAGGAAGAGGCCGATCGCGAGGCCGATCGCATTGCCAAAGAAGAGGCTGATCGCATTGCCAAGGAGGAGGCTGATCGCCTCGCCAAAGAGGCCGCGTTCTTGGAGGCTGAACGACAAGCAAAGGAAGAGGCTGATCGTATTGCCAAAGAGGAGGCTGATCGCATTGCCAAGGAAGAGGCTGATCGCATTGCCAAAGAGGAGGCTGATCGCATTGCCAAGGAAAAGGCTGATCGCATTGCCAAGGAAGAGGCTGATCGCATTGCCAAAGAGGAGGCTGATCGCATTGCCAAGGAAAAGGCTGATCGCATTGCCAAGGAAGAGGCTGATCGCATTGCCAAAGAGGAGGCTGATCGCATTGCCAAGGAAAAGGCTGATCGCATTGCCAAAGAGGCCGCGTTCTTGGAGGCTGAACGACAAGCAAAGGAAGAAGCCGATCGCATTGCCAAGGAAGAGGCTGATCGCATTGCCAAGGAAGAGGCTGATC
>JADMIO011426302.1_pt1 | contig 11921 bp, 13 predicted proteins | sample 8958161 | NCBI WGS metagenome assembly JADMIO01 (sample SAMN16585339, study PRJNA669376) | soil metagenome | isolation source: Crop rotation soil | place: USA: Cullars Rotation, Alabama | collected 2011
TGGAGATCGTCGCGAAGGAGCAGCCGGTGCGTCCCGCCGCGGTGCTGATCCCTGTCGTGGATCATCCCGAGCCGACGGTGCTACTCACCCAGCGCACCGAGCATCTCAGCAGCCATGCCGGGCAGATCGCTTTCCCCGGCGGCAAGATCGACGCGGGCGACAACTCGCCGATGGATGCGGCGTTGCGCGAAGCCGACGAGGAGGTCGGGCTGAAGCGCGAGTTCATCGAGCCGATCGGCTACCTCGATCTCTACGGCACCGCGTTCGGTTTCCGCATCCTGCCGACGGTCGCCAGGGTGAAGCCCGGCTTCAAGCTGACCATCAACGAAAACGAGGTGGTCGACGCCTTCGAGGTTCCGCTCGCCTTTCTGATGAATCCTGAGAACCACCAGATACACACCAAGGAATTCCGCGGCATCGAGCGCTCCTATTACGCGATGCCATTTGCCGAGCGTTACATCTGGGGCGCCACCGCGGGAATTTTGCGCGTCCTGTACGAGCGGATCTATCTCGCATGATCCGTCCGGTCCTGACCGAAATCGGAATCTTCCTGATCCCATTTGCGGTCTATGCGTTATTTCTGATTGCAACGCGCTCCGGCGTCTTCGACCAGACCTCCTGGCCCGCCTCGCTGGTCGCCAGGCTGGTGCTGGGATCGCTGCTGCTCGTCATCGTCAGCTTCGTCTTCCTCGCGGAATTCTCCGGCGCGCCGCCGGAGTCGACGTATACGCCGGCTCACATGGAGAAAGGCCATCTCGTGCCCGGCGTCGAAAAGCCCGGAGTATCGAAATGACTGAGGCGCGGGTGCTTGGCAGTGCCGCCGATTTGAAGTTCCTGCAGTGGACGCCGCAACTTCGCCTCAGGAACTTCAAATCGATAAGCGGCACTGCAATAAATATGGTTGCTAGTTTTCCACTTCCGAAGTTCGCATAAGAGGTTGCCGCGCATGCCTGCGAACTTAGGAAGTGGAAAACTAGATGCACCTTGGCTGAAGTCCGGCCCGGCGGGTCGGGTGCTGGCGCTGCTCGATGGCGGCGGCGAGGAAGCGCGCGTGATCGGCGGCGCGGTGCGCAACGCGCTGCTCGGCCTGCCCGTGGCCGACATCGACATCGCCACCACGGCGCTGCCGGAGGAAGTGGTCCGCCGCGCCGCAGCGGCCGGCATCAAGAGTGTGCCGACCGGCATCGAGCACGGCACGGTGACCCTGGTGCTCGACAAGCATCCGTTCGAAGTCACCACCTTGCGTGAGGACACCGAGACTTTCGGCCGCAAGGCCAAGGTCGCCTTCGGCCGTGACTGGGTGCGCGATGCCGAGCGGCGCGATTTCACCATCAACGGTCTTTCCGTCGATGCCGCCGGCATCGTGCACGACTATGTCGGCGGTCTCGCCGACATCGCCGGGCGTCGCGTGCGCTTCATCGGCGATCCCGCTGAGCGCATCGCTGAGGATTACTTGCGCATCCTGCGCTTCTTCCGCATCCACGCCGCTTACGGCGCGGGCGAGCCGGATCGCGCCGGGTATCTTGCCTGCATCGGCGGCCGCTCCGGACTTGCGTCGTTGTCGGCCGAGCGCCTGCGCATGGAGATGCTGAAGCTGCTGGTCGCGCCGGGCGCCGCAGGCGCGCTCACGGCAATGGCGGACAGCGGCCTGCTGCAGCAGGTCGTCGGCGGCGTCACCTATGCCGGCACGCTCGCCGCGATGATCGAGGTCGAGCATATGCTGGGACTGCCGCCGGATGCGATGCGCCGTCTGGCGGCGCTCGCCGTTGCCGTCACCGAAGATGCAAGGCGCGTCGCGTCGCGGCTGCGGCTGTCGAACGCGGAAGCGAAGGCGCTGGACTCGATGGGCCATCGCTGGTGGCGGCTTGCCGGCATGGACGAGGCGACGGCAAGTCGCCGGCTTTACCGTCTCGGCGCGGAAGCCTATCGTGATCGCCTGCTGCTGGCCTGGGCGCGGGCGGGGGCCGGGGACGGCGCCGACTGGCGGGAAATGGCTGATCTGCCGCAGCGCTGGAGCGCTCCGAAGTTTCCGCTGAAGGCCGCCGATTTCATCTCGCGCGGCATCGCCGAGGGTCCGGCGCTCGGCCATGTCCTCACCATCGCCGAAGACGCCTGGCTCGCCGCCGGCTTTCCGCTGGAGGCGGGCGCGGTCGCTGCGATCGCCGACCAGACCGTGGCGCGCTTCGCCCGCGATCACCGGCTGTGAACATCCTCACCGGTTTCGCCGATGTCTCGCTCGCCCAACTCGTGCTGGTCGGTGTGGTTGCGCTGTTCGCATCCGTGGTCGGCGGGCTCGCCGGCTACGGCACGGGCGCGCTGATGCCGCTGGTGCTGGTGCCGCTGATCGGCGCCGAGCCCGTAGTGCCGATCATCGCGATCTCCTCGATCTTCACCAATTCCTCGCGCTTCCTCGCCTTCGTCCGCTACGCCGATCGCCGCCGCGCGCTGATCGTGATGGCGGCGTGCGCGCTCACCACCGCGCTCGGCGCTTACGGTTACACGCTGCTGACGGGCGCGGGCGCGGGGCTCGTCATCGGCGCCATGCTGATCCTGAGCGTGCCGCTGCGGCGGCTGGCCAAGCGACGCAACATCCGGATCGGCGACGGCGAATTGGCCGTCGGCGCCGTCGGCTACGGCGTTGTGGTCGGCGGCACGTCGGGCTCGGGCGTGATCCTGCTGTCGCTCTTGATGGCGGCAGGCCTGGAAGGCGCGGCCGTGATCGCCACCGATGCGGTGATCTCGCTCGTCACCAGCATCATCAAGATCTCGGTGTTTGGCCTTGCCGGCGCCGTCACTGCGCAGGTGCTCGCCTTTGCCGTGCTGATCGGCGCGATCGCGCTGCCCGGCGCGTTCCTCGCAAAGGCCTTCGTCGAGCGCATGCCCGTGCACATCCACACGGCCATCCTCGACGCAGTGGTGATCGCGGGCGGGATCATGATGATTTGGGCGGCAATGCGCTGATCGCAACGATGCCGCCAGCCGGACGGCATCGCCGGAAAGAGAATTGTGTTCACACTCCACTGCGCTGTGAAGGGACGCCGGACTAGCTGTCGCGGGCCGGCAAAAGTTCCTCGAGAGAGCGGATGATGCGATCGGGTTTCACGGTCGATCCCGCCGGCAGGCCCTCGCCATGGACGTCCATCCAGATCGCGTAGATGCCGAGCTTTTGCGGCATCTCGACTTCCCATTCGAGATTATCGCCGATCATCCAGGTATCGGATGCGGAGACGCCGAGCGCTTCCATCGCGTGCAAATAGGCGCGCTCTTCAGGTTTACCAAAGCCGTGCTCGCCTTCGATCTGGATGTGGTGGAAGCGGTGCGCGAGCTCAAAACGCTCGACCTTGGCGCGCTGGGTGTCGGCCGCGCCGTTGGTGACCAGCGCGAGCTTGACGCCGAGTGCGCGAAAACTGTCGATCGCATCATGCGCGCCGGGGAAGACGAACATCTCTTCCTCGCGATAGGTCGTGAAGCGGTCGGCGATGCGGATCGCAAGATCGGGCGGCAGCTTCGCATGGCCGGCCGCGGCAAGCGCGTCGAAACCGCCCTGCACGGTGAGGCGGCGGGCCTCGCCAAGCTTCAGCCGCCATGCCGGCTCGGCGTTGGCCCAGAAATTCTTCGCGAAGGTCAGTACTGCGGCAGCAACTTGTTGCGGCGGCAGCGGCGCGAGTTCATCGGAAAATTCCGATGCGATGTGATTCCACGCGATCTCCGGCCGGCCATAAGCCGACAATATGGTGTCGTCCATGTCGATCAGCATCGCGCGCGGCAGTTTCGTCACGGCCATTTCACCTCCGGCGGCATGGAGGAGAGGATGGAATCGACATTGCCGCCGGTCTTCAGGCCGAACGTGGTGCCCTTGTCATAGAGCAGGTTGAACTCGACATATCGCCCGCGGCGGATCAACTGCTCCTCGCGGTCGGCCGATGTCCATGGCGTCGCAAAATTGCGCCGTACCAACTCCGGATAGACTTTCAGGAAGGCGCGGCCGACGTCCTGGGTGAAGACGAGGTCGGCCTCCCAGTCGCCGGAATCATGATGGTCGTAGAAGATGCCGCCGATGCCGCGCGCCTCCTTCCGGTGCGGCAAATAGAAATACTCGTCGCACCACTTCTTGTACTTGTCGTAATCGGCAACGCCGTTGTGGCCGGTGCAGGCTTGCTTCATTGCGGCATGGAAGGCCACCGTGTCGGCATCTTCCTGGGTGCGGCGGCGGTCGAGCACCGGCGTGAGATCGGCGCCGCCGCCAAACCATGCTTTGGTGGTCACGACAAAGCGCGTGTTCATGTGCACGGCCGGCACATGCGGATTCTTCATGTGCGCGATCAACGAAATGCCCGACGCCCAGAAACGGGGATCGTCGGCGGCGCCGGGGATCTGGCTGCGGAATTCAGGTGAGAACTCGCCATGCACGGTCGAGCAGTGCACGCCGACCTTCTCGAATAGTCTTCCGTGCATCATCGACATCACCCCGCCGCCGCCCTTGGCGCCGGAGTGATCGGTGCGCTCCCACGGCGTGCGCACGAAGCGGCCGGCCTCGCCGGCATAGAGGGCAGGGGCCTCATTCTCAAGCTTTTCGAAGGCCGCGCAAATCTGATCGCGCAAAAACTCGAACCAGTTTCGCGCGCGCTGCTTTCGTTGTTCGATCAGGGATACGTCCATTGTGGCTGTCTTACCTGATACCAAGCGTCTTGTGGGTCTGCAGGCTGAGCTGCCACTTCGGATGCCGCAGGCAATAGTCGATAGCACGAGCGGTGTTCTCAACCACATCAGGCCCGTCCATCGGCTGCAGCGAAAAACGCTGGAAGTCGAGGCCGTTGAAATTTTCCGGCTGCGCGCCGGCCTGCGGAAAGACCAGCTTCAATTCGTGCCCGCGCCTGAGCACGAGCTCGGCGCCGGCCTTGGGGCTGACGCAGATCCAGTCCATGCCGTCGGGCGGAATAATCGTGCCGTTGGTCTCGACCGCGACCGCAAAGCCGCGCGCATGCAGCGCGTTGATCAGCGCCGGGTCGACCTGCAGCAGCGGCTCGCCACCGGTCAGCACCACATAGCGATTGGCGTCTTCGCCGGTCCATTGCGCCGAGATGGTATCGGCGAGCGCGTCCGCGTCGGCAAAGCGGCCGCCCAGCGTGCCGTCGGTGCCGACGAAATCGGTGTCGCAGAACTGGCAGACCGCTGACGTGCGATCCTGCTCGCGGCCGCTCCACAAATTGCAGCCGGAGAACCGGCAAAACACCGCCGCCCGCCCGGCATGGGCACCTTCGCCCTGCAGGGTCAGAAAAATCTCTTTGACGGCGTAGCTCACCGAAACTCCTTCAACCTGCTGGTCGTGTCTGCCGCAGCGCCTCGCCGACGGCCATGGCAGCGGCCATAGCGACATTGAGCGAACGCAGTCCAGGCCTGATGGGGATAACGAGCCGCGCATCGGCGGCCGTCACGACCTCGTCGGTCACGCCTGCGGACTCGCGTCCGAACAGCAGGATATCTGCCGGTTCGTAAGCGTAATCAAGGTAGGAACCGGCGCCCTTGGTGCTGAACAGCACGAGGCGATGGCCGAGGCCGCGTCGCCATTGCTCGAATTTCGACCATGAGTCGTGGCGGGTCAGGCGGACTTGGTCCAGGTAGTCCATTCCGGCCCGGCGGAAGACCCGGTCGGAGGTGGCAAATCCGGCCGGCTCGATGATGTGGGCGGCAACGTCGAGGCAGGCGCACAGCCGCAGAATCGTTCCGGTATTCTGGGGGATATCCGGCTGGAAAAGTGCGATCTGCATGGCCCGACCGGGCTCCCGAACGCCCGCTGAATGTTGCAAATAATCACGGGTTTGCACTGAACTAGTGCATTGCACCTGTGCGAGCGGATAGCGGGCTTGCGCTCGCCCGGCAAGGGTGCCAATAGAACGATTCTGGACTGCCTGAACCGCCCGTGGGGCGCGGGAAAAGCGGTCTTTCTGCCGCCGCGGGGCACGCGGGCGCCGGCAGCCTCCCGGAGGGTTTGGGCGATCCTTGCCAAGCGATCCCTGGGGCGGCTCCGTCGGCTGCAGCATGGAAAGGGTTTGAGATCGTGACGACAGCGTCTTCGGCGGATCATCCGACACGCCGTGATTTCCTCTTTGTCGCAACCGGAGCCGTCGCCGCCGTAGGTGCTGCGGCCACCGCGTGGCCGTTCATTTCACAGATGAACCCGGACGCCTCGACGATTGCGGCCGGTGCGCCGATCGAGGTCGACCTGACCCCGATCGCGGAAGGCCAGGACATCAAGGTGTTCTGGCGCGGCAAGCCGATCTACATCAGCCACCGCAGCAAGAAGCAGGTCGAGGAGGCGCAGAAAGTGCCGCTGAAGGATCTGCCCGATCCGCAGACCGACGAGCAGCGCACCAAGGCGGGCCACGAGCAGTGGCTGGTCGTGGTCGGCATCTGCACCCATCTCGGCTGCATCCCGATCGCGCATGAAGGCAACTACGACGGCTTCTTCTGTCCCTGCCACGGCTCGCAGTACGATTCCTCCGGCCGCATCCGCCAGGGGCCGGCGCCCGCCAACCTGGCGGTGCCGCCTTACGCATTCCTCACCGATACCAAAATCCAGATCGGCTAAGGCTTCGGACATTCCGGAGTTTCTCGCCGTCGCGTCGCATACCTTCCTTCAGGATCGCATCAATGAGCGGACCATCCGATTTCCAGCCGAACCATCCCGCCTTGAAGTGGATCGAGCGGCGCCTCCCCATCATGGGGCTCATGCATTCCTCGTTCGTGGCCTATCCGACGCCGCGTAACCTGAACTACTGGTACACGTTTGGCGCCATCCTCTCCTTCATGCTGGCGATACAGATCGTCACCGGCGTGGTCCTGGCGATGCACTACACGCCTTATGCCGATCTCGCCTTCAAGTCGGTCGAACTGATCGTGCGTGACGTCAATCACGGCTGGTTGCTGCGCAATATGCACGCCGTCGGCGCATCGATGTTCTTCCTCGCGGTCTACATTCACATGTTCAAAGGCCTGTACTATGGGTCCTACAAGGAGCCGCGCGAGGTGCTGTGGATCCTCGGCGTGATCATTTACCTGCTGATGATGGCGACCGGCTTCATGGGCTACGTGCTGCCGTGGGGTCAGATGAGCTTCTGGGGCGCCACCGTCATCACCAATCTGTTCTCGGCCATTCCCTATGTCGGCGAGAGCATCGTGACTTTGCTGTGGGGCGGCTACGCCGTCGGCAATCCGACGCTGAACCGCTTCTTCTCGCTGCATTACCTGCTGCCGTTCGTGATCGCCGGCGTGGTGGTGCTGCACGTCTGGGCGCTGCATGTTGCCGGCCAGAACAATCCTGACGGCGTCGAGCCGAAGACCGAAAAGGACACCGTGCCGTTCACGCCGCACGCGACCATCAAGGACTTCTTCGGCGTGTCCTGCTTCATGCTGCTCTATGCCTGGTTCATCTTCTACATGCCGAACTATCTCGGCGATGCCGACAACTACATCCCGGCCAACCCCGGCGTGACGCCGGCGCACATCGTGCCCGAATGGTACTACCTGCCGTTCTACGCGATCCTGCGCTCAATCCCGAACAAGCTCGCGGGTGTCGTGGCGATGTTCGGCGCGATCATCATCCTGGCCTTCCTGCCCTGGCTCGATACGGCGCGGACCAAGTCGTCGAAGTATCGCCCGCTGGCCAAGCAGTTCTTCTGGATCTTCGTGGTGGTCTGCGTCCTGCTCGGTTATCTCGGCGCCCAGCCGCCGGAAGGCATCTACGTCATCGCCGGCCGTATCCTCACCGTGATGTACTTCGCCTACTTCCTGGTGCTGCTGCCGCTGCTCAGCAAGATCGAGCGGCCGCGTCCGGTGCCGAACTCGATCGCGGACGCCGTGCTCGCGAAGACCGGCAGCCGTTCGACACCGATGGTGTCCACCGTGATTGCGCTGATGGTGGCCGGCGGTCTGATTGTCGGCAGCGTGCAGAATGCTCGCGCCGAAGACCACGGCGACAATCCGCCCGCCAACAAGTGGTCGTTCTCCGGCCCGGTCGGCAAGTTCGATCGTGGCGCGCTGCAGCGTGGCCTCAAGGTCTACAAGGAAGTCTGCTCGGCCTGCCACGCCCTTTCCTATGTCGCCTTCCGCAACCTCGCCGAGGCCGGCGGTCCCGGCTATTCAGTGGCGCAGACGGCGGCGCTCGCCTCCGAGTACAAGATCAAGGACGGCCCGAACGATGCCGGCGACATGTTCGAGCGTCCCGGCCGTCCGGCTGACTATTTTCCCTCGCCGTTCCCCAACGAGCAGGCGGCCCGCGCGGCCAATGGCGGCGCGGCTCCGCCGGACCTGTCGCTGATCACCAAGGCGCGCTCCTACAAGCGCGGCTTCCCGATGTTCATCTTCGACGTGCTCACACAGTACCAGGAGCAGGGCCCGGACTATGTCGCGGCCGTGCTGCAGGGCTATGAGGAGAAGGTACCGGCCGGCGTCACGATCCCCGAGGGCTCGCACTACAACAAGTACTTCCCGGGCCACGCCATCAAGATGCCGAAGCCGCTGTCCGATGGCCAGGTGACCTATGACGACGGCTCGCCGGCAACCGTGGCGCAGTACGCCAAGGACGTCACCACCTTCCTGATGTGGGCCGCCGAGCCGCACATGGAGGCGCGCAAGGCGCTGGGCCTGCAGGTGTTCGTGTTCCTGATCCTGCTCACGGGCCTGCTCTACTTCACCAAGAAGAAGGTCTGGGCCAGCGCCCACTGAGATTCAACCAAGCGAGATGAATTCGGAAAAGCCCCTTTGGGGGCTTTTTTTGTTACGCGCGGGAATCTCCGTGAAGTGATTGCGTCCGGCTCCCGCAGCCGCCAAAATACCCTCCAAGCATCACGGCCAGAAGATATCAGCGGAGGAACCTATGGGCACCCACATCACCTTCAAGCGTCCGGACGGCAAGGAAACCGCCGGCTATCTCGCCAATGCCGCGCGCGGCAATGCGCCGGGTGTCGTGGTGGTGCAGGAATGGTGGGGCCTGTCCGAAAACATCAAGGGCCTGTGCGACCGTTTTGCGGTGGCCGGCTTCGATGCGCTGGCGCCCGATCTCTACAAGGGCGTGGTGGTGCCGTATCACGACACGGACGCTGCGAATGCGCAGATGACCTCGCTCGACTTCATGGATGCGACCACGCAGAACGTGCGCGGCGCCGCGCAGTATCTCGCGCGCAACGGCGCCAAGGTGGGCCTGACCGGCTTCTGTCTCGGCGGCGCCGTGACCATCATCGGCGCGACGAAAATCTCGGAGATCGCAGCCGGTGTCGTGTTCTACGGCATTCCGCCGGAGCAGGCGGCTAAGCCCGCCGACGTCAAGATTCCGCTGCAGGCGCATTTCGCCAACAAGGACGACTGGTGCACGCCGGCCGCGGTCGACGCCTTCGAGGCGGCGATGAAGGCCGCCGGCAAATCGCTGGAGATTTTCCGCTACGATGCAGAGCATGCCTTCGTGAACGAGCAGCGCGTCGCCGTGCACGATCGCCAGTGCGCCGAGCTCGCCTGGGGCAGGGCGGCGGAGTTTTTCAAGAAGCATTTGGGATGACGAAGATGTTTCCCCGTCATTGCGAGCGAAGCGAAGCAATCCAGCTTTCTTGTCGCGAAGCAGGGAAGCTGGATTGCTTCGTCGCTTCGCTCCTCGCAAAGACGGTGGGATGAGCCATGCCGGGCGGAATCGGCAGTCCCGGTCTCGGCTACCTGACCTTCTGCGCGATCAAGTTCGCGGGCTACAGCGCGGCCGGTCATTTGCTGTCGATGAAGTACGACAGCAACGTCTCAGCCGGCAGGGTAGGCGCCGTCAGAACGTTGATCGGCATGGCGGCGGGCGCGGCCTATTTCGGCCTGTGGACCATGATCGATCGGAAGACCTTCGGCATGGATCAGTCCAACGACTTTCTCTGGGCATACTTCGCCGGCTTGCTGCCGGTCCGCATCGCCGAATGGTGGCTGTTGATCTGGCTGTTCTACGACCGCGAACTGCGCCAGATCGGTAGGGACTGGCGCATGGTTGGCCTTGGCACGGTCTGGTCCTACGTGCTCGACGTGCCCGCGATCATGGGCTTCATCACCACCGCAGGCGTCTGGATCTGCTGAGCCGGAGACGAGTAATGAAAATCTTCTGTACGGGCGCATCGGGTTATATCGGCGGATCGGTCGCCGCGCGCCTCGCCGCAAGCGGGCATCAGGTCAGCGGCCTCGTTCGCTCGACCGATAAGGCGGCAGCCGTGCACGCGTTCGGCATCGAGCCGGTCATGGGCACGCTGGATGATGCGGAAATTCTCGCTCGCGCGGCGCGCGAGGCCGATGTCGTCGTCAACGCCGCCAGCGCCGACCACAAGGGCGCGGTCACCGCGCTGCTCGACGCGCTCGCCGGCAGCGGCAAGGCGTTCGTCCACACCTCAGGATCGAGCATCGTCGGCACGCGCGCCAAGGGCATGCGCTCCGACGCCGTCTTTGACGAGGACACGCCGGTCACGCCGTCGCCGGCACGCGCCGCCCGCGTTGCGCTCAACCAGTCGATCCTCGGCTTCCGCGACAAGGGCTGCCGCCCCGTCATCATCTGCCCCAGCCTGATCTACGGCATCGGCCACGGCGCCGGCCGCGACAGCGTGCAGGTGCCGCTGCTGATAAAACTCGCGAAGAAGCGCGGCAATGCCGCGCATGCCGGGCCCGGCGAGAACGTCTGGTCCAATGTGCATATCGACGATCTCGTGCCGCTCTATGTGAGCGCGATCGAGAAGGCGCCGGCAGGCAGCTTCTATTTCGCCGAGAACGGCGAGAACTCGATGCACGAAGCCTGCGTTTCCATCAACCGCATGCTCGGCTTCTCCGGTCCGCCGTCAGCCATGACCATGCAGGAAGCAGCCGCCGAATGGGGCGAGGGCACCACCGAGGACACCATGGCCTCCAACAGCCGCGTCCGCGCCAAGCGTGCGCGGGCCGAACTCGGCTGGCAGCCGAAGGCGAGGGGACTGATCGCGGAGATCGAGCAGGGCTGTTATCGGGAGTAGTGCTCCGCGGTCGTCCCGGCGAAGGCCGGGACTCATACTCCGCGGCGGTTGTTGACTCGAACCAGCAGACGCTCTGCCCGAAACAACTGCGTCCTGTGACTATGGGCCCCGGCCTTCGCCGGGGCGACAGTGGTAAGTGTTGCGCTACCCTTGCCGCACCCCGTCCCACCACGGACACGTCCCCGCCATCAGCTGGTAATTCCCTTCCATCACCTGCACGGGCGCGCGCAGGCCTTCGCGGGCGGCGTTCATGCGCATTTCGCGGGCAACCTCGCGGTCTTTCGGTGGCAGCCAGACGCGCTCGTGGCCCCACAGGCTGGGGCCGTCGAACATCTCGACCGGTTGCCAGTTTTTGGTGTCGAGCTCGCGGCCGCCCCAGCCGCATTCGATCATGAAGGCCGACGGCGAGTGGCAGTAGAACGAGGTCATGAAATCGTTGGTGTGGCGGCCGAGCGTGACGCCGATGCGATCTTCCAGCTGCGCGATGTCGTAGGCCTGGCCGACATCGTCGAGCGAGAACAGTTCCACCATCAGGTGGTGCATGCCGTTCTTGCCGGTCTCGATCAGGGCCAGCGAATGATGCCGCGGGTTGACGTGGAAGAAATACGCTTTGAAGGGCTTCAGGATGTAATCGCTCAGCGCAAAGCCGAGCACCTTAACATAGAACGCCATCACGGGATCGATGTGCTCGACCGTCAGCACGGCATGGCCAAGTCCTTGCGCGCCGGTGCGGAAGCCGGAAATGTTGCGGCCCGGCTTGAACGGCGTTTCGTCGATGTCAGCGCCGCAAAACGCCTCGAGCCGGTTGCCGGCGGGATCGGCAAACGAGATCAGTTTTCGCACCCGGCGCGCATCGGCGAGGGATTGCGGCTCGGATGTCACCGCGACACCAGCAGCCTCCAGCTT
>JADMIO011385415.1_pt1 | contig 11919 bp, 12 predicted proteins | sample 8958161 | NCBI WGS metagenome assembly JADMIO01 (sample SAMN16585339, study PRJNA669376) | soil metagenome | isolation source: Crop rotation soil | place: USA: Cullars Rotation, Alabama | collected 2011
TGATGCGGCGTGCGGGGGTCAGACCCCGGTGATGCGGCGTACGGGGGTCAGACCCCGGTGATGGGGCGACTCAAGGTTTGCGGAAAATGCGCGGGGGTCAGGGGGCGATGTAGCGGGCGTAGTCTTCCGGCGGGACGTTTCCGCCCGAGATGATCGCCACCGCCCCGGATGCCGCAGGCCGATCGCGCAACACCGCCGCGACGCTGACGGCCCCGCTCGGCTCCGCCACCACGTTGGCCTCGTCGAACAGCCACTTCACCGCGGCGACAATCTCCGGCTCGCTGACCGTGCGCACCTCGTCCACCAGCGCCTGCACGTGCGCGAACGTCAGGTCCCCCGGGCGAATCGACAGCAGGCCATCGGCGATGCTCGCCGACTTGGACAACGTGACCGGATGGCCGGCCGCCCGTGACGCCGTCATCTTCGGCGCGCCCTCCGGCTCGACCCCGACGACGCGGACGCCGGGACGCAGTGACTTGACCGCGACAGATAGGCCCGAGATCAACCCGCCCCCGCCCATCGGGACATAGACCGCCGACAGCGACGCCGCCTGCTCGATTACCTCGAGCCCGCACGTCCCCTGCCCCGCGATGACCCACGGATGATCGAACGGCGGCACCATCGCCAGGCCGCGCGCAGCCGCCTCGGATTCCGCGCGCGCCTTGCGATCGAGCACGGTCGTTCCCGCGAAGAGCACCTCGGCGCCAAGCCGCCGCGCGCCGTCGACCTTCACCCGCGGCGCGGTCTCGGGCATCACGACCACCGCCGGAATGCCGACTTCCCGCGCCGCAAGCGCCACCGCCTGGCCGTGGTTGCCGGAGGAGTAAGTGATCACTCCGGCGCCGCGCGCCTCGGGCGACAGCTGCGCAATCATGTTGCACGCGCCGCGGATCTTGAACGCGCCGGCCGGCTGCATGTTCTCGCACTTGATCGCGAACACGGGCTCGCCGAAGCCGCCCACCTCGATGAGCGGCGTCCGCCTGGCGATGCCGGCGATCCTCGCGGCGGCGGCGCGGACTTCCTCGAGCGTGACGAGCGACGTAGACGCGGGCGCACTCCCCATCGGCCGCTTAGTATAGTTGCGTCATGGCGCGCTACACGCTGGTCTACGGCATCCGACTCGTCCCTGAAGGCACCTTGACGGGCTCCGAGGACGCCCGGCTCAAACTCAAGGATGGGACGGAAGCGGGGCTCACACTACACACGATCGACGGGACGATCCCGCAGTTGCGGCGCGCGCTCGACCGCAGCCTGGATGCGTTCTTCGACCTCCTGCCCGGAGCGGAAGATGAAGACCGTGAATAACGGAATCCACTTTGCACGTGGCGGTCCTGTGGCGGACTCGTCTGTTCCAACCTCGCCCGAGAAGGATCGCGTGCAGGTCAGCCAAGCCAACCCGCATCGCGAATTGAACGACCGGCTGGTCAGCGATCTCATCGACGCCGTCAAAGGGATTCTCCGCAAGGAGCAATCCGATCGGCTGCGCGACATCTATCTCATCGGCGACATCGAAAAAGACACCGCGCGCGGCGTCATCGAGCGGCTGCGCGAGCTCGCCAACGACAGCACCCGGCCGATTACGCTCTACATCAACAGCGCCGGCGGAAACGTCACAGACGGCCTCGCCATTCACGACGCCATCCGCGAACTCGTCGGCCGGGGCTACGAAGTCACCATCGTCGTGCAGGGGATGGCGTACTCGATGGGCTCGGTCGTCCTGCAGGCCGCGAGTGAAGGTCGGCGTCTGTCCTACCCGCACTCCTGGATCATGATTCACGAGCCGGCGAAGTGGGCCGGCTGGCAGTCCACGTCCGCCGCCGCGCAGCATCTCGATCGCCTCAAACAGATGCAGTCGCAGATTTACCAGATCCTGGCGTCACGGTCGGGCAAGCCGCTGCAGAAGATCATCCGCGACACCAAGCGGACGGACTTCTACCTCGACGCGAAGAAAGCGGTCGAGTACGGCTTGATTGACGGGATCGTGGAAGGCGGAACGAGCTCGACGGGCAGCGCGCCTACGCCGCCTCCCGCCGCGTCCTGAACTCCTCGAGCAGGCGGGCGACGTTGCCCGCGACCGAATGCAGCGTCGGCGACCAGCCGAGCGCGCGGGCGCGCGGGCTGCGCACGCGCTGGTCGAGCGCCAGCGCATCGGCGTAGGCACCCATCTTCGCGCGCGCCTCCGCCAGCGGCACATGACGGATGTCGGGACGCATGCGCACGTGCCGGGCGATGGCATCGACGATGTCGCCGACGCTCTCGTCGGCCTCGTCGTTGGCGTGATATACCCCTGACGCCTCCGGATTGATGGCGACGCGCAGATAGACATCCGCCAGATCGCGCGCGTAGACGCACGGCCAGCGGTTCTTCCCTTCACCAATCACGCGCACCAGCCCGTTGGCGGCATCCTTCAGCAGGTCGGCGATGATGCCGCGGCTGCCGCCGTAGACGATGCCCGGTCGCACGACGATGGTGCGCGGCGTCTGCGACCGCCCCGCCTCGAGCACCAGGCGTTCGTGTGCGGGCCGCCACGCGACGTGCGGCGTCGGTCGCACCGGCGCATCTTCCGCGACAGGACTGGTCGTGTCGCCAAGCACCCAGATGCCGGACGTGTAGACGAAGGTCGCCGGCTTGCCCGCGGCGGCGCGACTCGTCGCGATGGCGAGAAACGTGTCCACCGCGCGCCGATCCACCTGGTCGCGGCGAGCCGAGGCGTCGAGCGCGGTGTGGACGATTACGTCAGCACGTTCGGCCTCGCCCGCGTAGGACGCCGGCTTGTCCAGATCCCCAATCACGGCGTGCACGCCGCGGCGCGAGACGTCCTCGGCCTTGCCGGGATCGCGCACGAGCGCCGTGACATCGTGGCCGCCGCGCACGAAGGTCTCGAGAACCGCGGACCCGATGTAGCCGGTGGCGCCTGTGAGGAAGATCTGCATGGTTGGGCCTGCCTCGCCGAACGTCAGCGGAGGCGGGCGCTTATTCTAATCGGATTCCGCGAGAGGTCACGGCCTCTTCGGACCGTGGGGTGGTACTCGGTTGGTGATTTGACCAAGGACGAACCGCTCGCATCGCATCGGCAGCCCGTCGCGGCTCGAACCGTCCGCGCGACCGGCGGTTGTAGAGTTCGTGCCGTGTATCCCCGCGAAACGATCGAGGTGCTCGATACGCATCGGTTCGATGCTGACGCGCTGGCGCGCTATCTGCGCGGGCGAATCGAGGCGTTCGACCCGCCGTATGTCATCCGCCAGTTCCGCGGCGGCCAGTCCAACCCCACGTATTACCTGCAGGGCGGTGCCGATGCTTCCGGCGCGCGGCTCGTGCTGCGCCGGAAACCGCCCGGACAGCTGCTTCCCTCGGCGCACGCGATCGAACGCGAATACCAGGTGATGACCGCGCTGCGCGGCAGCGGCGTTCCCGTGCCGCGGACGCACCTGCTCTGCGAGGATGCGAGCGTCATCGGCACGCCGTTCTTCGTCATGGAGTACATCGACGGCCACCCGCTGGCGGATGCGACGCTTCCCGGCCGCTCGCCGGCGGATCGTGCCGCGATCTACCGCTCGATGATCGAGGTCCTGGCGCGGCTGCACCGGGTGGACTGGCGGTCGGTTGGCCTCGAGGGCTACGGCAAGCCGGGCCATTACGTCGCGCGGCAGATCCATCGCTGGACTGCCCAGTACCGCGCCTCCGAAACGGAGCGCATCGAGGCGATGGAGCGCCTCATCGACTGGCTGCCGGCGCACGTTCCGGAAGACGAGGCCGACGCCATCGTGCACGGTGACTACCGCCCGGGCAACCTCCTGCTGCACCCGACGGAGCCACGTGTCGTCGCGGTCATCGACTGGGAGCTGTCGACGATTGGCCATCCGCTCGTCGATCTCGGTCATCACGCGCTGCTGTTCCGCACCGGACCCGAGGACTTCGGCGCCTTCGCCGGCCAGCCGCGCCCCGAAGGCATCCCGAGCGAGGAGCAGCACCTGGACGCCTACTGCCGCATCACCGGACGCGCCTCGATTCCCGACTGGGACTTCTACGTCGCCTTCGCCATGTTCCGCTTCGCGGCCATCTTCCAGGGAATCATGGGACGGGTGGTGGCGGGGACCGCCAACGATCCCGACGCGCGCCGCGCCGGGGCGCGCGCCCGTCCGCTCGCCGAGCGCGCGTGGCGCCTGATCGAGAACCGCAGGTGAACACCACGAAGGTACGAAGAACGCGAAGGAATCTAATTCTTCGCGCGCTTCGCGTCTTCGCGGTTTTCGTATTTTCGCAGCTCCAGCCGGGCGATGTGGCGGCGATGCACTTCGTCGGGGCCGTCGAGAATGCGCATCGTGCGCGCGGTGGCGGCGAAGTAGGCGAGCGGCGTGACCTGGCCGACGCCGGCGGCGCCAAACAGCTGGATCGCCCAGTCGAGCACGCGGCTGGTCATCGCCGGCACGGCCACCTTGATCGCCGCGATCGCCTGCTGCGCCGCCTTGTTGCCCGCCGTGTCCATCATCCACGCCGCGTGCAGCACGAGGAGCCGCGCCTGATCGATGTCGATGCGCGCCTGGGCGATACGCTCCTGCGTCACGTCGTTCTCGCTGAGCGGCTCCCCGAAGGCGATCCGCTCCCGTCCGCGGCGGCACATCAGCTCCAGCGCGCGCTCGGCGACGCCAATCTGGCGCATGCAGTGGTGAATGCGCCCGGGGCCGAGCCGTCCCTGCGCAATCTCGAAGCCTCGCCCTTCGCCGAGCAGCAGGTTGGCCGCCGGCACGCGCACGTTCTCGAACAGCAGCTCGCCGTGCCCGTGCGGCGCATCGTCATAGCCGAACACGTCGAGCATGCGCACGAGCGTGATGCCGGGCGTGTCGCGGGGCACGAGGATCATCGACTGCTGCCGGTGCCGATCGGGGTGCGCAGGATCGGTCTTGCCCATGAAGATGAGCAGCCGGCAGCGCGGATCGCCGATGCCGGACGTCCACCACTTGCGTCCGTTGATGACGTAGTCGCTGCCGTCGCGCACGATGGACGCCTGGATGTTGGTGGCATCGGACGAGGCGACGTCCGGCTCCGTCATGGCGAAGGCCGAGCGGATGGTCCCCTCGAGCAGCGGCGCCAGCCACTGTGCCTTCTGCGCCGCGGTGCCATAGCGCACCAGCACTTCCATGTTGCCCGTGTCGGGGAACGAACAGTTGAAGACCTCGGGGGCGATGGGGGACTTCCCCATCAGCTCGCAGAGCGGGGCGTACTCGACGTTGCTCAGTCCGGGGCCGTACTCGCTGTCAGGCAGAAACAGGTTCCACAGCCCGTCGCGCCGCGCCCTGGCCTTGAGCTCCTCCATCAGCGGAGGAATCGTCCATCGCGACGGCGCCGATGCGACCTGCTGGGCGTAGACTGCCTCGTTCGGCAGCACGTGCTCGTCCATGAAGGCGCGCAGCTGGTCGAGATATCGTTGCGTCCGGGCGCTGTGCGAGAAGTCCATCAAATGTCCCAGACGCGCTCGCGATCGTAATAGGTGATCTCGCCATCCTCGCTCACCTTCAACACCGGCCCGTACTTGCTGGCGGTCATCGCCGCGGTGGTGCGCGCCCCCTCGATGAATCCCCCCTGCTCGGCCTCGTCCGCGGGCGGATGCCGCAGGATGGCGCCGGCGGCCAGCAGCCGCCCATCGCCGTCGACGACGGTGGCGCCGTCGAGCGCCGCTAGCGTCGAGAGCACGCTCGGATCCAGGTCGGTGGCGGTGCGCCCTTCGAGGAGATGCAGGATCTCGCGCCGCGAGACCGGTCCGGTCCCCGGCATCTCCGAGCGATCGCAGAGATCCAGCCGGTCGGCGGGCGCAATCAGGCGCGGCACGGCATCGGCGGGGTCGCGCAGCACGACGAACAGCGCGCCCTCGCGCGCGTCGGCGAGGTCGAGCGCCGTCTGGAACAGCCGCAGCGCCAGCAGCGGGTTGCCCACCGCCTCGGCCCACACCTCGTACTTCGCCTTCAGGTCGAGCAGGTGCCACGCGGCGCCGTGAAACGCGAACACTTCCGCCCCCTCGGCGAAGACCTTGATCTCGCGCGACGGGCTGAGCACCACGCACACGGAGCGCTGCTCGAGCGTGGCGCGCGCGTGCGCCTGGTACGCCTGCGCGCCGGGCACGTCGAGGATGGCGTCGGGGCACAGCTGGCGGCTCCAGCGTTCGACGTCGATGATGTCGAGCAGCCGCCCTTCGACGTCGGCGAGGAAGAGCGTGCGCACGCCGTCGGCGAGCCGGTAGAAGCTCTTGATCGACGACAGCGACTCCATGTGCGAGGCCGAGCGCGAGAGATCCGGCGGCAGGTCCGGCCGGCAGGGATCGCGGTCGCCGCCGAGCACCAGCACGCCGGTCGAGATCGGCCGGTTCTCGTAGGTGGACAACGCCGCCACGCGCAGCATCTCGATGATCGACGCGATGCGATCGACGCCGGTGCCGGCGACGCCCAGGTCGTAGGGGCGCACGTCGAAGAACGCGCCGATGTAGCGGTCCTCGATCGGCCCGCGGAACAGCTCGCCGCGTTCGGCCGCCAGCCCCGGGTTCAGCGTCACGCCGTAGCGCGCGTCGATTACCGCGACGATGGCATGCGCCATCCGGATCTGGTGGGACGTGAACGTCACGCGGCCGGGCATGCGCAGCGTGTAGGTGCTCCCCGCCCAGGAAATGCGCAGCGTGGAGGGATCGATCATCGCCTCGATCTTCAGCGGCTGCTCGGGACGCGACGGCGGCGGAGGCTCGATCTCCAGCCACGCGCGACGGAAGAACTGGCGCAGCGCCGCCTGCAGGACGCCTTCGTAGAACGCGCTGAGCGCGCGGGCGGCCGGAATCGACGCCATGAGCCATCATAATTCGAGAGTGCAGCGCGACACGCTGATCGACTTCTTCCGCGACCTCACCGCCATCCGCGGCGAGTTCCTCGTCTACGACGATGGCTATCGGCGGCGCCGCCACAGCTACGAAGATGTCGGCCGCGCGGCGCGTGGCTTCGCGGCGCGGCTGGCGGCAGCGGGACTCACGAGCGGCGACAAGGTAGTGTTCTGGGGCGAGAACCGCCCCGAATGGATCGTCTGCTACTGGGGCTGCCTCATCTCCGGCCTCATCGTCGTGCCGATCGACTACCGGTCGTCACCGGACTTCGTCGCCAGGGTCCGCAGCCTGGTGGAGGCGCGCGTCGTGATCGCCGGTGACGACGTCGAGGCCGCGCGCATCGGCGGCAGCTCCGCAGGGCGGCCGGTCGAGACGTGGCGCTTCTCCGAGCTCGACTGGCACGCCGACGGTCCCATGCCGGCCGTCCCGGCCTCGCGCGACGACATCACGCAAATCATCTTCACGTCCGGCGCCACCGCCGAGCCGAAGGGCGTCGTCATCCGCCACCGCAACGTGCTCGCCAACATCGTTCCAGTCGAACGCGAGGTGCTCAAGTACCGGAGCTACGCGCGGCCGTTTCATCCGCTGCGGTTCCTGAACCTGCTGCCGCTCAGCCACATGTTCGGCCAGTCGATGGCGACCAACATCCCGCCGATGGTGCGCGGCACCGTCATCTTCACGCGCAGCTTCAACCCGCACGACATCCTGCGCCTGATCCACGCGCGGCGCATCTCGGTGCTGGTGTGCGTGCCGAAGATGCTCGACGTGCTGCGCGAGCACGCGATGCGCGCGTGGCCCGAATCGAACGAGGCGCCTCCCGCGGGCATCTCGATTCCGGGCCGCTGGTGGAAGTACCGGCGCGTCCACTCCGCGTTCGGGTTGAAATTCTGGGCGTTTGTCGTCGGCGCCGCGCCGCTGCCGCCCGACCTCGAGGAGTTCTGGCGGCGAATGGGGTTCGCCGTCATCCAGGGCTACGGCCTCACCGAGACGGCGCCCATCGTCACGCTCAATCACCCGTTCAAGACGAGCAAGGGATCGGTCGGCACGCCGATCGCCGGCGTCGAAGTGCGCATCGCCGAGGACGGCGAGATCCTCGTGCGCGGCGAGAACGTCACGAGCGGATACTACGAAACTCCCAAATCCCACCTCCCGAATCCCGGCTCCCAACCGGATCCCGGATCCCGGATCCCCGATCCCGGCCTGGATCCAGCGTTCGACGCTGACGGCTGGTTCCACACCGGCGACATCGGCGAGCGCGACGAGCAGGGCCGCGTCTTCATCAAGGGCCGCAAGAAGGAAATGATCGTCACGCCCGACGGGCTGAACGTCTTCCCCGAGGACGTCGAGCGCGTGCTCAACGAGGTGCCGGGCGTGCGCGAGTCCGCGGTGGTCGGCGCGGCGCAGGGCGCCGAAGAACGGGTGCACGCGGTGCTGGTGCTCGAGGCGGGCGCCGACAAGGAGGCCGTCGTGCGCGCCGCGAACAGCCGCCTGCAGGATCATCAACGCATTCGCACCGCGTCGGTCTGGCCGGGCGGCGATCTGCCGCGCACGGAAGGGACGCGCAAGCTCAAGCGGGCGGCGCTGCGCGATTGGGTGCGGTCCGGCGAAGTCGCGGTCGCCCCAACGGCCGGCGACTCGCTCGAATCGCTGATCGCGCGCTTCGCGCACGGCCGCGACGTGAGCGGCACGACGACGCTCGAGGAGCTCGGCCTCAGCTCGCTCGAACGGGTCGAGCTGATGATTGCGCTCGAGGACCGCTTTCAGACCCGGCTCGACGAGGGGCGCTTCTCGCAGGCGGCCAGCATCGCGGACCTGCAGACGCTGGTGTCGCAGCCGGCGGCCGCCGCCGACATCGAGGAGCCGGTCGACTTCCCGTCATGGAACCGCACGTGGCCGGTGCGCATCGTCAGGCGGCTCTCGCAGGCGACGTGGATCCTGCCGCTGGCCCGCGCCTTCGCCTGGGCGCGCATCGAGGGGCGCGAGCACCTGCGCGGCCTCGACGGCCCGGTGATCTTCGCCGCCAATCACCAGAGCCACATGGACGTGCCGGTGATTCTCGCCGCCCTGCCGGCGCGCATCCGGGCGCGGGTGGCGCCGGCGATGGCCAAGGAATTCTTCAAGGCGCATTTCTTTCCCGAGGGACATTCGTGGAGGCAGCGGTTCACCAACTCGGTGAACTATTACCTCGCCGCGTTCTACTTCAACGCCTTCCCGCTGCCGCAGCGCGAGGCGGGCGCGCGTCAGACACTCACCTACACGGGCGAGCTCCTCGGCAGCGGCTGGTCGATCCTGATCTTTCCCGAGGGCGAGCGATCCGCGACCGGCGCCATCAAGCCGTTTCGCGGCGGCGTGGGCATGATGGCGTCACGGCTGGACGTGCCGGTCGTGCCCGTGCGGCTCGACGGCGTCGATCGCATCCTGCATCCGAAGGCGAGCATGGCCACGCCCGGACCGGTGCGCGTGGCGTTCGGCGCCCCCGTCCGCCTCCACGGCGAGGACTACGCGGCGCTGGCGGCGGACGTGGAACGGCGCGTTAAATCACTGTAAATAAAAAAGATCTTTCAAGGATTGCGCCGCCGTCAGTCATGTGGCACACTCGTTGCTAGGTTTGCGTGAAAGGATGAGCTGTTGAGCAAAGACGATCTAATCGACATGCAGGGAACCGTGGTGGCCGTGCATTCCGGCGGGCTGTATCGCGTGCAGTGTGATGCCGGGCACGAAGTCCTCGCCCAGTTGAGCGGCCGCATGCGGCGCTTCCGCATCAAGGTCGTTCCCGGTGACCGCGTGACGGTTGGCGTCTCTCCTTACGATCCGGTTCGCGGCATCATCACGTTCCGCGCACGATAGTCCTGGTGACACTTCATACCAACGCACCATCACCTAAACGTCGAAGCCGCCGCGGCGGCGGTTCCTCCACGGGCCCGCGGCGCCGCGGGGGCAGCGGGCATCACAAGCCGGTCCAACCCTCGGCCGACCCGCCGGCCATGGCCTACGAGCCCGAGGCGTTCGACCCGGCGCCGATCGGGTTCGACACGCTGAACCTCGACGCGCGGCTGCTGCACGGCATCAAGGATCTCGGCTGGGCCGAAACACGGTCGGTGCAGAGCGGCGTCATTCCGCTCGCGCTCGCCGGGAACGACGTCATTGCCTGCGCCGAAACCGGCACCGGCAAGACCGCGGCGTTTCTCGTCCCGATTCTCCAGCGCTTCCTGCGCGAAGGTCCGACGCGCCAGCCGGCCACGCGGGCCTTGATCCTGGCGCCGACGCGCGAACTCGCCGTGCAGATCGAAGACCAGGTGCAGGGGCTCACCTATCACACGACCGTGTCGAGCATCGCCGTCTTCGGCGGCGTGCCGATGACAATCCAGGAACAGGCCCTCAAGGCGAACGTCGACATCGTCGTCGCCACGCCGGGCCGGCTGATGGATCACATGCGGCACAACTCGGTGAGCTTCGCCGCGCTCGAGGTGCTCGTGCTCGACGAAGCCGACCGGATGCTGGACATGGGGTTCTGGCCCGACGTGCAGCGGATTCTCGCGGCGCTCCCCGCCAAGCGGCAGACGCTGCTCTTCTCGGCGACGATGCCGGCGGAAGTGCTGAAGCTGACGAAGGAGTTCCTGCACGATCCGAAGTACGTGCAGGTCGGACGGCGCGGCGGTCCCGCGCAGACGATCACGCACGCGGTGAAGACGGTCCCCTCGGGCGAGAAGGCGCAGTGGCTCGCCAAGTGGCTGCGCGAGGAGGCGACCGGACCGGTGCTGGTGTTCTGCCGGACGAAGGTCGGCGCCGATCGCCTCGCCTCACGGCTGGGGTCGATGGGCATCCGCACCGTCGCGCTGCACGCCGATCGCACGCAGCAGCAGCGCATGGCTGCTGTCGAAGGGTTCAGGACCGGGACCTATCCGGTGCTGGTCGCCACCGACGTCGCGGCTCGCGGCCTCGACATCGATGGCATCGCGCACGTCGTCAACTTCGAGGTGCCCGATACGCCCGAAGCCTACGTGCACCGCGTCGGCCGCACGGGCCGCGCCGAATCGAGCGGGAGCGCGCTCACGCTGGCCGCCCCCGAAGAGTTGCGCGCGCTTCGCGCGCTGGAGAAAGCCGTTGGCGTCCAACTTCAATAACGACATGCTGCTCCGCGGGGCCGCAGACGATCGGGCCGCAGCATCCGTGGAATCCGCTCCCTCCGAGGTTCCCCCTGTCAAGCCGGGCGACGGGCCCGTGACGTCCGACCGCCCCGAATCCGCCGCGTTCGTCCGTTTCCGCTCCTGCCGCTGGATGCAGCCGGCCGAGAACGGCAGCCAGGAGTTCTGCACGCATCGCGAGGTGAAGCCGTACGCCGGTACGCAGGGCTTCGACGCCGATGCCTGGTGCCCCGAGTGCCAGTACTACAAGCTGCGGCGGGCGCCGAAGAAGAAGAACCCGGCCGACGAGTACAGCTACTAGGGGGGTTCAATTGGTTCAATAGGGTCAAGGGGTTCACGGGGTCGGAACCAAGAACCGACGAACCCAGAACCCTTGAACCCTTTGTACCCTGTGAACCTCGTGAACCCTAGTCGGAGAATTCCCTCGCCAGCGCGACCCATTCCCCATTCGGCGCCAGCTGCTGATAGGCCTTCCAGTGCGCGCGCGCGTCCTGTGACTGGCCGTTCTTCTCGAGCGTGACGGCCAGGTAGAAGTGCGCCTCGGCATAGGCCGGGTTCAGCTTCAGGGCGTCGCGATAGCACGCCTGCGCCTCGCGGTAGCGGCCGAGATCGTGAAAGATGTTGCCGAGATTGAAGTGCCCTTCGAACACGTCGGGCTCGAGCGCGATGGCGCGCTCGTAGAGCGCCTGCGCCTCGGCAATCGCATCGCGTGAGTAGTGGATGTTGGCCAGGTTGATCAGCGCCGGCACCAGGTAGGGGTCGATTTCGAGCGCCCGCCGGTACGCCTGCGACGCCTCCTCGAAGTTCTCCGGATTGCCGTCGTCGAGGATGGAGGCGGCGAGGAAGTACTGGTCGGCGGACGATTCGTCCACGCGCGGCGCCTGGTCCATGAGCGCCGCCATCGGCGGCGGCTCC
>JADMIO010996655.1_pt1 | contig 11917 bp, 10 predicted proteins | sample 8958161 | NCBI WGS metagenome assembly JADMIO01 (sample SAMN16585339, study PRJNA669376) | soil metagenome | isolation source: Crop rotation soil | place: USA: Cullars Rotation, Alabama | collected 2011
CCTCTGGGGGAGAGGGCTGGGGTGAGGGGGCGCCTGCAGACCCGCAGGAGGCCCTGGCGCAGCTCGGCGACGACGCCTCGCTCGACGCGGCGTTCACCCGCTGGCGCCTGGTGCCGAGCCCGGAGCACCGGCGGGCGGTGGTGGCGACGGCGCGGGCCCAGGACGGTGTCGATGCCCGGTTCGTGCTCGATCTGCTCGGCGAGGACCCGCTGCCACCCTCCTACGACGGGCCGCTGCCGCCGGGGGTTCCGCCGGATCCGGACGTCGACCTGCTGTTGGCCGAGCTCGTGCGCTGAGCGCCACGGCACTGGTCGCGATGGCCACCCGAATGCGGATCCTGGACCTGCGGCTGGAGGGTCTCCCCCACGGCCGGGCGAGAGCCGGATGGCCCCAGGGTCACACCCGCTCGACAATGACATCGTCCGCATACTCGGCGAGCGCACCGAGATCGATGGGATCGGACGTCAGCACGGTTCCGCCGGGCTCGGCTGCTGCAACGACGAGGGCATCGACCGCAGAACCACGACGCGCGCGTGCGCGGAGCCAAGCCGCCCGACGCGCGAGAGGCTCCGGGAGCTCGTGATAAATGTCGCAGGTACGAAGGAGCGCGTTGGTCTGCGCGTCGCGACCAGCGTCGCCGCGGAGGCATTCCACGAGCACGACCGACGGGACGATGGGCGGCCAAAGCCCGCGGCGGCGAAGGGCAAGGAGGAGTGCAGCGGTGTCCCGCGAGCGCTCCGAGAGTCGTCCGACGCCGCCCGAGTCGAGGACCAGCATTCGATCATCCCGCCCGACGGCGACGTGCGCGGGAGATCCGCTCGGCGACCTCTTCGGCGTGAGCCTTTTCGGCGTCGGTGGGCTCACCGACCTCACCGACGAGTTCCGCGAGATAGCGTTCGGTCTCGTCGAGGAGATCCAACCTTCGGATCTCCGCCCGCACTGCCGCCTGGAGGAGCTCCGAGGCGGGGAGCCCACGCGTCTTGACCTGCGCGAAGAGGTCGTCGGGCAGGTAGAGCTGCATGCGGGGCATGCGCCTATGTATACGCCCATGGGCGCGCGCGCAAGCGGCGACCTCGTGACCGCGGACCGCGAGGTGGGCGACGACCGGGCCCGCGCCGCGCTCCTCAGCATCGCCGGGGGCATGGCGAGCGACCGCGGGGACCCGGGCGCCACCGCGTTGCTCGAGCGGTCGATGAAGTTGTCGGAGTCGCTCGGCGCCTGGGGCGACGCGGCCAAGGCCGCCGGGAACCTCGCCGCCGCGCTCTACCAGCAGGGCGACGTCCACGCGATGCCCGTACCTGTTCGCAGCCACGCCTACGCGACGCCGGCAACCCGCGCAGCGCGTCGACCGCGGTCGCGAATCTCGGCAACGTGTTCACCGCGTGCGGCCGTCCCGAGGCCGCAGTGGCCTGCTTCGCCGCGCACCTGTCGTTCTTCCGGACGCTCGACGATCCGCACGTCGACGCTGTGGTCGCCTGGTTCGTCCCTCGTTCGTGAAACCCTCGGGTACCCTCGGCGCGGAGGATCGATGCCCGAAGCCGCACCGGGGGACCCGTTCGTCGACGCGCTGGCCCGAAGCCTGCGGGACCTCGGGCCGCCCGGCACGTTCTGGGGCGCCGGGGAGGCGATCGGCCCGATGCCCGAGCTCGACGTCGACGGCGTGGGCCCGATCTCGTTCCCCGTGCTCCCGATCCAGGCCGCGGCGTTGGTGGCCGTCGCCGAGGCCGCGCCCTACGGCCGGGGCGACCAGACCCTCGTCGACCCCACCGTCCGGCGCACCTGGCAGATCTCCCCTTCGCGGGTCCGCATCGACGGCGCCTGGGAAGATCCGCTGGCCCGGATCGTCCGCGACGCCGCCACCGCGCTCGGAGCGGGAGCGTGTCGGGCCGAGCTCTACAAGCTCCTCGTCTACGATCCCGGCAGCTTCTTCGGTCCCCACCGCGACACCGAAAAGGTCGCCGGGATGTTCGCTACGCTCGTGGTGTGCCTGCCGTCCGCGCACGACGGCGGCGCGCTCGTCGTCCGCCACCAGGGCCGGGAAGCGACCGTCGACCTGCGGAACGCCCGCGGGAGCCGGGTCACCTGGGCCGCCTTCTACGCCGACTGCGTCCACGAGCTGTTGCCGATCACCGAGGGGTACCGGGTCTGCCTCGTCTACAACCTCGTCCGCGAGGGACGCCGGCCGTCCACGCCCGATCACCGCGGTCCGATCGCGCGAATCGCAGCGCTGTTGCGCCGGTGGCCCGAGGACGCGCCGATCAAGCTGCTGTGTGTCCTCGAGCACCACTACACCCCGGAAGGACTCGGGTTCGCGGGCTTGAAGAACGGCGACGCCGCGGCCGCCCAGGTCCTGGTCGCCGCCGGCCGCGAGGCCGACTGCGCCGTCCACCTCGCGATGGTCTCGATCCACGAGAGCGGCAGCGCCGAGCCCGTCTACCGGCCCGGCCGGCGCTGGCGCCGCGGGTGGGACGACGAGCAGTTCGAGGTGTCGGAGATCTTCGAGCGGCACCAGGTCGTCGACGGGTGGCTCACGCCCGACGACGAGGTCGCGGACCTCGCCCCGCTCGCGTGGGAGGACGACGAGGTCTGCCCGCCCGGCGCGCTCGACGACGCCTCCACCGACGACGTGTCCTTCACCGAGGCCACGGGCAACGAAGGCGCGACGTTCGAACGGACGTATCGCCGGGCGGCGCTCGTCGTCTGGCCGAACGCGAACCGGCTCTCCCTTCTGGCCCAGGCGGGGACCGCGTTCGCCGTCTCCGCGCTCGACGCCCTGCCGGACGACGAGGCCCGCACGTTGGCGGCGACGTTGGTGGCGACCTGGCCCGGGTCCGTCGAGCCGATGGTGCGGGCCCGCTTCCTGGCGGCGCTGGTCCGCCTCGGAGAAGCCAGGTCGCTGGCGAAATTCCTCGACAACGTGGTCTGTAGGGAGGAGGGCTACGACGGCACCGAGAACCGGGCGCTCACCGCGGCCTGGGCACAGCTCGATCGGAAGGTGTTGGCGCCGAGGCTCGTGGCGCTGCTCGAGACGCACCTGCCGCGCCGGTTCGCGGCCGGAGTGGCGTTGTTGGAGCAGATCGTCGACGCGGAGCTCGCCGCCGCCGCGGTCGACCTCCTCGCCAGGGCCTGGCGCGTCCCTTCGCCGACGGTGACGCCGCTCGCGCTCGCGCGGTTCTTCGTCGCCGTGGCGGCCACGGGCGAGGAGGGGTTGGTGGCGCGGGCAGCGGCGCACGTCCTGGCCCGGCCGGACCGGTTCCCGCTCGACCGGGTGGTGGTTCCGGCGGCGATCGCGATCGGCGACCGGGAGGCGGACGACGCGATCGCGGGCGCGATGCCGCTCACGGACGCGGCGCTGGCCCACCTGGAGGCGCGGATCGCGTCGCCGCTGGCCCCGCCGACGGACTGGGCCCGGGAGGGCACGGTCGCGTGTCGCTGTCCGAACTGCGCTTCGTTCGCAGCGTTCCTGGCGAGCCCGACCCAGAGCCGCTGGGAGCTGAAGGTGGCAGAGCAGGCGCGGAAGCACGTCCGGGGAAACGTCAGCGGCGCCGACGTGGACTTCACGACGGTGAACCGGGGCAGTCCGCACACCCTGGTGGCCGTGAAGAACCAGGCGACGTTCGACCGGCGGACCGCACAGCGCGTCGAGGATCGGCGGAACGTCGAGCGGCTCCTGGGCGGTCCACCGCCGCCGAAGGTGCGCCTGTGGGTGGACGCGGCGCTCCCGGCCCCGCGGGGCTTGGTGCGGGAGCACGCGTGGGAGGCGGTGCGGCGGATCGAGGCGGGGGGTGTGGAGGCGGTCTCGCTCGGCCCGCGGGCGTGGGAGGTGGCGCGGGCGTTGGAGCGGGGCGCGGCGTCGGGGGAGATCGAGCGGCTGGAGGTGGAGGTGCATGCCACGAACGACGACCGCCCGGGAGAGGTGGAGGCGATGGTGGCGCGGGCGGAGGGCGCTTGGAACTCCGATCCCACGCCCTCGGCGACCTCGGCTTGATGCTCGTTGCGCCGGGCCGACGAGGTCGGGTCAGCCCTCGTGGGCGAGACCGGGGCCACGCATACGCGACGCGCGCCGGCAACCCGCGCAGCGCGTCGATCGCGGTCGCGAACCTCGGCAACGTGTTCACTGCCTGCGGCCGTCCCGAGGCGGCGGTGGCCTGCTTCGCCGCGCACCTGGCGCTGTTCCGGACGCTCGACGATCCGCGGAGCATCGCGGTCGCGCTCAACAACCTCGGCCTCGCGCTGTGGGCGGTCGGCCGCGCGCCGACGCGGTCCGCTGCACCCGCGAGGCGGTACGGCTCTGGCGGACGCTCGGGGTCCCGTTCTACCTCGCGTCGTTCCTCGCGGGCCTCGCGAAGATGTGCGAAGCCTTGGGCGACACGCGGGAAGCGCTCGCGGCGATCGAGGAACGCCTGGCGCTCGCGGTGCCGGTGGCGCAGCGTCCGGCGGAGCTCACGCGGACGCGCCTGGAGGTGGAGCTCGGGCGTCTCGGCCGCGACGAGGCCCTGGCGCGGCCCGGCGACGAGGACTCGCTCGACGCGGCGTTCACCCGGTGGCGTCTGGCACCCGGCCCCAGTTAACGCAGGGAAAGGCCCCGGTCGACCACAACGCGCCCGTGGCCGGCCACGGCGTGGCGACTTGGCCTCGAGTGGCACACCCGATCGTCGTCTGGTATACGTTCCACGCGAGGGCCGAGCGTGGCGCTGGACATCCCGGACGAGCATCAGCAGACCATCAAGACCTGGCTTGAGCTTCCTGATGCTCGCGTCGCCGCAGTGCTTGAGGCACTAGAGACGGCCGGACCAGCACCGCACATCAGTGCGCTGCTGCCGGCCCTCGTGAGCGCGGGGTTTTCCGAGGAGGAAGGGGCCCGGTTGCTCGGCTTCCTTGGAAGCTTCGTCATGAGCGAGCGGCATGCGTCAACTCGCGACCGCTACCTGGCGTCCGTCTACGAAACCGTTGCCGGTAGTTCGTTTGACGCGCTCGATCTCAGCAGCCAGCAGGCCGTCCTAACGCGACTTCAGGCTGCGCTGGACTCGCAGACCGTGCGGACCACCTCCAAGGCGATGCGCCTTCGCAAGGCAAATCATCACACCTATGTGGACGCCACGCTCGTATCAGATGTTCGACCAGTCCTACTCGATGACACCTTGGTCCCAACAGGGGCTTTGGTCGTTCATCAGTTGCAAATTCGCTTTACAGGCGGGGGTCTCGAGCGAGGATCTTTCGCGGTGACCCTTGATCACGAGGACTTGGAGCGAATGCATAGACTCTTGGCGCGTGCGCTTGCCAAGGACGTCGCGCTGCGCGACTGGCTTCACGGCGCAGGACTTCGTGACCTCGATGGCGTCGAAACCCAGGACACGGACAAGTAGGGTACATGAGTATCGATCAGCAACTCTGGACGAAGCGCACCGTCAAGTCATACGTGTACCGTGAATCCCACGACGAAAAGCGGCTCGGGATGGACATTGTCTTTGCCGCGCCCGTTCTCGCACAGTACACTGCGCCGGGTGCCCGCCACGGCGAAAGTCTGGTGACGGAGTTTGTAGCGTTAAAGCGTCGGTGGAAGAGCGAGACGATGTTCGTTTCGTCGTCAAGTCAGCGAATAATGAATTTTGCCTACCAGCGGATCATCGGTCTTGGGCCAGCGGTTATTCCGCTTCTCCTTTATGAGATGTTACGAGCGCCCGATCACTGGCATTGGGCCCTCGCTGCCATCACTGGTGAAGATCCCGTTGGCGACGATGTGGCCGGGCGACCTGTCCCCGTCGCAGATGCCTGGGTGAAGTGGGGACGCGAACGGGGCCTTGTCGGTGCGTAGATTCGACCAGGAATGCCTTTCTGCGCTTAAGCAGATGTTCCCTGCGGCCAAGTCTAGCACCCAACTCGAACTTACAAGCCCTCCTACCATCAACTACAATTGCGTGGCCTGGGCGGCGGAGGATGTCGAAAGGTGGTGGTGGCCGCTTGACCGTGACAAGCAGTCCTACTGGCCCGAAGGCGCCTTGAAGGAGGAGACGGTGCCGGCATTTGTCGATGCGTTCGCTAGGCTTGGTTACGTCGTAGCATCAGATCCCGCACATGAGCCAGCCTTGCAAAAGGTGGCCATATTTGTGAGAAATGGCCGGCCAGAACACATGGCCCGGCAGCTTGCAGACGGTCGATGGACCAGCAAGATGGGTGACAAGCATGATATTGCGCACTCACTGCGCGACTTGGAGGGTGAGGCATACGGTAAGGTTGCTCAGATTCTAAGTCGACGGTTGGCCGTTCGGCGCCTCGAAAAGCCGAACAAATCATGACCAAGCCGCGTCAGCAACCCCCCTCGCGTAATAGGATCGGCGAAGCACCATGATGGCTCACACCCCGATCCGGCCCCCTATCTCGGATCGCGCCCCCTGGACCCCTGGCGCTACCTGACCGACGTATTCCGCCGGTTGCTCGATCACCCCGCGAAGTGGGTTCACGAGCTGACGCCGCTGAACTGGCGGCGGGCGGTGGAGGCGGGCGAGATCGGTTCCTCGTCCACAGCAGAGACGGGTAGGCCACCCCGATGACTGGATACAGCCCAAGCCGCGTGCACATACCCCGCGAGGTCACGGCTCTGTCGCGCCTGAAGGAATCGGGCTTGGTTCAAGGTCCGAGAGAGCGGGAGCCACAGCGTTCAATATCCTGAGCTCACGCCGACGGTGCTTGCTGCGCTCCTTACTTTCGGGATCCTCGTCGAGCATCACGGACCGGCTGAGATCTTCGATCAGCTTGAGAAGCGCCTCACGCATCTGCCTCTCTTGGTCGCCAAGCGCATTCACATGCTTCTGAACGTTCAGGCGATGTTTTGCACCGACCTTATCAAGCCGCAAGGTTGCAAGCCGACGCAATCCACCCAACGTTACATCCGCGCACTCATGCAATCTCTCCCGCAGCTCCCGAGTTCGCTGAAGTGGCTGTCGGTTGAGGTCCAAGAGCGCGATTGTGTACCGACCAATAGGTGACTTCGGCTCCAGCCGTCGACCGGTCAACCCAAAGTGATCCTCTGCGGCGTCAGTGTCCGGGCGGTACAGCCTCATCCCCGCTGCCTCAGCGGCGGCGCTGGGTTCGCGATCACCCTTGAAGCTGTTGCAGAACAAGCAGCTGTACATCAAGTTATCATATACAGTTGCAAGGCTCGGGTGCTTTGACTTCGGGTGGTAGTGGTCTACGCCAAACGTCACCCCCCCGGCCTCGCATTCCGTCAGTGTGCAATACGCACACGAGAACCAGAAGTCGCGTCTCAACCACGGCGCATAGTCCGGGTAGTTTGCGTGGTGGGGCGGCGAGCTCCTCGACACCGTAGCCGACCCGGGGGGCGAGAGCCGAGTGGGCAGGGCGGGCGGGGCGGGCAGGGCGGACACCGCGCTTCCGGGCACCTCGTCATCAGGCACTATCTTCGTCCTCCTGCCATTCGGAGTCGAGATAGCGGGCGAGACGGTCGACGGTAGACGCGACTTGACCCGCTAGGAATTCGTTCGTTTCGACAAGCTGCTCCAAAGCGTCGAGGTGGGCACCCTGGTAGGCGTCCTGGATTCGCGCAATGTGCCACCGCACCATGGTGAACCGCAAGTCCTCGGATCTTGTCAGACCCTCATCAATGGACTTGAGGGCGAGGGTCTGATGTTCTCGGAAGAGCTGTTCGACCTCAGCCTGAGGGGTCCGCAAGGCCAAGTCGCGCGCAGCGCGACGCGACTCCGTGATCTGTGTCGAACCCTGCCTGGTCGCGCTAGTGGCGCCTTGACCCGGAGGCGCCCGGAAAACACTAGGGACCCCAGGATCAGTGCCGAACTCCGAATTCGCCTCGCTCGGCGTTCTCGTCAGTGCCGCGGCGTTGGTCGTGGACCTACTCCCCGCCATACTTAAGCCCACCCATGCCGAAGAGTTCGAAGTACTCGACCGCGGCGCGGGCGTGTTCCTGTACCGCGCTTACGAGCTTGTCGCGCCCCCGAGGCAGGGACAGCAGTGTTTCCGGTGCGGCCAGCTTTCCCCATAGGCGTTGCCAATCTAGCTGCAGCTGCGTGGGGTTCTCCCCGTCCTCGTCCATCGAGTATTTGTGATGGCACCTATCCCGCACGTCACCCGATTCGGTAAGATATGCGGTGACGTCTACCTTCACCTTAGTCTTCCGCCGCTCCCAGGGCGACCCGACGTGCTCAACGAACTTGGCGACTCCTGGGGGGAGCGCAGCGGGATCCAGGCCGCACGTCGCGACCAAACCAAAGCGGTGTAGCTTGCGGTTCGGCTGGTCCAAACGCTGCAGGACCTCGACAATCATGTCAACCACACCCTCAAGCAGGGTGGTAAAGGGCGTTGTGGATATCGGGTACTTGAAAGCCGCAAACCCACCACGCTCATGGTGGATTTGAACTGGATACCCAAACTCAACGACCACATTGTTGTGGTCAAGTTTGATCGTATACCCGTTGGTTAACTCGAAGTTGACACCAAAGAGACCACCCTCTGTCTTTATCTCGGCGCCGCGCCTGAGTGCCTCGGCAAGGATCGGGCGAATGCGTTCCGCGAAGTCGGTCGCAGTGCCCAGGTAAGGCTCGAGCTGCAAGCCGATAGTGGGAACCGCAATGACGCCGTCCACCCAGAGCACGCTGTCTCTCCCTATAGTCCGCAGTGTACCTTGCTCGCGGCATGCGGCAACACAAATGTAGCGCATTGAGCCAGGTCGGCTCTTCGCGAGGGGCGCGATCGGGGGGGCCGGTGGCCGGTCCGAGCGCGAGCTTGGCCGTCAGCGAGTGCGTACGGCCCGCGCAGAACGAGGGGGCGTTCGCTCGAACGCTTCACCTCCAGGCCCCGCCACGGCGACTCCCGGTAGGCCGGAGTCCGGCTGGCCCAGCTGCCCATGGAATAAACGGCCGCACCAAACATTACGCTGGAACACCCAGATCTCCCATGGCGCCGAAAGTAGGCGGAAAGGCCTGACGCCGCCTGCGCAGATCCCCGTCGAAATCCGTGACACCGTCCCCCGCCCGTCACACCTTCCGCACCGCCTCCAGCGCCCCCTCCACCGCCGCCAGCTGCGCCCGCACCTTCTCCTCCTGCGCGTCGCTCAGCTCTCCCACCCCGCCAAAGGCCCCCGCCTCCCCCACGATCTTCGCCAGCGCATTCATCGTCTTCACCACCGCCGGCAGCGGCTTCCGCCCCGCCCCCGGGTTCCCGCTCGCCGGCCGCGCCTCCCGCACCCGGTCCTCCAGCTGCTTCACCGTGAGGTCCTCCGCCTCCGCCTCGTCCAGCAGCTCCGCCTGCTGCGCCGGCGGCAGCCCGATCACCGCCCGCACGTGCGATGCCGTCAGCTCCTTCCGGTCCTCCAGGTGCAGCCGCGTGTCCATCTCGTACGTCGACACCGCCCGCGACAACCCCATCGCGTTCAGGCCGATTTCCCCGTCCTGCGCGAACCGGTCCGCCAGCTTCCGCAGCGAAGCGTCCTTCGCCGGCGTCAGGCTCCGCACCGCCTCCAGGTCCCCGCCGTAGAATCCGTCCACGATCACCTTCCCGATCCCGATCAGCAGCGAGAGCGTCGCGTCCCGCTGCATCCCCCGGATCTGCAGGTACACCTGCTCCACCGCGTCATCCGTGGCATCCCCGGGCGGCGCCGCCGGCACCAGGCGCCCGTCGACCATCGTCCCCTTCGGCCGCTGTCTCTTTCCCATCCGGTCACCCCGCGCGGAGGCTACTCCACCCCGCAAAGGAAGTGAACTGTATCCACGTGGATACAGTTCCCGCCGCCTTCCAGGCCCATCTGCAGACGTGTGACGCCTACCAGGAACCGTCACACTTTCAGCCGTGCGATCTCCTTCCGGGTCAGCGGCCCCCGCAGCCAGCACAGCACCTGCCGCGTCCGCAGCACCTTCGCCGCCGGCGAATCCGCCGTGCGCCACACGAACGCCCGCTGCGGCAGACGGCCCAGCAGATCCGCGATCTCCGCCTCCTGCGCGTTCCCGATCGCCGCCACCAGGCCTTCCACCACCCGCTCCCGGTCCTGGCGGGTCTGCAGCCGCCCCACGAACCAGGTCCCCGCGTTCGACAGCGCCTTGTAGTCCAGGTCCACCGGGTTCTGGGTGCACAGCAGCACCCCCACGCCCACCGCCCGGGCCTGCTTCATCAGCGTCAGGAGCGGCCCCTTCGTCGGCGGGGACTTCGGGTGGGGCGGCAGGTAGCCCATCACCTCGTCGAACGAGATCAAGGCCCGCAGGGCGCCCGTCCCCGGCAGCGTCCGCGACCACGCCACCACCGCGTGGAGCAGCATCGTGACGAAGAACTGCCGCTGCCGGTCGTCGAGGTGCGCCAGCGTGATCACCCGGATCGGCGTCTTGCCGGACGGCGTCGGCGCGAGCCACGCCGCGATGTCCAGCGGTACCCCCTTCAGCCAGGGCTGGAACGCGGGGCTCGCCGCCACGTTGTTCAGGTCTACCGCCAGCTTCTGTCGCTCGGGACGCGGGAGCACCTCGTCGACGCCGAGGAACCCCAGCTGCGGGAACGGCGGATCGACGATCTGGTGGATCAGGTCCCCGAGCGGCACCCCGCGGCCGGCGGCGAACGCGTCGCCCAGGATCCGGGACACCACGATCGCCCGCGGATCCGTCAGCGGATCCACCGGCGTCCCCACCAGCGCCAGCAGCGCCGACACCGCGCCCGTGACGTAGTCCTGCACCGCCTCCGGGTCGTCCTCGAGCCCGGGGGGCGGACGGGTGAGGCCGCTGAACACGTCGATCGGCACGCCCGACAGGCTCCCCGGCGTGTGGACGATCACCTCCACCCGCTCCCGCCGCCGCGCGAGGTCTCCGAGCCCGAGACCGTCCGCCGCGAGCGACTTCTGCCACGCCGCCGCCGTCTTCACCGAAAAGGCCGGGATCGTGTCGCCCGAGCGCGCCGCCTCCGCCGGGTCCACCCACGGCTCGAACGTCGACGGCTCCCGCGGATCGAGCACCAGGGCGAGGTTCCCGAGGTCGCCCTTCGGGTCGATCGCCAGGACCGGCACCCCCGCCAGCGCCACCATCTCGAGCAGCCCGACGCAGAGCCCGGTCTTGCCCGACCCCGTCATCCCCACGCACACCCCGTGCCGCGTCAGCACCGAGAGGTCGAGCGACGCCGCCTCCCCGGTCGGCGCGAGCGTCGTGGCGTCGAGCGCCCGGCCGATCACCGCCCCGGACGCGGCCACGATCCCCGCGATCGCCTCGCCCTCCGCCAGCAGCGACCTCCCGGACTTCACGAGATCCGCGAACCCGAGCCCACCCCGCTCGAGCACCCCCAGCGCTTCGCGGTGCGCGGCGAGGTCGCTCGCGAATCGCCTTCCCGGAAACCGCGGCAACCGATCCCGCACCTCCCTGCGTGCGGCGACGTACTCCGGAGTCCCGGTTCGACGGGAAATCCGGGCCCGCACCTCCCGCGTCCAGGCAGCGCACCGCTCCAACCACTCCTGCTTCGGCGTCATCGACCCTCCCGTCTCCGGCTATCCCCGAACCTGAGACGGTGTCACGATCACGCCCCCGCGATCCCCTGGCTCCGCCGCCCGCTCGAACTCGAGGGTCCGGCTGCGGAATCAGCCGATGTGCAGGCGCAGCGAGCGGTCACCGATCCGCGCGACCACCTCGACCTCGCCGCCGAGCGCACGCACGTAGCGCTCGATGGTGGAGAGCTTGGTGTCGGCGCGTCCCTCGAGACGGGACACCTCCGCCTGCGCGACGCCCATGGCCTCGGCGACCTCGGCCTGCGACATCCCTGCGAGACCGCGGAGCTCGCGCATCGTGACGGCGAGCTGGTTCGCCACGACGTCGTCGCCGGTTCGGGGAGCCTCGAGCCCATGCGCGCGCGCGTAGAGGAACTCGGCTTTCCAGCACAGTGGGATCCGAAGCTTGGAATTCACGTGACTTGAAGTCGCGGC
>JADMIO011200181.1_pt1 | contig 11917 bp, 9 predicted proteins | sample 8958161 | NCBI WGS metagenome assembly JADMIO01 (sample SAMN16585339, study PRJNA669376) | soil metagenome | isolation source: Crop rotation soil | place: USA: Cullars Rotation, Alabama | collected 2011
AGCTATGGCGGCTTCGTCTGGAGCCACCCGCCAACGGCCTATCAATTCAGTCTGGGCTTTGCCGTGGCGATGCTGGTGCTGGCGACAGTGAAGCGGAGTTGGCGCGGGCTGGCGTGGGTAGCGGCAGGGTTAGGGTTAGGGCTGGGGCTGGCGGCGGCTTACATCCTTCCTGCCGTGTTAGAGCAGGACCTCATCCACAAAGATTACATTCTCAGTTCGTGGCCTTATCACAATACCTATGTCTTCGTTCACGACATTTTCAACGCGAGTAGCTTCGTTGATTTTTACCGGCGCATCAATTCGCTGTGGGCGCTGGGACTCGCGTTGACGGTGCTCTGCGGCGCGGCGCTTTTGCTGGCCGATGAGGACGGGGCCGCGCTATCGGCTGCGGTCAAGCCTCGTGGGCTTCGCCGCTTCTTTGCCTACTTTGAGCGCGACGGATTACTGAGCGCGGGACTCAAGCAGCGCGTGTTGATGTGGACGGTGCTCGGTCTCTTCGTGAGCTTCATGATGCACAAAATCTCGAAGCCTCTCGGCCAGCACATTCCGAAGATCGAGATCGGCATCTTCACCTGGAGAATGCTGGAGATGACGACACTGGTGACGGCGCTGCTGGCCGGCGCGTGCTGGCAAGCGGCAGCTACCGCATCGCGGCAACGACGGAGAATGTGGACGGCGGCGTTTGCTTCGCTCAGCATGGTGATCTTGATCGGCGGCGCAGCCTTCAGCCTGCTATCGGTCTGCCTGCCGATGGTCCACGCGCCAGTCTTCGAGCCGGAGCCTGAGCACCTGAACAGCGCGACCCTGCCCGCGACTGCACCGGACGACCCCGGAGAACTGCCCGACGATGTGCCGCCTGCCGAGCTTGCCCAGGAGAATGGCACCGTCACCGTCACCAGGTGGGAGCCTGAGCACCGCATTGTGCGAGCCGAGTTGAGCGACGCCGATCAACTCTGGCTGCGCGCCTTCAACTTTCCCGGCTGGACGGCGACCGTTGACGGCAAGCCCGCGTCCATCAAGACCGGCGAAGACCTCGGCGATATACAGATTGACCTCGACGCCGGCAGCCACGATGTGCGGATTGACTTTCTGGATACGCCCGTGCGCCGCAACGCCGAACGTGTGACGCTCATTACATTCGCCGTCATTATCGTGATGGCGGCCACGCTGCCGTTGTTCGCGCGGAAGCGATTGAAGAGGGCGCGGTGAGAAGCGAATGATTGAGACTTCTGCTCCTAGCGGAACGGTTGACAAGCCTCGCACGCGCTGGCGAGGGCGTGTTTGGCTGCTCGGAATTTGCGTCGCGTTGTCGGCCATCGCATCGGTGCCTTACTTTTTCATCGCCAACCCTCTCCCCGGCCAGTCACGCTGGTCGCTGCACATGCCGGCGACGCACGACATGCACGCGCATTACAACCAGATGCGATCATTTTATGAAGGGCTGAGCAAGGGAGCGGTCTACCCGCGCTGGGAAGCCGACACCAACCGTGGCTTCGGCGCGCCGACGACGAGCTACTATCCACCGGCGGCCTACTACCTGACGGCGGCGGGCTACGCCTTGACCAAAGACTGGACGGCGGCGCTGCTGGTGGCGCAGGGGCTGATGATGCTGGGGAGCGGGCTGGCGCTCTACTGGTACGCGCGGCGGTGGCTGAGTCGGTGGGCGGCTTTGGTAGCGATGGCGGCGTATGTGCTGGGGCCATATCACCTGCTGGACGAGTATCAGCGGGGTGCGCTGGCGGAGATGCTGGGGTTTGTGTGGATGCCGTTGATGCTCGGAGCCGGCGAGCGGCTGGTGAGTGAGGCGAGCGGGCGAGACGGCGACACGGCTGTGCAGCGAGACGGAGCCGAGAAGTGGGGCGAGCGGGTGAAGTGGCGTGAGCGGGTGAAGTGGGTGATGGTGTTGGCGGTGAGCTATGGCGGCTTCGTCTGGAGCCACCCGGCGACCGCTTATCAGTTCAGCCTGGGCTTTGTTGTGGTAATGGCGGTGTTGGCGGCGATGCGGCGGAGCTGGCGCGGGCTGGCGTGGGTAGCGGCGGGGCTAGGGCTGGGGCTGGGGCTGGCGGCGGCCTACATTCTTCCTGCCGTCCTCGAACAATCATTCATCAACAGCGACAACGTTGCGCAGGATTATCCTTATCACGATAGTTATGTGCTCGTGCGGCTCGGCCTTCACGCCGGACGCGCGAATTACTATCTCGACCTGCTTGACCGCATCTGGATACTCAACGCGATTCTCATTGTCGCCGCCGCTGTTGCGTTACTGGTGATAAGACCGCGAGTGATGCGCCGCTGGTCGCCGCTTAAAGAGCATGTCATCTTGTGGCTGACGCTCGGCGTCCTGGCTTTATTTATGATGACGCGGCTCTCATACCCGCTCGGAAGATACATTCCCAAAATTGAGATAGGCGTTTTTACGTGGCGCATGCTCGCCATCGTCACGCTGGCGGTCGCCCTGCTCGCCGGCGCATGTGGCGAAGTCGCCTTGCGAATGGCTCGAACGTGGCGCAGGCACGAAGCCGGACTGGCTCTTGTCGTTGCCGTGTGGGTCATTATCGGCGGCGCGTGGTTCAGCCTTGAAGAAGTGGTCAAGCCTTATTCAAACGGCAACCCCTTCGTGCCTGAACCTGAGCCGTTCAACTATGCCTTGATGCCACGCACAGGCTATGGCGACATCTTCCGGCTGCCGCGCGTCGAGCCTGCCGAACTGGAGCGCGGCAAGGGCAGCGCCATCGTCGAGCGCTGGGCGCCTGAGCATCGCGCCGTGCGCGTCGAGCTGAGTGACAGCGACCGCCTCTTGTTGCGGGCATTTAATTTTCCCGGCTGGACGGCGACCGTTGATGGCAGGCCGGCGAGTATCGGCAGCAGTCAGGCACTGCGCGTCCGCACGGCGACCGGCGACGAGGCGGTAATTCGTAAACTAGAAATGCCCGGCTGGTCGCCGTCGGTTGACGGCAAGCCTGCGCAGGTTATCGAAGAGGTGTCACTCGGCGACATCGCCGTGCCGCTTGCGGCGGGAACGCATGAAGTCCGGCTCGATTATCTCCCGACGCCCGTCCGCCGCGCCGCCAACCGCATCACGTTAGCCGCGCTCGCGTTACTCGGCGCTGGCGTTGTCGCGATGTTTATATTTCAACGAGCACGCAGAGGCTGATGAGAGCCACTCCTACATCCAAGGCCGAGACTGCGGACGATCAGTGCGCGAGTGATGGCATCGTGCGCCGGGGCTGGCTCGCGCAGCTTTTTGATCTCGGCACGTCGCCCGCTTCCTCAACCTATAATCGCATAGACGCGCTTCTGCTCGGCACGATCAGCCTAGTGGCATTGGCCTCATCGCTGCCATTCTTCTACGCGGCAAACGGGCAGATGCCCGAAGCCGGAGACCTGATTATTCACTGGCCGCGAATGCTGGCCTTTGACGAGGCGCTGCGCTCAGGCGTCTGGGTGCCGCGCTGGCTGGGCGGCATGAACGGCGGCTACGGCGCGGCGACCACGCTCTTTTACGCGCCGCTGATTTATTACGCGCTCTCCGCCGCGCACGCCGTGACCGGCGACTGGCCGATGGCGCTCGAAGCCGTGATCGCGCTGGCGGCGCTCGGCTCAGGGGCAACGCTATACACCTATGCGCGGACGCTCGCGTCGCGCGGCGCGAGCGGAATCGCGGCGTTATTCTACGTCCTCTCGCCTTACCACTTGATAGACCTCTATCATCGCGGCGCGCTCGCCGAGCTGCTCGCCTTCGTCTGGATGCCTCTGGTGATGCTGGCCTTCGCGCGCGCCGCCGAGCGCGTGCGCGCACGGGCTATCGCCTGCGGCGCGCTGGCGCTGGCGCTGCTCGTCCTGACGCATCCGCCCACGGCGTACTTGTTTACTCTTATCTTTGTAGTGTTCATTATATTTTATGCGGCTCAAGCGAAACGCTGGCAGCCGCTCTTGAACGGCCTGGCTATTGTCATCCTCGGCGGCGCGGGCGCGGCCTTCTATGCGTTGCCGGCGGTGCTGGAGAAGTCACTGGTTCATCAAAGCGTCACCGACCTGTTTCAGCAACGCATGGGATTCATCAGTCAGTTGCTGACCGGCAACCGATTTGAACGGCTCGTCGGCGCGATTGCGCTGGCAATGGCCTTGTTGTGGCTAATGTTGAGCTGGCTGGCGCGAGGGCGACGCGCCAATGACGAGAGGGCGTTAGCGGGCCGCCGTCACATTGCCGCATGGATACTCGCGGGCGGGCTGTCGCTCGCCATGTTGCTGCCGCTGAGCGAGCCGTTCGTCAGGGCTTTGCCGGGCATGGCGGCGGTCGCGTTCGTATGGCGCTGGCTGGCTGTGACGACGCTGGCTCTGGCCGTGCTCGCCGGCGCAACGACTGACCGTCTCTACACCCGCCTCCATCGAAAACCGCTGCAAGCGGGTGCAGGACATAAGCGCCGTGACCTGACATCTGGCTGGCTGACCCTGATTGTAGTGCTTGGGGTCGGCAGTGTGATCTTTGGCGTGGTCGCGGCGGCGCGGGCGTCGAACCTGCGCGAGCCATTCGTCGCCCCGCGAGAAAATTACGAGCAGGACTTTACTCCTCTGAATACGCCGAACGTTTACGAATTGCCGCGCGGCAAGACATGCGAGTTCGTTGCGGCAGCGGCGGGCGACCAGACCCGCCTGATCGAATGGCAGCCTGAGCGCCGTGTAATCGAAACCACTTCGCCGGCGGGCGGCCTGCTGCACGTCTATTCGTTGATGTACAGCGGCTGGGCGGCGACGCTCGACGGCTCGCCTGTAGCCATCGAAACGCATCCGCAGCTTTCGACCATGCTGGTTATGATCCCGCCCGGCCACCATCAATTGGCAATCGTATTCGGGAATACAAAATCGCGTCTTGCCGCGCGGGTTGTCAGCTTCGCCGCCGCCGTCGTCTTGTTGGTGATGTTGTCCGGGCGTCTTCGTCTGTCGGCCTATGGCCGGCGTCCGAGCAAAGATTGAAGCGCTCGATTTGTGCTTGACAGGCTATGCGGCGTGCCTGACAATGCGACCAGCCCAGAGGTTCCCTCCCGGAAAGGAAGTCTATGCAGCCCGATGTTCTTGACCTGGCGTTGCTCGAATCGCTCAGGGAGACAGGCGATTATGACAGGATCGCCGCGATGCTGCCTGTTGACTGGCAAGCTCTGCCTGAATTCGAGGACGAAGCCATACGCTTGCGGCTGCTGGTCGCTGAAATCAGCGGGCGCGGCGGGCGCGTCGAGGAGATGGAAGCGGCGCTGTCGCCTTACATCGAAGACCTCGACCGCGTGCCGCTGGGGTTAGCCGCCCGCGTGCTGCTGACGACCGCCACCTATCGCTACCGGCGTCACGAGCCGAGTGAAGCGCTCAGGCTGGCGCAAACCGCCCGAACCATCGCCAGCGCCCGCGACGATGAATTGACAGTCGGCGAAGCCTTGCAACTCGAAGGTCAGGCGCTGTGGTCTTTGGAGCGCTGGGGCGACGCGGTTGACTGCTTCAAAGAGGCCATCGCCATATACGCTGCACAGACCCGCTCGTATCGCATGGGGCTGGCCTACCTTTGTCTCGGCGCGGTGCAGCACCGCACGGGCAAAGTCGAAGACGCGCGCACCATGCTTGAGCGCGGCATCCGCATCCTGCTGAAAAGTCATGACGATTACAATCTGGCGGTGGCGCGGGTCAACGTGGCGCTGGCGCTGAACGTGTTAGGCGAGCACGAGACGGCGCTCAGGTATCTTGAGTATGCGCGCGACACCTTCGAGCAGATGCGACACGAGCAATACTCCTATCTGGTGATGAATAATATCGCGGTGACGCTCGTCTGCATGAAAGACCTGGAGCGCGCCGAAGCCAGCGCCAATCTGGCGCTCGAAAAGGGGGCGTGGGCGGGCAGCACGCAGATCGCTTCGACCTATGAGATTAAGGCGCGAGTCTGCATGGCGCGGCGCGAGTTCGACGAGGCCGGGCGCTTGCTGGCGACTGCGTGGGAGCTGGCCGAACAGGCCAACAGCCAGTCGCAGAAGGCCGAAATCCGCCGCACCCTTGGCCGGCTCTATCTGGCGCTGGAGCAGGAAGACGAGGCCGCCGCCATGCTCTGGGAGGCGCTGGAAATTGCCCAGAGGCTACAGGCGTCGCTGCTTGAGATCGAAGTGAAAGCCCTGCTGGCGCAGGCGCTCTGCCTGACCGACCCGGTTGAGGCTTGCGACCTGCTGGGAGAAGTCGAGTCCGCGCTGGGCAACCGCCCGCTGCCCGAATTGAAGCGCGAGACTCAGGCGGCGCGGCGGCGCATCAACGCGCTCGACCAGGAACGCTTCTTCATCCTCTCCGACGCGCAGATTCCGCTGCTCGCCGACGCCAAGATCGCTCTGCTCAAATGGCTGTGGGCGCGGGCGCTCTACAAAGCGCGCGGCAATGCCCGCGATGCGGCGGCGATTCTCGGCGTCACGCCGACTTATATAAGAAAGCTCACCAAAGTCATCCCGCGCGACCTCCTGCGCCCCGGCAGAAAGAGGTCGAAGAAGAACTGAATGAGGCTGGCGATCTGGGCACTCGACGAAAGCCTTCAGGTGAGGACGTGAGTGGGGCGGGGAAATGGTTCCTGATTAAGCGTGCTTGCGGCCTGCAGTGCGGCGCGCTGGTCGCTTGGTTTTGCCAATGGATTCAATGACTTTGATGACGATCTCGCGATCCTTCGATGGCATCTGCACGAGTTCATGGAGAATCTTCAGCAGTTCGGGACTGGCGGCGATCTCTTGCATGAGACCGAGCAGCCACGAGAGATCGGGCTGGGTGTAGGGCGTCTCCTCTTCGGCCAGCGGGCGTGCTTCGCCCATAGCCGCCGAGAATAGCTCGTAGACATCAACCTCCAGCCCCTTCGCCAGCGCCTTCAGCTTTTCGAGGCTAACATTCCTGATCCTGCCGTTGATGATGCCGCTGATGTAGCCATTGGTGATTTCGCCGCCCGCCCGCCGTTCAGCGTCCCGCAGTTTCAATTGTTTCTGATTCATCACGCGCCGGACGTAATCGCCGAGCTTCTCTTTTCCGAGTCTGCGCATACCGCACCTCCCGCCGCTCAAAATATTGAGCCTTTGCTCAATATTTTATTTGACATCGCCTTGCCTGTGGGCTAATATCGCTACGGTTTAAGATATTAAGACTGAATTGCTTTTTGAACCTTGTCTTACGCTGTACTTTGCCGGGTCGCTTAAAATATTACGCGTTGGGCAATCCGCACAGTTGCTCTTTTACCATACTCTGGGGCAACGCTCAATAGGGTAAGACGAGAACGGCGGCAAAAGCAACTGAATTTTAACGAATTGTCGTAAATATTAGGCTGGAGGCAAGCCGGTGAATCTGGGCGGGGAAGCCTTATCATGCGCGCGGTGTCATGGCACGGGCATTATTCACGGCCCGGGCGACTCTCCCTGCTTTGAAGTCGGCCAGTACTGCCCGGCCTGCGAGACCGGGCGGCGCTACGCCGAGAAGATGGCCGATATTGTCTCGCGCACGTTGCGCCTGAGCCGCAAGGGTGCGGCGGCGCGTTGATATATTGAATTCTCCTTTAGCGGCTGGAGAGGAACGCAGGCAGAGGTCACTTACCCAGGGGGCTTTGCCGTAGTTCCTCTCTTTTTTTGCCCGTGACTATTTTGTAATGTTATCTACTTTTGCTCGGAGCGGGTCGTCCAGCCGTCGGCGGTTGTATGCCGCAAGCTATCTTTGATCCTGTCGTAATCTGCCGCGAAGCGCTTCTTCTTCTCATCGGTTAGTGCCGGCGTGCCGGCGGCCACCAGATCGGATTCAATCACTCCGTCAAGCCTCAAAGCATGCTTTAAGCAGGCAATCATCCTGGCTGCCGCCGCGCCATTTTCCGTGAAGCGACAGGCGCGCTCGAATGCCATGAAGGCGGCGTGATAGATCGCCATCAACCGCTCGTCGGCGGCAAAACACGCGCGCCATGCTCGCCGCCACTCGCGCGGCAGACAGTTGGCCGGGCCGGAGACGACGCCGACCGGCAGCTCGTTGTGCAGCAGGTAGCGGTTCCAGTATTCGCGCACGCGGCCAAGCAGCCCATCTTCCATCCTGAAGACCTGAAACATCAGCATGGCGTTGCCGACGTAGATGCCGAACTCGCCTTTGTCTTTGAAGTGAGCCGCGCCTTTCGTGTAATTGCCCAGCACGCGGCGCGGGGCAGAGACTTTGACGCCGAAGATGAAGGGCAGGCGGCTCAATCGCTTGACCTCGCGCGTGCGGATGTGCGGCGCGCGCGGGTCAAGCGCGATGTCGGCGTTGTCATAGAGAAAGACCGGCAGGAAGCGGCCCGCACGGTCGAACAGGTCGCTCACGTCGCGCTGGAAGAATTCAGTCACATCGCTTACATCGCCGATTGAGAGCGGCGCGACGACGACGGCATCGGCGCAGGCGTCGAGGGCGCAGGCGAGATTCGCCAGCGTTTCGGCGCGCGTCGGAGCGGTGACGCCAGCCCATGCTTCGATGGGGCGGCGTCCGTGCCGGTGTATGTCAGCGTTGATGCGCCGTATCTCATCGCTGTGAATGCGGATGAGCCGCTGGCGCTCGCGGTTAGTTATGCGGTTCCACTCGCCCGTCGTGCCGACGCCGAAGATGATGTCAGCGCCGAGGCCCCCTTGCGCGAGGTGGCGCAGGAGGCGGCGCTGCTCCTCTTCGATGACGTTCCCCGCAGGGTCGAGCACAGTGATGCTCGGAATGCTCAAGCCACGGCGCGGCGCATACTGCCAGTGAGGCGTGGCGGCGGGCGTTTGCACGTCTGTCAGTTTAACGGATTGAGGCTGGCCGACCGGCTCCATGATCTAAATGCGTTCGAGTTCGGCGACGGTGCGCTCGTTGATAACCTGACCCGTGTTGAGCGTCGTCTTCGGTTCGAGCAGCATCACGTGACACTCGTCGTCGGCGATGGGCAGGTGCTCGACGCCGCGCGGGATGATGACGAACTCGCCTTCATCGAGGTCTATGTCGCGGTCGCGCAGACGCATGCGCAGGCGGCCTTTGACGACCAGAAACATCTCGTCTTCGTCGTCGTGGTGGTGCCAGACGAACTCGCCTTTGAGCTTGACGAGCTTGACGTAGGCGTCGTTGATCTCGCCGACGATCTTCGGACTCCATGTGTCGGTGAAGCGCATCAGCTTTTCGGCGAGGCTGATTTTTTCGATGGCCGGTTCGTTGTTCATAGCAGTTGTGAGCGTAGGAATGCGGCAAGAGGTTGTCAAGCGTCGGACTCGCGACGCCGACGGCTCGGCTTTGTAGCGGTCGTTACACCCGCGATTCGCGCCGGCATTCTTGACAACCAATAGCGCGTCCGATAGCCTTGTCTGTTGCTTTTTTGACAGCACCGGAAACTATGTGCTGAGCACATGCAAACGTCATAAGGAGATCAATATAAGATGGCAATCAAAGTTGGTATTAACGGGTTCGGGCGCATCGGGCGCAATGTCTTCCGCGCGGCGCTGGGCAGCAAGGATTTCGACTTCGTCGCCGTGAACGACATCACCGACACGAAGACGCTAGCGCACCTGCTGAAATACGACTCGGTGCTCGGCAACCTCGAAGCCGACATCCGCGCCACCGACAACAGCATCGTGGTTGACGGGGATGAGTTCCGGGTCTTCTCTGAGCGCGAGCCGGCGAAGATTGATTGGGCGTCGGTCGGTGCTGAGATCATCGTCGAATCCACGGGCCGCTTCACCAATCGTGAAGATGCCGCCAAGCACCTGCACGATTCGGTCAAGAAGGTCATCATCTCGGCTCCCGCCAAGAACGAAGACATCACCGTCGTGCTCGGTGTCAATCAGGACAAGTACAACCCGAAAGAGCATCACATCATCTCGAACGCCTCCTGCACGACGAACTGTCTGGCGCCGGTGGCAAAAGTGCTGCACGACAACTTCACGATCAAGCGCGGCCTGATGACGACTGTGCACTCGTACACCAACGACCAGCAACTGCTCGACCTGCCGCACAAAGACCTGCGGCGGGCGCGGGCGGCGGCGCTGTCTATCATCCCGACTTCGACCGGCGCGGCCAAAGCCATCGGCTTAGTGCTGCCGGAACTCAAGGGCAAGCTCGACGGCATCTCGCTGCGCGTGCCGACGCCGAACGTCTCCATCGTTGACCTCGTCGCCGAAATCGAGAAGCCGACCACAAAAGAAGAGATCAACGCGCTGATGAAGCAGGCTGCCGACGGCTCGCTGCGCGGCATCCTGCAATATTCTGAGGAGCCTCTCGTCTCGGTTGATTTCCGCAAGAATCCTCACTCCAGCATCCTCGATGCGCCTTACACCAACGTGCTCGACGGCAATCTGGTGAAACTGCTGTCGTGGTATGACAACGAGTGGGGCTACTCTTGCCGCGTCGTTGACCTGATCCGCTTCCTCGCCGAGCAAGGACTCTAGCCGGCGCATAGATGGGCGACGCGGCGGCATGATGATTTATAGTCCATAATACAGTTCGCGATTTTGTCATCGCCGTGGCTCTGCGCCACCACGCCTTCAGGCCGTGAGGATAACTATGCCGAAACTGTCTATTACTGATCTCGATCTGCGCGGCAAGCGCGTCTTCATGCGCGTAGACTTCAACGTGCCGCTCGACGAAGATCGGCAGGTAACCGACGACACCAGAATTCGCGCCGCACTGCCGAGCATTCAGTATGCGTTGGAAAACGGCGCGCGCCTGATTCTCGCTTCGCACCTCGGCAGGCCGAAAGGACAGGTGAACCCGAAGTATTCGCTGGCTCCGGCGGCAAAGCGTTTATCGGAACTGCTCGGCAAAGAGGTGCCGCTCGCGCCCGATTCCGTAGGCGACGAGGTGCGCCGCATGGTTGAAGCCCTCGCGCCGGGCGATGCCCTGATGCTCGAAAACGTGCGCTTCCATGCCGAAGAGGAGAAGAACGACGCCGGTTATGCGGCGGCGCTCGCCAGCCTCGCCGACCTGTACGTCAACGACGCGTTCGGCACTGCGCATCGCGCCCATGCTTCGACTGAAGGCATTACCCATTACGTCGAGAAGTCTGCCGCCGGGTTGCTGATGGAAAAAGAGCTGAAGTACCTCGGCAAGGCGCTCGAAAACCCTGAGCGCCCGTTCGTCGTCATCCTCGGCGGCGCGAAGGTGTCGGACAAGATCGCTGTCATCGAGAATCTGTTGAAGACGGCGGACGCGATCCTGATCGGCGGCGCGATGGCCTACACGTTCCTGAAATCGCAGGGCGTCGAGACGGGCCGCTCGCTGGTCGAAGATGATAAGCTCGACCTCGCGCGTGACCTGCTTCGCCGCGCGAAAGAGGAGCGCGTAGAGTTTCTGCTGCCGGCGGATAACCTTGTGGTTGACAAAGCGGCGTGGGACGCCGACCCGGCGGTCGCGCCGCGCGCTTGCTCAGTCAATGACATCAAGCCGCAGGAAGCCGGGCTGGACATCGGCCCGCAAGCGATCCGCGATTTTTCAGAACGTATCGCCGGCTCGAAAACCGTTGTCTGGAATGGCCCTATGGGCATGTTTGAGCGCCCGCCCTTCGACCGCGGCACGCGCGCCGTCGCCGAAGCCGTCGCCTCCGCGCAAGCGACGACGATTGTCGGCGGCGGCGATTCTGTAGCGGCCATCACAGAGGCGGGCGTGGCTGATCGAATCACGCACGTTTCGACCGGCGGCGGCGCGTCGCTCGAATTTCTCGCCGGCGACGTGTTGCCGGGCGTTGCCGCGCTCACCGATAAATGACTTTCGAGTGGAGATGTGGATGAAGATTCAGATTGCAGCCTTCGTTGTAGCGGCGGCCTTGAGCGTGGTCGCATGTGGCCCTCGTCGCCCGGCCTATAACGATATCAACACGAATCAGCCGGCGAAGTCCGAGCCGCAATCACCCGCGACGACGAATGCGCCGGCGCCGGAGCCGGCTACAGGTGCG
>JADMIO011529914.1_pt1 | contig 11916 bp, 13 predicted proteins | sample 8958161 | NCBI WGS metagenome assembly JADMIO01 (sample SAMN16585339, study PRJNA669376) | soil metagenome | isolation source: Crop rotation soil | place: USA: Cullars Rotation, Alabama | collected 2011
AAACCCGCCGAGCCGGGCAACAAGTAAACTCGTCCGCTCGCTTGTCCGTTTCGCCCACCTGGCAGCATTGCCTGTGGGCGGACTTTTTAGGAGTACCGCTCCTTTGCTGTTGAGCATGACCGGCTTTGGCGAGGCGCACCGCAATACCCCGGCGCTCGCGGTTACGGCCGAGGTGCGCACCATCAACAGCCGGTACTTCAAGCTGGTGGTACGCTCGGGCGAAGGCTATTCGGCCCTGGAGCCGTTGATCGAGGGACTAGTCCGCGACCATATCAAGCGCGGCACCGTGCAGGTGACCGTGCGGCTCGACCGGCCGCGGGGCGCCGACGACTACAAACTGGACACCGCGGTGCTGGCCGGCTATCGCAACCAGTTGCTCGAGTTGCACAAGTCCTGGCAGCTAACCCATCCGATCGCGCTCGACGCGTTGCTGGCGCTGCCCGGCGTGGTCAATCAGAACGGCTCCGAAACATTCGACGCCAACCGCGATTGGCCGCTGGTCCGCGAGACCGTGCAAGAGGCCATGGAGCGGATGAACAAGATGCGGGCCGACGAGGGACAAGCCATGGCCACCGATCTGGCCTGCAACTGCGCCGCGGTGGCCAACGAGCTCGACGCCATCGAAGGGCGTGCTCCGCTGGTGACCGACTTTTACCGGACTCGGCTGACCGAACGGCTGACCAAAACCCTGGCCGAGTATCAGATTTCGCTGCAGCCGGGAGACTTGATTCGGGAGTTGAGCATTTACTCGGAGCGAAGCGACATCTCGGAGGAGATCGTGCGGCTGCGCAGCCACCTGGAACAATTCGGCGCCACGCTGGAATTGGCCGAAAGCTCCGGCCGCAAGCTCGAGTTCCTGACGCAAGAAATGTTTCGCGAGACGAACACCATTGGCTCGAAGGCCAACGATGTGCAGATCTCGCGTCACGTGATCGAAATCAAAAGCGCCATCGAGCGGATCCGCGAGATGATCCAGAACGTTGAATGACCGCCGGCCCGGCCCAAACCCGTTGTGTCCCGCTGCCCGCAGCTCAGCCGTCCTCCGCTATGAATGCACCCCGACAGGGCAAGTTGATCATCATTTCGGGCCCCTCCGGCGCAGGCAAAACCACGCTGCTCAAGCAGTTGTTCGAAGAGTGTCCGGAACTGCTGACCAGCGTTTCGGCCACCACTCGCAAGCCGCGGCCGGGCGAGCGCGACGGGGTGGATTACCATTTTCTGGACGATGCCGAGTTCCAGCGGCGGCGAACGGCCGGCGATTTTCTGGAGTGTTTCGAGGTTTTTGGGCGGGGAACCTGGTACGGCACGCTCAACTCCGAGGTGGCCCCTAGCCTGGCACAGGGGAAATCGATAGTCTTAGAGATTGACGTGCAAGGGGCCATGGCCGTGCTCCAGCGGTATCCCCAGGCACTGTCGATCTTTGTACACCCCAGCTCCGTGGACGAGTTGGAGCGACGCCTGCGCGGCCGCGGCACCGATAGTGAGGAAGCCATCCAGCGGCGGCTCGAGGCGGCCCGCCGTGAGTTGACCTATATCGATCGTTACCAATTCAAGGTGGTTAACGACGACGTCGCCCGGGCCGTCCACGAGATTTGCCAAATCATCCGATCCCACGAGGTAGAGTAGCTATGATCGACGAGCTTCGCGAAGAACAGATCGTCAACAAGGTCGGTGGCCGCTTTAAGTTGTCGACGCTGATCCAGAAACGGCTCGTGGCCTTGAATGCCGGCAGCCGTCCGCTGGTCGACATGAAAAGCGACAACAAGCTCGAGATCGTGATTCAGGAGATCATGCAGGACAAGATCTACCTGGATACCACGCTGCAAGTGAAAATCACCGGCGAAGACACCGGCGGCGGACCGCCCGAACTGGATCTCACGAATCTTTAAATCGATGCCCCGATCCGGGGCAGGCACGGCACGGCGATGAATGGGCGTGAAATTGTCGTCGGCGTCAGCGGGGGCATTGCCGCTTACAAGTCCGCCGCGCTCGTCAGCCAACTGGTTCAGGCCGGGGCCGGCGTCACCGTGGTGCTGACGCACGCAGCCCGCGAGTTCATCGGCCCGGCCACGTTCGCCGCCCTGACCGGCCGGCCCGTGCTGGACAAAGTGTTCGACGAACACGAGCATCCGCTGGGCGCCCACATTGAACTGGCCCGCAGCGCCGAGGTGTTGTGCGTGGCTCCCTGCACGGCCAACCTGCTGTCCAAAGCGGCCACCGGCGCGGCCGACGATCTACTCAGCACACTGCTGCTCAGCTTCACCGGGCCCATCCTGCTGGCGCCGGCCATGAACTGCGAGATGTGGGAAAAGCCCGCCGTGCAGCGCAATGTGGCCCAACTGCGAAAAGACGGCATTCACTTTGTTGATCCCGAAGAGGGATGGCTGAGTTGCCGGACGCGCGGCGTGGGACGCATGGCGGCGCCGGAGACGATCTTTGCCGCCATCAGTCCGCTGCTGAATCCGCCCAAGGTGGTCTAAGGCGTTGGCCCATTCGTTCAAGCGTTGGCCCACTCGTTCAATTAGCCTGGCGGAACATGCATCGTGGCCCGAATTCTCATCACCTCCGGTCCCACGCGACAGTACATCGATCCGGTCCGCTACCTGACCAACGCTTCCAGCGGCCGCATGGGCAAGGCCCTGGCCGAGGCCGCGCTCGAGTTTGGCCACCAGGTCACGATCGTCAGCGGGCCGGTCGATGTGGACTATCCCAGCGGCGTGCATGTGATCCCGATCATTTCCACCGAGGACATGCTGGAAGCCTGCCAGCAGGTGTTTCCGGACTGCGACGGACTGATCGGCGTGGCGGCGCCGAGCGACTACCGGCCGATGCGCGTGGAGACGAGCAAGATCGCCAAGACCGGCGTGCCGCTGGTGTTGCACCTGGTCGAGACGGCCGACGTGGTGGCCACGCTAGGCGCACAGAAAACCCGGCAATGGCTGGTCGGCTTTGCGCTGGAGACCGAGGATCATCGCCTGCGCGCGCTGGCGAAGCTGGAGAAAAAGCACTGCGATCTGATGGTTTCCAACGGGCCGGAGGCGATGCACTCGCTGGCCAACAGCGTGGAAATCATCGACCGCCTGGGTCAGGTGATCGACGCCTTGGCCGGCCCGAAAGAAGACGTCGCCCGGGGAATCTTTAAAGTGATTCAGGAGCGGCTGATCGATGGCCGCTAGAAGATTCGCCCGTCCCGTTGGGTAGCCATTTTGGCTGGAAGTTACTTTTGCCGTCCCGGGCGAACCTTGCGCCGAGTCAGCCCCAGCAACTCATCGAGTGACGTCTCGGCACCTTCCAACGAAGCGTCTGTTTCGGACAATACTTCGCGATCACAATCGAGTCGCGCCTGCATTGCGAATTCCAGCGCGGCCTTTTCGCGCTTGAGGTTTTCCCACTCGGTCATCGAAAAGCCGAAGCCTTCCTCGAGCGCCAACAGATCCTCGCGAGCCTGAGCCAAACGCCGATTGGCCTCGGACAACGCGATGCGGGCGCGCTGCTCGACTCCCACGCGAAGCGCCGCCACCCACAACATGCAGGCCAAGATGCCGCCGAGCGCCACAAACTCAAACACCGTAACCGCGCCGGCGGAAAGCTCGCTCGGCAACGGCGCCGCCCAGGCCCGAGCCAAGGCAATGGCCACCACGGTAGCCAGCGGGATGATCGTCCAAGCGATTCCCCAAGCCAGGCCGCAAGTCATCACCGCGATCAACGGCATATTGACCAGCCAGATCAGCGGCGCGACAGCTCCGCCCAGCAACAAGGAAATCGCCGTGAGCGTCGTCCAGCCGCCAAGACACAGTACGTTGGCGGCCATGGTCGGCGACCCGCCTTGCCCGATCGTCCTTAAGCTAGCCAGGATCGGGAGCGTACACCACAGCGTGATCAGCCCACATCGTGGAGAACCGAGCGCCGCGAGAAAGGCCGCAAAGGCGCAAACCCAGACCAGGTAGGCCAGGTCGAACAACACCACGCGTTTGGCGTGCCGATAGACCTCGGCATCGGCGCGCAATGGCGCCGCAATCAGACGATCGGAATAAACGTTGAGCGCGGAAGTGAATGTCACGATGCTGCCCCAGCTTTTCGCCGCGAAGACGTCAGAAGTCGGCGCACAAACGTACTATAAAAATCCCGGGCAATTGCCGCGGGGTTTGCTTGGCGCGGGGCATTTTCGGGGGAATTCATCGAAAAACAGCCTTCGCTCGTCGTCCCCAATCGGCCAAATATCCTGGCATCGATCTCGGCCGTTTTCACCAAGAACAAGGAACCTGGCGTCATGCAGTCCAACCCTATCTGCTCGGGCATGTTTTTCGCGGCGTTGGCGCTGTTGGCCGGCTGCCAGCCGTCTGCGGAAGCTCTCACAAAGTCCGCGGCGAGCAGCGACGTTCCGCAGGTGACGATCTACGAGGTGAACGCGGCTCAGCAGGCCTGGTGCGATGCGCTAGTGGCCATTGGCCAGGCCCACGCCAAAGGCGAAGACTACAAGGCGTTGGCCAGGCAAGTGATCGACACCGCCTACGACTACCAGGACGGCCAGGTGTTTTTCAAACCCACGTTGGCGTTTGGGCCGAACACCTTTCGCAAGACGGCCGCCGGCGCGCTGGCCTACTTCGTGGGGGGCGATCCCAACTTTCCCGAAGACAAGGGGTTCGCCCTCAAACCCTGGGTCAAGGTGCGCTACGACAATGCCGGCGAAGGCGACAACGGCATTCAAGTTCACGGCAACATCGGCATCGCCATGGGCAACGTCTACCTCACCGGCTCCGACGGCACCGAGGTCATGGTCGACAAGACGTTCGTCTTTCGCAAGTGCCCCGATGGCAAGCTGCGCCTTGTCGTACACAAGTCGGCGCTGCCGTTTGATCCGGAGAAGTAGTCGCTCAGGCCGCGCGGCCGAACGTGCGCACCTGCTGGGCCTCGATGGCGGCGATGGTTTCCAGAAACTGGCACAAATGGTCGAACGGCTGCCAGTCGCAAGTGGAACCGTGCCGCGCGCGCCAGTGCTTTTGAAACTCGGGGCTGGAAGTGAGCGCTGCCCCGCGATGATAGAACTCGCGCAAGTGCTGGCTGGCCGTGGATGGATCGCCATGCGCCGCGGCTTCCGCCCAGGCGGCGATCTGTTCAATGGCTTTGTTGGTCAACATTCGCTTACCCTCTCAAATGGAGTTCTGCCCCGACTTCGTTCGCCATTCCTACTCCGGCTTGGACACCGGCAACGGCACGTTGCGAAAGACCAATTGCAGGTCGCGACGCGCCCGCAGCTTGGGATACTTCAGCCGCACGGCGCGCGGCTGGCTATCCGGCGATTCGCCGATGTAGGAAATCTTCAGTTGCACGCCGCGATCGGTCAGGGCGTGCGTTTGCCCTTGCAGGCGGAACGGCCGGCCCTGCTCGTCGATCAGTTCGGTCTCGTATTCCTGATACACGACTTCGAATGGCTCGGGGAGTGCCAGATCGCGTTGCACGTTGAGCGTGAGCGTGACTTTGCCGGCACCTAGCTTCTCCAGCCCTTCGACGGTGGCCACCACGTCGTCCTGGCCGTGCGGCCGATCAACGGCCAAATCCGCGATCTCGAGCGTGGCGGGCTCGCCAATGGCGATCAGGCCCCAGCGAATGGCGAACGTGTCGAGCGATTGCGCCGACACCGGCACCGGGTTTAGTTTGATGCTGGCCGTGACCTGGCGCAGACCCCGGTTCGCCGCGTTCCAACTGGCGCCGGCCGGTTGTGCCGACGACAGCACCACGTGATTGTCGGTGCGGCCTTCGACCAGTTCCGGTTGTCCATAGCCGACGATCTGAAACCGATCTTCCCAGGTGAATTGCAGATTGATCTGAAAGCCGTGCGTCAGTTCCGACTTTTGTTCGTCGTAATTGACCTCTTCAATGAACACGCGGCGGGCACTGGTGATCTGGGCCCGCACGGGCCCGGCATAAGCTTTGGGATGTTTGCCGATCGGGCCCGAGCTCACGACCACCCCGGGCGTGTGCATGTCGTAGTGCGGTCGCACCCGGTTGCCCGTCCGGCGACAAATGTCGTCGAGTGCTTCCCAGTAATTGCAATTGGCGTAGTCGACGTCCAGTTGCTTCTCGGCAAAGTTGCCGTAAGGATCGCCAATGTGTACGTGGTTGCCGGTCTGTGCGGCGAGTTGCAACAGCACCTTCGAGGCCGGTTCATCCACGCTCTTGAAGGTCACGCGGCGCGGCGCCCACAGGTCTTCCAGCCGCAGTTGCTCCAGCAGCCGGCGGGCGTGCAGCCGCACCTCGGGGTCGGCATCGTTGGCCGCTTGCTCCAGCTTCAGGCGGCCTTCGGGACCGACTTTTTCCAATTGATCGTAAGCCCGGCGGCGCGTGGAGAAGTCGCTGGCGCCCAATTCCTTGACGAGCCGGGCGACGCGCACGTCGGGACGTTCCTCGGGATCGGCGCCGAGGGCCATCGAACCCGTCCAGGGCCCAAATAGCAACCAGCAACCCAGCAACGAAGTGCGGCAAACTCGCGGAGTCGTCCAATCCATTGGACCTCCAGCTACGAAAAACCTTGGGGGAGCCTGTTGTCTCTCGGGTCGCCCGCCCAGCGGCCCCCTCGCGCGCCCTCATGCTCTAAAAGCTCACACTCGGCGGGCAACATCCCGGCTGCCCGGCGGCAATTCAGGCATGGCCAGCGGCCTGCGCCAGGTGTATTCTTGTCCGATCGTGGGCCACGCCTGATGGCAAAACGGGCCAACGGTACGAGAGCCGACGCGGCAGGTCAATCCGAGTTCCTCCTTCTTCGCGACAGCATGATGTCACAGCCAGCATCCCAAACTTCCGTCGACTGCCTGAGCGTGGGCATCCTGGTTGCCGACCATCTGTGCGACCCGATTTCCCACATGCCCGTGGCCGGAGAATTGATCATTTCTTCACGGCTGCCGCTGGCGATCGGCGGCTGCGCGGCGAACGTGGCCATCGACCTCAAACGGCTGGAAGTCAGCGTGGGCGTGGTCGGCTGCGTGGGGGCCGATGCCTTCGGCGGATTCATTGTCGACCAGCTTTCGGCCAACCAGATCGACACGCGCGGCATTCGCCAGACCGAGCGGGCGGAAACCTCCGGCACGCTGATCATCAACGTGCAAGGCGAAGACCGGCGATTCATTCACAATCCCGGGGCCAATGCCCAGCTAACCGTCGAAGACATTCCGCTGGAGCGAGTCCGCGCCGCCAAGGTGCTGTACGTCGGCGGATACCTGTTGATGCCCAAGTTGGAAGGCGAACCACTGGCGGCCCTGTTTCGCGAAGCTCGCAATGCCGGCGTGAAAACCGTGCTGGACATCGTGCTGCCTGGGCCCGGCGACCATTGGCACAAGCTGGAAAGCGTGCTGGCCGAGACGGACGTTTTCCTGCCGAACACCGACGAGGCGGCCGTGATCACCGGCGAGCGCGACCCCATGAAGCAAGCTGAACGCTTTGCGGCGGCCGGCGCCGGCGCGGTGGTGATCACCTGCGGTGGCGAGGGAAGCGTGGTCGTGGCCGGCCGGCAACGGCTGCGGGCTGCGGCCTATGCCATGGACTATCAAGGGGGCACCGGCGCAGGCGATGCATTCGACGCGGGCTTTATCGCGGGGCTGCTCGCCGGCGAAGACCTGGCCGGCTGCGTTCGCTGGGGCACGGCTGTCGGGGCCAGTTGCGTGCGTTCGATCAGCGCCACCGACACCGTCTTCACGCGCGCCGAGGCGGAGGCATTCTTGCGGTCGAATCCGCTGCAAATCGGAACGCCGTAGCGTTTCGCTGCCGGGCATCCAAGGCGCCCACTGCCAGGGTCTTTCGCACGTGCGCGGGCGATTGCTGAGGCCCATTTGGGCAACTAGAATTGGAGGTTCCTCAGGAGCCAGGCCAAATAAGGAGACTGTCTAGTGAGATGCAGCTTGCGGAGTGCGTTGCTATTGGCGTGTCTGTGCGCTCCGGGCGCGACCAGGCTTGCCGCTGCGACCGAGATGTGGGTCGTTGAGAATCAAACCGATCAGGTCTATCGGATCAACGTCAACACCCTCTCGGCAGTCAACGTTGGCTCGACAGGCATCAACATGCGATTTGGCGGGATCGCCTTCGATCCCTCGGGCTCCACGCTCTATGCCTGGAATTCCCGACCGGCAACCGGGGGCGACCTGTATCAAATCAACCAGCAGACCGGAGCTTTTTCTCTCATCGGCGGCGACAGCTCCGTCATCATGGACACGTTCGACATCAATCCGCTGACCGGCGAGGCAATCGGTTGGAGCATTGATGCGAAACTGCAAAACCTCGATCTAGCGACCGGGGATGCCACGCCCCGGGTGAGTGTCAGCGATCCGCTGCTGAGCGGCGTCTGCTCGGCGTTCGATTCGAGCGGCAATCTGTACACCATGCGAAACGGTCAACTCTTTGTCGCGGACATCGACACGGGACAGACGACGCTCGTCGGCGCGACGGGACTTTCCGCAACGCTGACGTTCACCTCGCTGGGCTACAACTTCAGCGACAACATGCTGTATGCCATCCCCGTCATCAGTCCGGCACTTACCATTCCGCTGTATCGTTTTAACCCGACCACGGGCGCCGCGACATTTGTCGGAAACATCAGTGGCATTCCGACCACGACCATGACGCGGCAATTCACCGCGGCCACGTTCGCCCCGGTGCCTGAGCCGGGCACTCTGTCGCTGGCCCTGGCCGCGCTCGTCTGTTCAGCACTGGCAATCCGGCGAGATCTGCTGAGCAGGACCTAGGGTCTCGGCCCCGGCCAGCATGGGCCTGCGCGTTGCCGATTGCGCCGGCTATGCGGGTTCTACCATGGGGACGATTACGCACGCAGCAAAGGTTCTCAGTACTATACTTTTCATAGTACGATGCGGACCACCGCTTCAATGGTGAAGCGCAGGTTCGGCTTTGATTCCCATTAGCCTATGACGACGCACCCACGGATCGACACCGGGGAGTCCAATAGCCATGCGAACAATCCTTGAGCGATGCAAGAAATTCCTGAAGGCCGAAGACGGCCCGACGGCCGTTGAATATGCGGTCGTGTTGGCGTTGATCCTGTTGGTGTGCCTGGCGGCCATTCGCACGGTCGGCAGCAGCACCAGCACCTCGCTGCAGAACTCGGCCAACTCCATTGCCAGCTAAAAACAACCGTTCCACCGGGCCAGGTTCCGCCAGTTGACAGCCGTCCGGGGGCTGCCTATGTTGAAAGGCGAAACCAAAACCGACGAGTTCTCCGATGTTCGTACCCGTCCGCATTTCCGACGTCGCTCTGATCGCCCGCCCGGCGATTAGCGGCATTATTATTCGGGAGGTGCGGCCTTAAGGGCGAACCGGTTCACACCGATTCAAGCCAGCCCTGAGGCCACCAAGGCCTTGGGGCTTTTTTCGTTATTAGGACCCTACCCATGCGTCGCATCCAGCTTTACGACACAACCCTGCGAGACGGCAGCCAGGGCGAAGGCGTCAACTTTTCCCTCCAGGACAAGCTGCTGATCACCGAGCGGCTCGACAGCCTGGGGTTCGACTACGTCGAGGGCGGCTTTCCGGCCTCCAACGAAAAGGACGCCCAGTACTTTCAGCGCGCCGCCGGGCTCAAGTTGGAGCACGCCCGGGTGTGCGCCTTTGGCATGACGCGGCGGCGGGGGGTGCGGCCCGAGGAAGATGCCGGCCTGCAAGCCTTGCTCGGCGCGAATACCGAGGTCATCACGCTGGTCGGCAAGACGTCGGCCTTTCACGTGACCGACGTGTTGCGCGTGTCGCTGGAGGAAAACCTGGCCATGATCACCGACAGCGTCCGCTACCTGCGCGAAGCCGGCCGAGAGGTGATCTACGACGCCGAGCACTTCTTTGACGGTTGGAAGCTGAACCCCGAGTATGCGCTGAAAACCGTGCGGGCCGCGGCCGAAGCCGGCGCGAACCTGGTGGTGATGTGCGACACCAACGGCGGAACGATGCCCGAGGAAATCGCCGAGCTGACGCGCAGCGTGATCGCCAAGTTGTCGATTCCGGTGGGCATCCACTGCCACAACGATTGCGAGCTGGCCGTGGCCAATTCGCTGGCCTCCGTCGATGCCGGCGCGGTGCAAGTGCAGGGCACGATCAACGGGCTGGGCGAACGCTGCGGCAACGTCGACTTGATCTCGGTCGCCGCGAATCTGGCCGTCAAGAAGCGAGGGTATTCGATCCTCGTGCCCGAGGCGATCGAACACCTGACTGAACTCTCGCGATTCGTGTATGAAACCGCCAACCTGCGGTTGCGCCCCAGCCAGGCCTTCGTGGGCCAAAGTGCGTTTGCCCACAAGGGCGGCATGCACGTGCATGCCGTGGCCCGTGCCAGCGAGAGCTACGAACACATCGCCCCGGAGGTCGTCGGCAACGAGCGCCGCGTGCTGGTCAGCGAGCTTTCAGGCCGGTCGAACATCAAAGCGGTCGTCGACGGCAGCACGGCCGCCGAAGATCCCAAGCTGATGGACCAGATTCTGGCCCGGGTCGTTGAGTTGGAAAACCAAGGCTATCAGTTCGAAGCCGCCCAGGGCTCGTTCGATCTGCTGGTGAAGAAATGCGCCGGCAACTACCATCCGCACTTCGAGCGTTTGCACTTCCGCGTGAACGTCGAGGCCGACCCCGCGGGCACCGTAGTAACCGAGGCGACGGTTAAACTCCGCATCGACGGCGAAATGCGCCACGAAGTGGCCGAGGGGGACGGCCCGGTCAACGCTTTGGACGCTGCCCTGCGGAAGGCCCTGCACGCCCATTTCCCGAACCTGGCCCAGATGCAGCTTGTCGACTATAAGGTGCGGGTCATCAACTCCGAAGCCGGCACCGCGGCCGGCGTGCGGGTGGTGATCGAAAGCCGCGACGACGATGAGGTGTGGGGCACGGTGGGCGTGAGCGAGAACGTGATCGAAGCCAGTTGGATCGCGCTGGTCGATAGCTTGGAATACAAGCTCTACAAGGACGAAGGAAAGACGTCCTCGACTCCGCGCGGCAAGGCAGTTTCGGTTTCTTGAGCTTCAAACTCGCCCTGTTGGCTTGTCGCCGCTGCCGCTAAAATCGGGGGCTTAACGCCGGGCGCCGGCAGTTGCCTGCGGCACCCACGTTTCCAGAGCACTGCCAAACACGCTGGCAGTGACACCCAGACCAGAAAAAGCGGGAACCTGTCGGCATGTCCAGCGAATCCACGGCTCAGGAACTTCCCAAGCAGTACGACCACCAGGCGGCTCAAAGCAGGTGGTACGCCTTTTGGAAGGAGCGAGGATATTTTCACAGCGAGCCCGATCCTGCGCGAAAGCCCTACACGATCGTCATTCCACCCCCAAACGTGACCGGGGCGCTGCACCTGGGGCACGCGCTCAACAACACGCTGCAAGACACACTCATCCGTTGGCGGCGCATGCAGGGGTACAACACCCTGTGGATACCGGGCACCGACCATGCCGGCATTGCCACCCAGGCCGTGGTCGAACGCCGGCTGTTCGAGGAAGAAAAAAAGACGCGGCACGACTTGGGTCGCCAGGCGCTGGTCGAGCGCATCTGGGCCTGGAAGGAAGAGTACGAGGCTCGCATCTTGGGGCAGCTCGCTCAAATGGGTTCGAGTTGCGATTGGGAGCGCACGCGCTTCACGCTCGATCCGCAGTGTGCCCGGGCCGTGCGGCACACGTTCTTTGCCATGTTCAAAGACAAGCTGCTCTATCGCGGCAAACGGCTCGTGAATTGGGATACCTTCCTGCAAACGGCCGTGAGCGACGACGAGGTGTTTCACGAGACGATTGCCGGCCACTTCTGGCACTTGAAGTACCCCGTGATCGATCCGCAGCCGGGCGAGCCGAAGTTCGTGAGCATCGCCACCACGCGACCGGAAACCATGCTCGGCGACACGGCGGTGGCCGTGCATCCCGATCCGGCCAAGGCCCTGGACGCGGCGGAGGC
>JADMIO010828361.1_pt1 | contig 11912 bp, 16 predicted proteins | sample 8958161 | NCBI WGS metagenome assembly JADMIO01 (sample SAMN16585339, study PRJNA669376) | soil metagenome | isolation source: Crop rotation soil | place: USA: Cullars Rotation, Alabama | collected 2011
CTTTCCCGCGGTTCGGCCTTACAAGCCATTCTGGTCGGCGGCTTGCTCGGCGCGTTGGGATGCCTGATCGGGTCGGTCATCAATTACGGGGTTGGGGCTTATGGCGGTCGACCCTTTGTCGAGCGCTATGGCAAATATATCCTCATCAGCCACAAGGATATTGCCCGCGCCGATAAATGGTTTGCCCGTTGGGGTGATTGGGCGTCGTTTATCTCGCGTCTGCTACCGGTCGTCCGCACCTTCATATCCTTCCCAGCCGGGATGGTGCGGATTAACTTCACCCGTTTCGTGGTTTTTACGTTTCTAGGCTCGTTTATCTGGTGCGCGGTTTTGGCCTATGGCGGTTTTGTGGCGGGTGAACATTGGGAAGAACTCCGTCGGGTGATGCGCCCGTTCGATTATCCCATCATCGCCATCATTCTTCTTGGACTGCTTTATTACATTTACCGCCACGTTCGCCATGCGCGTTCGGATGCCGATATGGGATCGACATTACCCTAATCGCTATGGCTTTGCAAAGCGCTGGGCCGAGCGCATCCGTAACTTAAGTGTTTCAGCATCGCGGTTCTTGGGGGGCACGTTGGTTTCCAGAGAACGCAGCAGGATGCTCGATATGGCCGTGATCTGGTCTACGGCGGTATTAAAGGCGGCTTCGTTCGCTTTGGAAGGCTTATTGAAGCCACTGATTTTCCGCACGAATTGTATGGAGGCGGCACGGACTTCCGCTTCGGTTACGACGGGTTCGAAATTGAACAGCGGTTTGATGTTTCGGCACATAATTTTTACCTCAAGCTACCTGAATTTGGGCCAAACAATGATCCCATATACTCTATTCAGGATAGCCCGCTTGTTCTGCGATGTCAACCGAAAAATGCCTATGCCTTAACCGGTAAATTGAGGAATGTTGTCGCCATTGAAACCACCCACTCAGGCCGATCCGGCAGCGTTTCATGCGCGGTTCCGGGCAGTATCGCAAGCTGCGACTGCGGCAGGCTGCCGTCGGTACGCATCACACCTCCGCCCATCAATTTGAACATCTCAACGGCATGTTCAGGCCGGATAATGTCGGCGTCGCCAACAATGATGAGTGCAGGTGACTTGATACCCTGAATGGTTTCCTCCGACCATTCCGGCAGCGTCTGATCCAGTTGCTTGATCTTCTCGATAAGCACCGGCCAATTTTCAGGATGCGGCGCAACCCGCGCATATTCCTCCTGCCATTTCGACCCCGCCAAATGTTCCGGTTGTATGTCTTTAATATTCTCTAACAAACCCGGTTGCAATCCATCCAAGTTATAGCTCACGGCCATCATGATCAATTTACGCACCAATGCCGGATACTCGATGGCGATCTGTAAAGCAACCACACTACCGTTGCTGTATCCGAAAATATCCACACGATTCAAGCCAAGGTATTCCAGCAGCGCGACCGTATCCTTCACCATTTGTCCGATACTTAGCGGACGATCAATATCGGCGGTATGTCCGTGTGCCTGTTGGTCAACAGCGATGATTTGCCGCGTCTTCGCCAGTTCGGGGATCATCTTGCCGAAGGAGGTGCCGATGGCCGATAAATTCCCGTGTAGCAATAGCAGCGGTTCGCCCGTGCCATGAATCTCGTAATACATATTCAAGCCGTTGATGGGCGCATAATGTACGTGCGTATCCGTCATCATCGTTCTCCTTGAAACAGGCGCGTCTAAACACGTCTCACTGGTCGAGAGGTTATCGTCAAAATCAAGTTGTCTAAAGGCTAGGGACTATCCCTTTATTTGGGGGGATCAAGCGGACACGGCAGTGCGGGCGCTTCCTGCGGATGCCGTGTCCCTAAAATTGTGGGATAATTACCTTGAATTAACCCCGCGCCGGTTCGTAGATCAGCCCTGTTACGCCGGAGCTGAAGGGCTTTGCGTCTACAAGATTGAACGTCGCGGTGGCTCCCTCTTCAAATAGACGCTGACCTTTGCCCAGCACAAGAGGATAGACCAACAGGCGAACGCGATCTACCAAATCATGCTTGATGAGCGATTGCACCAGCTTGCCACTGCCGTGAACAATAATGTCGTTACCATCCAATTGCTTGAGTTTGTTGACCTCTTCAACGAGGTCGCCACTTAGGATGACCGAGTTGTTCCAGTCGGCGTTCTTCAAGGATTTTGATACCACATATTTACGTACACCATTAAAGTACGGTGCGCCTTGATCGGTGCTGTTGGGCCACGCGGCGGCAAATCCTTCGTAGGTCACGCGCCCCAGCAGTAGAGCATCGCTGGCGAGTGACTCTTCACCTTTAAAATTCGCAATTTCATCATTCCAGTACTTGAATGTCCAACCGGGATTTTCGATCACACCATCGAGAGAAACAAATTCGGTTACGACTAACTTACGCATGATGTTTTCCTTTTGTTGTTAACTTATGATCTTAGGATAAACCAACGGAAAGATATTCTCTTGGAAAAAAACGACACTTGTTCAGATTGCTTGGGTTTGACCGGTCTATCAAGGGCTGGAGCGTTGTATCTCGCGCCGCCAGCCCTTTTATATCAGTGAACCGCCCGGCTTATTTGGCCTTATCGGTTTGGTAAATAAGAGCCGTGACGCCTGTAGGGAAAGTCTTCGTTTCGACAAGTTTCAGGTTTGTTTGGGTACCTTCTTGAAACAGGCGCTTACCATTCCCCAGAACAACCGGATAGACGAGGAGTGTGTATTGGTCAACGAGGTTATGCCGTATCAGCGTTTGGATAAGATTGGCACTGCCACCGACCAAGATGTCTCGACCCGGCTGCTGCTTCAGCTTCGATACTTCTTCCACAACATTCGCTTTAATAAAATGTGAGTTGTTCCACACACCGTTATCGAGGGTTGTTGAAACCACATACTTAGGATAGTTGTTCATTCGGTCGGCAAAACCCTGTTCATCCTTCGTAGAAGGCCAAGCGGAAGCAAAGGCTTCATACGTCACGCGACCTAATAATAGCGCGTCACTTGCCACAAGTTCATCCAATTTATATTTCTCGATGTCGCCATGTCCATATTTGAAAGTCCATGCCGGATTTTCCATGACGCCGTCTACGGACATGAACTCGGTTACGATTAACTTGCGCATGGTGCTCTCCCTTTGTTGTTCGTTGATGGTCTTAGGATAACCCAACCAAAAGAGCGTTTCTTGGAAAAAAACGACACTTATTCCAATTCGTTTTGTTTGAGGATTTGCGCAGGGGTTTGACCCATAAAATGCTTGAGGGAGTTGGTCAAGTGAGATTGGTCGAAGTAACCGACTTCGTAAGTCGTATCGAGGATTGACTTGCCCTGCTGTAATAGGGCTTGTGCTTTTTTAGCGCGTTCGATTTGTTGGATGACTTTGTGGGTTAATCCGGTGGCGTGCAAAAAGCGCCGCTGTACCGAACGTAGCGACAAATCTTTGAAGTCTCCTTGTAAAGCGGCTTCTACCACTGGTTCACGCGCCAGCAGCCCTTCACTAATCAGCCGGTTTATAAAGACATCCGCGTTTTCAAAATTGGGAAACTCCCACGCGGAGCCGTTGAGCCAAAATGATTTGCTCGAGGCATCCGGCAGGTTTAAACCGCCATCAACCAGAGTCGATGCCGGTATAGGCTGCACAAAAGTTCCCAGTTTAAAAATCATACCAAAGAACTCGGCGTCTTCAGGGATGGGCGCGGGTCTGGCTTTCGTTTCGGGGCCTCTCACAGTAATGGTTGTTTTGCCAACCTGCTTGGTGACGACGATTTCCATCTGAGTCGAGGCTACTGAGGTAAAGGTACCACCGCCCTCGTGTTGGCTATGCCAAACCACATCCACGAGAGCTGAGTCCGAGGGTCTGTTATCAAAAACAAAGGCCATACTTCCACACCTCACGTCCCTGTGTCACTGTTTCGGAAGCTTAAAAACTTCACGGATGCCAAGACCATTTTAGCGAATTTGGTTCAGCATGGGAATAGGGGTGCGTTTTAAGCGAGTACCGGCTACTTAACTTTCTTCAGGTTCAAATAATAGGTTCGCTGCTCCTTATCAAGGTGTTCAATCGCATAACGCAAGAGGGTACGCGGCATAGTGGCGGCATGCTCATCCAAAAAGGCGATCAGTTGGGGACGATCATGCGTACCCGCCGCCCTCAGCATCCAACCGGTTGCTTTATGGATGAGGTCTTGATCGTCGCTCAGCAGAAGCTCAGCGATTTTGAAAGCATCCGTTAAATCTCCTTTGCGAATAAAAGCGGATGTGCTGACGATAGCCGTGCGCCGCTCCCACAGGTTTTTAGAACCGGCCAGCTTATATAAAATCGTGCGCGGTTTATCCGACAAATAACCGCCGATGACGTATTGCGCCGCCAGATCAACCAAGTCCCAGTTGTTTATACGGTCATGCCGCCTCAGATACAGATCGAAAAGTTCTTGTTTGCGACTCGCGGGCGTTTTTTTATGCGCCGCACTTTTGCCCATGATACTGCAACCGCCCGTCCGTACTTCGTGGATAGGGCTTTCGAGCAGCTTTTCAATTTCGGCGGGCGGCATATTCATATATTCCTTGGCAAGTTCGAAGACTTGCCCCATCCGCACACCCATGAAAATATCGCCTTCAGCGTATTCACCGGCGCCGGTTTTAAAATAGCGCAGATAGCCTTTAGCCTGTTCCGGCGACTTGTAGATTTCCAGTTGTTGAATAAATGACTCAGCGGTCAATTCGGTTGGCATAGTGGCTCGACTTTCTTAAATGCCCGGTGGAATTTCCTGCAAAAACCATGAGTTACCGTCGGGGTCCTCAAAACGCACCATCTTAATGCCGCGCGGATATTCGATGATCTCGCCCATCGTCACACCCTTGCTTACCAGCGCGTCGTAGGCTTCTAGAATATCCTTTACCACCAACGTCAAGCCCTTCAGCGATCCGGCTTGCATATCCGAAATTTCCCCATTCCCCCGGCTCAACAAAACCGAACAGCCTGATCCCGGCGGCGTCAACTGCACCAGCCGCATCTCAGGGGTATTCATATCAAAATCGAGGTGAAATCCGACCTTATCAACATAGAACGCTTTGGCACGATCAACATCTGAAACGGGTACGGGCACAACCTCAAGTTTCATGTCCATTATATTCATGGCCTCCATATCTCGTATGTGATAAAGCATTCAGGGCGCCATTATGCGCCCTGATGAACATCCGGCTTATTATCGTTAGCCGTTATAGGCTTGCTGTAAGGCTGCCACGTCGATCTTGCTCATTTTAAGCATGGCCTCCATTGCCCGCCGTGACTTGTCGGGATCGGGGTCGCCTAATAGCTGCCCAAGCTGCTTGGGAATGACTTGCCATGACAGCCCGAACTTATCCTTCAGCCAGCCGCAGGGTCCCGGTTCGCCACCCTCACACAATTTGTTCCAAAAATGATCGACTTCAGCCTGATTTTCGCAGTCCACGAAGAAGGATATGGCCTCTGTGAATTTGAATTGCGGGCCGCCATTCAGCGCCATAATGGTTTGCCCATCGAGTTCAAAGGTGGCGCTCATGACCGTCCCGGCAGGAACCGGCGCGCCTTCTCCATAGCGGCTGACATTCACGACCTTTGAATTTTTGAAGAGAGAGACATAAAAATTCATGGCCTCTTCAGCTTGATTATCGAACCACAGGAAGGGGGTGATCTTGTTCATTTTCGGTTGCTCCTTATATTGATTTGCTATTCGGTAAATGATTCGAAACGGATACTGTCGGTCATTTTCCTTGGCGAACGCGATCATAGACTAAGCATAACGCACCACTTTCCGTAGGGGCGCTTTGGCGTAATGACCAAGACGATGCAGGTAGGCCGTCTTCAAACAGACGAGCGCCACCACCAACGATTTCCGGATCTAACGTAATGCTCAAGCAATCGAGAGCATCCGCCCGCAGCAGACTTTTGATGATACTGCTGCTGGCAAGGACGATGATATCGCCACCCTTTTGCTGCTTCAGGTCTTTGACAACTGTAGCGGGGTCAGCATTCACGATACGGGAGTTTTCCCAAGTGGGTGTCGTCAAGGCGGAGGAAAATACGATCTTCTCCACCGAATTCAGCCACTTGGAGAAGGCGCGGTCGCGCGGGTCGGCTGTCTCGTCGTTAGCCACAGCGGGCCAGTAGCTCCCGAAACCTTCGTAGTTCTTCCGACCCAAGAGTGCCGTGGTGGCTGGAGATGTGACCGCAATCATATGATCGCGTGCCCCACTGGTGATGGCATGGGGGACAATCCAGCCCATATCGTACTCACCGCCTACGCCTGCCGTTCTTCCATCCAGCGACAAGGAAATGTTTGCGATGACGGTACGGTTAACATCAGATTTGTGTTGTGTGGTCATTGATGTAATTCCTTCTTAGGTTATTAACTTGCGTTCCCATGTTTTCGATTACAAACACATGATAACCGAGTAGAAGGATCGGGTCTTGTAAAAAACGGCAAGAGTTAAACATATGCAATAAAGGGGGAAAACAGCGGACGCGGTTAGGTTGTTTGACCTTATCCGTGAACGATGAAGGCCTCGCCCTGTACGGTTACATTCTTGGCTTCGGCTTCTTGTTGGTACTGCTGGACGATTTGCGCGGGTGTATGTCCTACCCATTGCTTGAGAGATTTGGTCAGATGCGGTTGGTCATAGTAACCCAATTCGTAAGTGGTATCGAGGATTGATTTGCCGTGCCGCAGCAGCGATGCCGCCCGTTGTGCGCGTTGAATTTGATGAATGTGGTTGTGCGTTAAGCCGGTCGCCTGTATAAAGCGATGGCGCACGGTACGGTCCGCCGCGTTTTGCGGTTGACCTTCCAATACCGCGTTGACAATAGGATCCCAAACCAAAATTTCTTCGCGCACCAGCCGGTCAATGAAGGTGTCGGCATTTTCAAAGTCGGGGAACTGCCATGCGGAACCTTTCAACCAGAAGGAATGGCTGGCGGCTTCCGGCAAAACCATTTCCTTATCAAGGAAGTTTTTCGCGGGCATATGCGGGATAAATGTACCCGGTTTGAATTTGATCCATAGAATCTCGGCATCTCCGCCCCATGCCGCCATTCCGGCAGTCGTTAATGGGCCAACGACTAGCGGCATTACAAGGCCATTCACTCGCGTAAAGACCATGTGCCAATGACTTTCAGCGGGACGGATGGTTGTGCCACTACCCAACGTGAGGCCACGCGTAATGGATTCGACAAATGGGGAATCGGATGAACGCTCTTCAGCTTGAATGGTCATGTTTTTGCCCTATACACAGCCATTTTATGAACCCAAACATTCGGGCATTATACCATGAATTTGAGTACATTTGTGCTATGAATAGGGCTGGGCAATGCTTCGGTAGGAGTATGTTAAACGGCGGAAGGTGTGTAATAGGACAGGATTGAACCATTCTTGAAAGGTCTCGATTCGATCAGATTGAGTTTGATCGATGGTTCGACATCCTTAAATTGGGAGATTCCCTTACCCAAAATCACCGGACAAATCACAAGTTGATATTCGTCAATCAATCCCAGTTGGGCGAGTATCGATACGATACTTCCGCTGCCGTAGATCACCATATCCTTGCCTGATTGTTGTTTGAGATTGGTGATTTCAGCACCAATCTCATCTTTCACCAACCGTGCATTATTCCACGCGCCCCAAGGTGTGCTATCGAGCGTCGTGGAGAAAACAATTTTCGTATGCTGATTCATCTTATCGACCATCGGCGAATCGCCGGGATTGGCGGTCGGCCAATAATTTGCCATACCTTGATAGGTGTTGCGCCCGAATAAAATGGTATCGACCTTGGTGAGCAAATCGTAGGAGTAGTTGAAAAATTCATCATTCACAACGAACCAATCCAGATCCCCATTTGATCGTGCGATAAATCCATCCAATGATACCAAATTGGATACAATCACTTTTCTCATCCGAATACTCCATTTGTTGCTAAATGTTAGACAAATGCAGAATATCACGGACGAATATTGCGTGTCTTGAACAGAACGGCAAGCTAGGCCGACCGTTTTAAGGGGGTGATCTGGGCGGGGGTTTGTCCCATAAAGCGCTTGAGTGAGCGTGTCAGATGGGGTTGGTCGGCATAGCCCACCTCAGTAACCGTATCGAGGATAGATACGCCCTGTTCCAAGAGGGTGACGGCCTGTTGAGCGCGTTCAATTTGCCGGATGTGGCTTTGGGTTAACCCCGTGACACGTAGGAAGCGATGCCGTAGGGTGCGCTCAGGAATATTCAACGGTTGATTTTGAAGTGCCGCATTCACCACCGGATCGCACACCAGCAATTCATCATGTGCCAGCCAATCAACAAAGGTCTCTACATTGTTGAAATCAGGGATTTGCCATGTCGAACCCTTCAGCCAAAACGATTGATGTGCGGCATCAGGTAGGATGGTGTTGGTATCCACAAGTTTTCTTGCGGATAAATAGGGTATATAGGTTCCCAACTTGAATTTGACAACCAACCACTCGACACCTTCGTTGTGAGACTGAGTATGCGCGATGGTCATCGGCCCCGCAACCGAGAACTGCATCTTACCCCGTTCTCGCAACAGGAGCATATGCCAGCGCCCTTCAGCCGGACAGTTCGGGAAGCAATCGACTCCGGCTTGACCCCGCCAAATCGACTCGATATAAGGAGCGTCCGATAATCGTCCTTCATTGGTGAAACTCATCATTTAATATCCATTATGCGTAAATTGCACTTGATTCTGCATTTTCTGCACAAATTGCACATTTTCCGCTGAAGTGTGCAGCGGCAGTTGCGGGAGAAACCGCCGAATTGACAATTTTGAACGGCGGGATGCCCGGCTATTGCCACTGAAATGACACCAATGCAGCGGATTGCTCCCGTGTTGCCACCGCTTTGCAATAATTGTATTTCGCCGCCATATTGGCCAAAACTTAGTCACCAGTCTCCGGCTATCAGTCGGCGGCACTTATTGCTTGGAAAGATTGGCGCATAGACCCCGCTTTTAAGTCGATTTTGTTTCAATTTCACGATGATGGTGAGATAGACGCGATGGGTTATGTGTTCGTATGGAGGGCGCACAGCCATACCCCCTACTGAAGTCCGGTATCATGTACTTTACAACCAACATCCCTCTAATTTTAGAACAAAAGTTCACAATCCGTCAAGAGGAAACGGTTGGAGTTTTCAAACTTTGGAGGTCATTAATCACATCAGTATCATAGGATAAATGGAACGTCGCACGATATGTCCCTACATTAATGCGAATTTTCCCAGCGCGATTACAAGAGAAGGCATTTAGCATGGCCCGACCATAGGCGGATTTGGATGGGCATACTAGCGCTCGCCAATCCGAATAGAATGTCAAATATTGAAATCCATTCGATGGGGGTTCTGCCGTCAAATGAGGGATGTTAAAAAGGTTCTGGTAATCGGGTTAGGGGCAATCGGCGGTATCTACGCCGCGAAGCTGAAGCAATATAATCCGAACTGTGTGCGGGTGCTGGTTGATGAGCAGCGTATCGACCGTTATAAAGCGCAGGGTATCGTTTTAAATGGTGTACGCTACGACTTCGATTATGTTACGCCCGAATCCAACTCCGAGAAAGCCGATCTGATTCTCATCGCCACCAAAGCCGACGCGCTGCCGGACGCGATCAACGCCATTAAAAATTATGTGCATGACGAGACCATCATTTTAGCCTTGCTCAATGGCATCACCAGCGAGGCGATAATCGCTGAGCGCTATGGCTGGGAAAAAGTTCTGCATTCCTATTTTGTGGGTCACGGCAGCACCCGCTCCGGTAATGCGATTACCTTTGATGGAGTCGGGCGCATCGTATTCGGCGAGGCAAACGCACATACGTCAACACCACGCATTGAGGCCGTAAAACGCCTATTTGATCAGGCAGAAATCGATTACGAAGTGCCGGACGACATTCTCTTTTCGATGTGGTGTAAATTTGTGGTCAACGTCGGCATCAACCAAGCATCCGCCATCTTTCGAGGCAGTTATGGGACGTTAAGAGACAGCGAAAAGGCTTATGCGTTTGTGGTGGAGTTGATGCGCGAAGCCGTTTTGGTGGCTGAAAAAGTGGGTATCCATCATGTGGAGGGGCTTCTCCCTTGGAGTGAAAATTTCATCCGCAACATGCCGCCGGCTTTTAAATCGTCAATGTTGCAGGATATTGAAGCGGGAAAGAAAACCGAGGTCGATATTTTTGGCGGTGCCGTGTGTGCGCTTGGAGAAAAATATGGCGTTTCAACCCCACAGAACGAGTTATTTTGGCAGCTCATCAAAGCGCTAGAGGAAACATCCGCCCACTAATGATGCGATTAGCGGGCAAATATCCGCCTAGGCAAGGTGTATCTTGTTTCCGCTAAAGTGTTGACAGGGTTTGTATTATTGCATATTATATAAATATTCGTAATTTATATAGAGATAAATCCTATGGCTCCAATTGATCCGGAACTGGATGGCATGTTTGAAGAATGGGCAGGACGCTTCCAAGCTTTTAGCCGATTATTTGATCGCTTTAGCACGGCGGAAGGCGTTCGGGAGCTATTTGACAGTCGCATTTCCGCTGACCCCGAAGCCTTCGATAAGATTCTTGAAGGTTTCGATCTTCCGGTGTTGGATAAGTGTTTTTGGGCGTCGGACGTTATTGATCGAGTCGTATCAACGCCGTTAGGTATTAGCGAAGAATGCTGGCTGAGGGAAGATCTGACACCTAAGGAAACGCTAACCTACATACGGATTTGCATACGTTTCGGTGTGAACAAACCCCAACCCATCCCTACCGGAACCCTACTGGCAACCGTATATAGTGGCCGTACAATCATTCCGCCGGGTCCATTTCTTGATGAACTCAAAGCCAATGGGCTGGTGGCCTGTGACTTCCGGCAAAAGTACGATTCGAGTATCGTACAGGGTTGGGGTCCGCCAAGGCGAGTTTGTTTATAAACTCAATAAGATTGAGCGCATCTGATGCATAAATTGACTGCGGAGTTTAGAACTCCGCAGTGAACGAAATTATTTGTTACCGAGGTCAGCGACAATCTTGGCGATGCGACGTTCGCGGGTTTCCTGTGTCTTGGCGTCGTTGACCTGTCGAACGAATTCTTTGCGCTTGGAAGGTGCGGAAGCATGGAAAGCCTCGGTTGCTCCGGGTTTGGCGGTCAAAGCAGCGGCCAAATCTTCAGGAAGTTCATAGACACGCGGCTCGGTATCCAATTCAAGGGTGACATCCACTTCATCACCACCTTTAACACCCGTCAGTGCGCGATTTTCGGCGCTCACCCCTACCATATAAGCTCCGCCCATCACGGCGACAGTGCTACGATAGGTTTTGCCATTCATAGTGACCTTTACGGCGGGCTTTTTACCCGCGCCGAGGTTTTCAATAATCGCGGGCGGAATTTCGATTCCGGTGGCGGTTCCATCATTTTTTAAGAGTGTCGTACGAAAGGTAGGCATCTGAGACTCCTTTGCCATAAGACGGATTAGGCTTGAGCAGCCTGCTTCAACAGCTTTCCTAAAAGATTATAGTCGACATCGTGCCCTTTGAGGATTTTGACCGTCTTGCGTTCAGGCGGGCCTTCTTCGAAAAAATCGTCCGGCGCTTGTAAGGCGGTGGCGTTGAAAATTGTGAAGGTGACCCAACCTTTAGCCGTACCCAGAACCGCCGCATACTTACCGTTCTTAAAGAAGTGCGGCTTGCCGTATTGCAGCTTTTCCGAGAAGTCCGGGATCGAGCCTTGGGCGATTTTCCGCAGTTGATTGGAGACTTCAGCCTGCCATTCCTGACCGGCTTTATCATTCAGTTTGTTGATGTAGTCGGTGACTTCTTGTGCGGTCATAATTTGATCCTTTTGAACGAGGACATGATAGCGCCATGTCCCTACCGTACGTTATCAATTAGTGCAACAGGCGGGAAGAATCCCGCC
>JADMIO011430641.1_pt1 | contig 11912 bp, 9 predicted proteins | sample 8958161 | NCBI WGS metagenome assembly JADMIO01 (sample SAMN16585339, study PRJNA669376) | soil metagenome | isolation source: Crop rotation soil | place: USA: Cullars Rotation, Alabama | collected 2011
GGAGATCTACACCCGCCGACGACCGCGGCTCTCCTGCAACTCGTGCGGGAGCGCGGGCTCGAACATCGCGTGGTGTTCGCGGGCGAAGTGGATGGCGAGCACATCGACGCCTGCTATGACGCCGCCGACGTGCTGGTGATGCCGACACGCTATGAGGGTTACGGCATGGCGGTGGCCGAGGCGCTGGCACGCGGCCTGCCGGTCGTGAGTACCGTGACGGGTGCCATCGGCGATCTGGTGGGCGCCGACGCGGGCCTGCTGGTGCCGGTAAACGATCAGGCCGCGTTGACTGCCGCGCTGCGCACGGTGATCTCGGATCCGGCCGTTCGCGCGCGCCTGCGGGACGGCGCGCTGCGCGTGCGCGAGCGGCTGAGCACGTGGGACGACGCGGCCGCCCGGCTGGCCGACGCCCTGGCCGCACTCGCCGAAACGCCACCTTCTGGCAAGACAGCTTCTGGAACAGCACCTTCTGGACCAACACCTTCTGGACCAACACTTTCTGGACAGACACTGCCCGGATCGGAGCCCACGCGTGGAAAGCTTTAGCGCCGACTGGCTGGCGCTGCGCGAACCGGCGGACCACGCCGCGCGCGCGACCACGCTGGCGGAACGTGCGGCAGAGGCGCTACACGCGCAACGCGCCCATGACCCGACGTCCGCTCTGCGCGTGATCGATCTCGGCTCGGGCAGTGGGTCGAACCTGCGCTATCTGGCGCCGCGGCTGCCCTTGTCGCAGCGCTGGCACCTGCTGGACCGCGATGCGGCGCTGCTGGCCGCAGCCGCCAATCTGGCCGCGGCGGGTGCCGGTCCCCAGACATCCGCGCCGGGTGGGGATGTCGCCGTGGACACGCACCGCGTGGACCTGCGTGTGCTGCCCCCGGAGCTATTCGGCACACGCGACGGCACGGCAAGCGCGGCCGCGACGCTGGTCACCGCCGCCGCCCTGCTCGACCTGGTGTCGGCAGCGTGGTTGAAGGATCTTGCGGATCGGCTGCACGCCATGCAGGCCGTGGCGCTCTTCGTGCTGTCCTACGATGGACGCATCGCGTGCGAGCCGTCCGACGTTCTCGATGCCGAGGTGCGCAGCCTCGTCAATCGCCATCAGCACACCGATAAGGGCTTTGGCCCTGCTGCGGGACCAGAGGCCACGTCGATCCTGGCGACGCTGCTCGCCGCGCACGCCTACACGGTGCATGTCGCCTCGAGCGACTGGGACCTCGCAGCCGAGTCGGAGGACCTGCAGAGGCAGTTGGTCGCCGGATGGGCCGGCGCGGCAGCGCGGGTGGCGCCGCACCAGGCGGATACGATCGCGGCCTGGCAGGCACGGCGATTGGCGTCCATCGCCGCGGGCCGCTCGCGGATCCGCGTCGGCCATCAGGACCTGCTGGCCTACCCGACATTGCCGGCGCCGTCGACACACCCCGGAGATCAGATCGCGTGAGCCGCGTCGACCGGCTGGTCGGGCTGGTGCGATCGTTTGCCGTTTACTACACGATTCCCTTCCGGCAGCGCCGGCTGCGCAGGTTGTACGGCCGGTTCGTGAAGAGCAACGATCTCGTGTTCGACGTCGGCGCGCACCTGGGCAACCGGACGCGCGCGTTCGTCGCGCTGGGTTGCCGGGTGGTGGCGGTCGAGCCGCAACCGCACGTCGCCGCCGTGCTTCGCCGCCTGACGCGGCGCCTGAAGAAGGTACGGGTGGTAGAGCGCGCGTTGTCGAGCGAGCCGGGACACGCGAAACTGCTCGTCAGCGAGCGCACGCCCACCGTGTCGACGATCGAGCACGACTGGCGCGAAGCGCGCCGCCGCGAGTCGGGCTTCGGCGGCGTGCAGTGGAACACGTCGGTCGATGTCGAGGTCACCACCCTCGACATCCTCGTCGACGCCTACGGCGTTCCGGCATTCATCAAGGTCGACGTCGAGGGCGGCGAGTTGAACGTGCTGCGCGGCCTCTCGCAGGCGGTGCCGGCGCTGTCCTTCGAGTTCCTGCCCTCGGCCATGGACGCGGCCGAAGCGTGCGTCCGGCAGCTGGAAACACTGGGGCCCTACCGGTTCAACTGGTCGAGTGCGGAGTCCAGCGAACTGGCGCGCGCAGAGTGGACCGACGGCGCGACGCTTCTTGGTGAGCTGCGACGGAGCGGTTCGGCGCGTCACGGCGACATCTACGCACGGCTACCGCGGCCGGAACTCTCCTGATTAGACGCGGCCTGTTTCGTCGCCGAGCCTGGAGTCCGGAGTCCGGAGCCCGGCGCGGACCATCAGAGCCAACGCCACCAGCAGCCCCAGACCACTCAGCCACCTGCCCACACGCAGGTGCCGGGGCTGGAACCGGAACGTCGCCGTATGCCGACCGGCGGGCACGACGGCGCCCAGGAAGTCGCCGTTGACGCGCTCGACCGCGGCCGGTGCGCCGTCCACGTCCGCCAGCCAGCCTTCGTCGAACGACTCCGAGACCACCAGCAACCGGGGCGCGGGCGCGTCGGTCTCCACCGCGATGTCGCCGGGCGTCTCGCGTGGGATGCGGGCGGTTCCGGTGGGCCCCGGCGGCAGGGGCAGGTGGTGCGTGACCAGCGCGACGCCATCGACGTCCAGGCCGGCAACGTCCTGCCGCGGCGCGCGGCTGACGCGCGTCTGCGCCACCAGTCGTACGCGGGGTAGCGGCGGCGGCAAGACAATCCAGCCTCGATCGAGGCGCCGGCCGTCCGGCGCCCTGGTGCCCTTGAACAGATCCTCGTGCGCGAATTCCGCCTGAGCCAGCCGCAAGGCTTCAGGCACGCGATAGTCCAACTGCCTGGCCGGCTCGATGGCCACGTACCCATCGACGACGCGGTAGCCGGCGAGCAGATACAGATTCGGGAAGCCGCCGCGCGCGAGACGGCCGGCCGGCGGCGCCTGGAGGAACGAGTTCGTGTCGAGGTAGCCGATTGCCTGCCGGCGGGTGATGAAGTCCTGCCAGGCCACCGCACCGAGGCCGTAGAGTGCCTGATCGGCCGCGGCCAGCATCACGAGCCCGACAAGCGGCATGCGGGCGCCGCGGGCTGCCCCCAGGATCAGCACGGCCGACGCCGCCAGCAGCGCCGGGCCCAGCCATCGGGCCATGAGCGCCTCGGATGCAGAGGCCGCGGGTGTGAATGGCACGAGCCACGCCGTCGCGGCGGCCACGGCGACGGTGGCAAACAGGGCGCAGCGGCCGGCGCGACTGTCGGACGGCCCCCGAAGCAGACGGTCTACGGCCAGTGACGCCAGCACGGCCAGTGCCCACTGCGCAAAGACGACGTAGCGCACCGGCGCCCGGAAGCCGCTGACGATCGGCAGCCAGGTCTGCGCAAGATACAGGTGCCCGTAGCTGCCGGTGGCCAGCCACAGTCCCAGCGCACCAAACGCTGCCACGCACCAGCCGAACCGCCGCCCGATGCCCTGATTGCCGGTGCCGGCCGCGTCGCGCGAACGGCTCAGGGACTGTGCCAGCCACCACAGCGCCAGGAGCAGCACCACGCCGCCGCCGTAGACACCGAACTCGTCGCCGGCGCCCGGCGCCTCGTTCCAGCGCGACACGCGGCCCCACCACAGGAACGGGTGCAGCAACTGCAGCAATTGAAGTGGGCGCAGCGAGAACGCGATGGCGTATGCCGCGTCGAAGGCCGGGCGGGTGGAGTGCCGCCAGCCGTCGAACGTCGCCAGCAGCTGCACGGCACCGACCAGTGCACCCAGCGCCAACCCCGCCAGCCACGCGCCCACCACCCGGCCCCGCCGGCCGCCGGGATCGCCCGTCAGGTAGACGACATACGCGGCCTCGATCAGGACCGAGAACCACACCGACTGCGGATGGCCGAGCAGCAGTTGCGAACCGGTGAGAAGCGCCACCGCGCTCGCGGTGCGCGTCCCCGTGCCGCGGCCGTCGAGCGCCAGGAGCAGCCACGGCAGGTGCGCCATCACGCCGACCATGTTCGGGTGCACGCCGTGCGTCAGCGTGAACCCGGAGAAGGTCATCACCATCGCGCCGAAGGCGGCGGCGGCCGCACCGACCCGCCGGCGAAGCCACAGCCAGGCGCCGGTGAACAGCACCGGGTAGGCCAGGACCAGCTCGATGGCAAAGGCGCGGTCGAGCGGCAGCAGGCGATACAGCAGCCAATGGACCGGGTGATAGCCCCCAACCTGGCCCTCTCCGACCAGGTAGAAGCCGTTGAAGAGCGCCGGCATCCAGTCGAACGGCTGCCCGGTAGCAAGGGCGCGCGCGTAGAAGTCGCGCAGCGGATAGTGGAAGTGCAGCAGATCGCCCGTGAACGGGATCTGGCCCGTGACAAGCGCTCGGCCCATCCAGGCCAGCATGGCGGCGCTGCAGAGAAACGCCGCGCCGGCCACCCATCTACTGCCCGGTTGCGGGTCGGTGAGGGGTTCGCGCGAGGTCGCCGGCATCCAGGATCACTAGTGGCCTCGCGGCCTCAGTTGTAGCGACGGGCGATGACCCACAGCTCGAGGGGGGCACGGAGCATCGCCGACAACCGCATCTTCGAGCCGTCCACGCCGTGCCACGTCCACAGGGGAAACTCGAGGACATCGGTCCGCATACGATCGCGTCCGATCTTGTTGCGCAGCCGGGCCAGCATCTCCACGTCGAAGACCCAACGGCTCGAGAACGGCTGGCCGAACAGCTCGGGGACCATGTCGCGGCGCACCAGCTTGGCGCCGCACTGCGTGTCGTAGACGGGCAGCTTCAGGACCATGCTGGCCATGGTGGCGAAAACCCGCCCCAGGTAGTGGCGCTGCGCGGAGCGCGCGACGTCGGCGCCCAGGCGGGCCAGCCGCAGGCCCAGCACCACCAGCACGTCCGGGCGCGCGCGAACGGCGCGGATCATTTCCCGTGACTCCTCGAGCGGCGTGGCCAAATCGGCGTCCCAGTAGCCGATGTAATCGAACGGCCGCCAGGCATGCGCCTTCAGCACTCCCTGGCGCACGGCCTCGGCCTTGCCGCCGTTGGCGACCAGGTTCAAGGCCAGCACGCGGTCGGGCCAGCGCCCGGCCAACTCCATCAGCATGTCGCCTGTCTTGTCGGCGCTGCCGTCGTTCACGAAGCACATCGACACCACTGGGGTGTCGCGAAGGAAGCGTTCGACCGCCGCCACGTCGAGGCGGCGCTCCTCGTTGTAGCAGGGGACGACCAGACAGAGATCCGACACGTTGAACGAGCCTAATTCATCCTGCCGGTCTGGACGAAGAAAACGTGCAACGCTGCCGCCGGGCCGTGGCTGCCGCGGCGGTCGATCGCTACTTCCGTGGCGCCTCGATGTTCGCCGGCCCCTGACGCAGGACCAGCGCCGTCACCTTGCCCGTGGCGTCGATCTTGAACTCGATCTGGGCGTCCACGACCTTGGCGAAGAACGCGGTGGTGGATTCGGCGAAGACCGGCACCTTCTGCTGCGGACCGAGCTGCGTCATCAGCCGTCCTTCTTCGACCGTGACCACCATGTCGACACCGGGCCGGAACGCGTACGAACCGGCGTAGCTTTGCAGCACCTCCGGCGGCAGCGCGATCTCCTTGCGCTCGCTGGTCAACACCACGACGTCCCCATGCGCGACCTTGCCCAGTTGCGCCGCGATCTGATCGGCGGCCGGGCCGTTCAGATTGGACAACACGGCGACGACGATTTTCCGCTCCGGGTAGTACGCCAATGAGGTGTTGAAGCCTTCGATGCCGCCGTTGTGCAGGATGCTCGACCGCCCGTCCACGGTCTGCACGGCGAGGCCGAATGCATACCCGTTCTTGAATGGCGTCGTCATCTTCTGCAACGACGCCGCGGACAACAGCGTGCCGCCGAACAGGCCTTGTTCCCAGCGCAGCAGATCCTCGGTGGTGGAATACAGCGCACCCGCGCCGTGCGGAATGCTCATGTGCAGGAACCCGGCGTTCACGGGGCCATTGGCACCTGGCGTGTAGCCGCTGGCGCGGCGGGCAATCACCGCCGAATTCGAGTCGTAGCCCGAGTCCTTCATGCCCATGCGCGTAAACAGCTGCTCGCTCACGAACTGTGCATAGCTCCTGCCACTGATCCTCTCGATCAGGTAACCGAGGAGGACGTAGCCGGAGTTGCTGTAGCTCATGCGCTCGCCGGGCGCGAACTCGAGCGGCTTGTCGCGGAATTTCGCCACGAGGTCGGCGATGGGCGTGTCGAAGACCTGCATCTGCCGGTAGTCAGGGAACGCGGTGAAGTTCGGAATGCCGGCCGTATGCGTCAGCAGATGAAAGATCGTCACCTTGTCCCAGGCCGCGGGCGCATCCGGCAGGTGCACCTTCACGAGGTCGTCGGTCCGGAGCTTGCCCTGCTCTTCGAGCAGCAGGATGGCTGCCGCGGTGAACTGCTTGGTCAGCGATCCCAGCCGGAACTTCGTCGTCGGCGTATTGGGAATCTGCCACTCGAGGTTCGCCTGCGCGTAGCCCTTGCTCAACAACACCTTGCCGTCCTGCGCCACGAGCACCGCGCCCATGAACGTCTTGTTGTCGACGTGCGAGCGGACGATGGCGTCCATCCGCGCGCTGTCCTGCCCCAGGGCAGCGAGAGGCAGGAGAACGGCGACGAGCGTCAGCGAGAACGAGCGGCGAAGAACACAGATGCTCATGATCTTCTCTCCCGCAAGACCGACGACGCGACCGGGCGCTCCATCACGGTTTCGGTCGCAGGATGAGGACTCCGTCGCCGGTGACGACCAACACCAGCGCGTCGGTCACGGCAACGTCTCTCGCCGGCATCGAGGTCTGGTAGCCTCCGACGATCGCCGGTGTCGACGGCGTCGACAGATCGAGGACCTGCAGACCCCCCGGACCGTCGGCCACATACGCCCGCGTGCCGCGGATCGTCACCCGCTGGGCATTGCCGGGCGTTCGATAGGTCGTGGCCGGCACCGGAGCAGCACTGCCGCGGACGGTGAAGATCTGCAGGGGGCCGCCGCCGACGACGACCGCCACGCGCTCCTCCCTGACCGAGGCGGGCGACACGTCGAGCTGCGCGAAGAGCGGTATCGGGTTCGCCAGTGTGGTGGACGCAACCGGCTCGAACGCACCCGGCTTGGTGAGGTCGAACACCGACAGGCCGGTTGGCTGGTCGAGCGCATACGCGACCCCGTCCCTGATCACCACATCCTTGGCGAAACCGTCGACGAAGAACGAGCCCGTGAGCGCGGGCGCGGCGGGCGCCGAGACATCGATCGCATCGATCCCCGACACATGGTCGGCGACCAGCGCCGTGGTGCCATAGAGTGCGACGTTCTTGGCCTGCCCGGGCGTCTTGAGCACGCCGCGCAGCGCCGGCGCCTGAGGGTTGGAGACGTCGAGAATGCCCAGGCCGTACATGTCGGCCGCCACGTAGATCGTGGGGCCATGGACCGCAAACCCCCAGATCGAGTCCGGAAACGTGTACGCTCCGGCGCGAATCGGGTTGGCCGGATCGCCGATGTCGACGACAGTCAGCGTCTTGCCCGCGGCCAGATACGCGTACCTGCCGTCAGCCTCCACCAGGTTCACGGGGCCGGCGATCGCGCCGACTGGGGTAAAGGCCGTGGACTGGGCCGCGGCGTCACGGGCGAGGACCAGCCAGGCGACGTACACGGCAACCGACGCGGCCGTCCTTCTCACCGGGCCCGCCCTGCCACGGCGCCGGTCGCGATGCGATATACCTTGGTGTTCGTCCGGATGAAGAGGCTGCCGCGCGCGATCGCGGGCGTGGCCAGAACCATCCCGTCCAGCGTGTTCTTGCCGAGCAGCTTGTAGGACGGGCCGGCCTGCACGATGAAGGTGTCGCCGTCTTCGCTGATCGCAAAGATCTTTCCGTTGTAGGCCCACGGCGACGCCGTGAAGCCGCTGGCCTCCACCGACAGTCGTTGGCGGCCGTAGACCGGCTCGCCGGTCCGTGCATCGTGACAGAGCAGGATGCCGCGGTCGAGCAGCGTGTAGTACAAGTCGCCGTAGACGAGCGCCGACGTGTTGTAGCTGCCGAGCACGGGGTTGGCCCAGACGACGAAGTCGTTGCTCTTCTGGCCGGGCCCGAGCGAGATGTCGCCGGCCGCTCCAGGCCTGATCGCGTAGACCGGGCGCAGAGGGCTACCGGGATAGCCCGAGCTGACATACACCAGGCCGTGCCGGACGAACGGCGTCGGAATCGTCGACGGCGACATGCCGCGCAGTTCCCACAACAGACGGCCGTCCAGACCGTACGAACGCACCTTGCCTTCGCCCGCGGTGACGATCTCGGTGCGCCGGTCGTTCTCCCACACGATCGGGGTCGACCAGTTCTCCGCTTCCTCGCGATCGACGCGCCAGATCTCGTTGCCGGTTCTGGTGTCGAACGCCGCGATGAACGACCGCATCCGGTTGTCGTTCACGACATAGAGGCGGTCCTTGTGGACGAGCGGCGATGCCGCCGTCCCCCAGGCCTGGCGGCCTTCGATCGCCCCCAATTCCCTGGTCCAGATCGGTCGTCCGTTGAAGTCGACCGCCGCCACCAGCCCGATGGCGCCAAGGTAGACGTAGACGCGCTCGCCGTCGGTGACCGGCGTCTCCGAGGCGTAGCTGTTCTTCATCTGCTTCGCCGTGGGCGGTGGCGCGTTGTGCAGCTCGCGCTGCCAGCGCAACTTGCCCGAGGTGAAGTCCAAATCCATCAGCAGCCATCGATGCGGCGCTGACGACCTGCTGCGGCCGTGATCGCCCAGCGGATCGAACAGCCCTTTCACCGGCGGGACCTCGGCGCCGCTGCTGACCGCGGTGGTGACGAACACGTGATCGCCCCAGACAATCGGCGAGCTCCAGCCGAGACCGGGCACGTCCGCCTTCCACACCACGTTCTCGGTCTCACTCCAGCGATCCGGCAGCGCCGGGTCATCGTCGGCGATGCCGGCTTGCGTTCCCCGGAACTGGGGCCACTGGTCGGTCGCCGCCGCGGCGGTCACGGCCAACGTCACCCAGATCAATGCGACGGCTCTGGTGCGTCTCATGGTGTCTTGTTGGGCGCCTGCCGCGGCGCCTCGGCCCGCCTTGCGCGTCCGGCTGTTCCTCCCCGTGTGGGGGCGGCAGGGCGGGTGTGGTCGCCGAGCCGAAGGGGACGCCAGGCGCAGGGTAGCACGCCGCGCAGCGGCGCGGCGTCTACGTGCCGGCCCGGCTTGCGACGACGAGGGCGATGGAGTAACGCGGAATGCTACGACGCTTTGTTCCCGAAGCTGAACGCCACGGTGGACGATGGACTGCCCTCGGATATCGTCACCTGCTGGGTCTGCCGGCCGAATTCCTCGTGCCAGGCTTCGATGGTGAAGGTCCCCGCCGGCAGGCCCCGCAGCTCGAAGGCGCCGTTCGCGCCGGTCACCGCGAAGAACGGGTTCGTGACGACATTGGCATAGGCACGCATCCAGCGGTGGAGATTGCAGCTCAGCGGCACGCCGATCTCCGGCTTGTCGAACGTCTTGCTGACCGGAGCCGTCGAGGGTTGCTCGCTGAAGTCGAACTCACTGTTGGCCTTCGGCAAGGCGTGGATATTGTGCGGGGTGGGATCGCTGTTGCGAATCTCGATCGGCTGTGCCACGAACACGCCAAAGACATGCGGTTCGTACTGGCAGCCCGACTGGTCGAGCTGCACCGGTGCGGTTGGTGTCTCGTAGACAGCCCCCGCAAGACCGTCGCGGACGTAGATGAACACGTTGGCCACGTGCCCGTCGGCATCGACGATGGGCGAATCCGAGAGGGTCACGGCGCGGGCACTACCGGGCAGCGACACCTGGTGCTTCGGTGCGCACATCGGATCCATCCCCATGCGGATGATCTTCCGCCCGGGCGGCTGGCCCTCGAACTTGACGACGCCGGTGACGACACCAGGACCGTCGGCCCTGGCCTTCGGCACGTCAGGTTGCGGCGCGCGTTGGCTGCCTCCGCACGAGGCTGAGGCCAGACCGAGTGAGAGAAGCGCAACCACCACCATGCGACCGGGCATATGGCGATTCTAGTGTCCGCCGCTCACGATCGGCACGGCGAACAACATGAATGTTTCGTCAGGTACGGACCAGCCCTTCCATCGCTCTATCGCCGCGCTGCCCTACTCCACGACGCAGGGATGTCGACGTAGCTGGCGTCGAGGTTGCGGGTCGCGTCGCAGCCCAGCAGACGCATCGTGCGGACGAGGTCGGTTCTCAGGATCTCGATGGCCCGCGCGACGCCCGGGCCGCCGGCCGCGCCGAGGCCATACGCATAGGCGCGTCCGATCAACACCGCCCTGGCGCCAAGCGCCAGGGCCTTGACGATATCGCCGCCGCGGCGGATGCCGCCGTCCATCAGGACGTCGACGCGGCCGTTGACCGCCTCCACCACCTCCGGCAAGGCCCGCAGGCTCGCCGGCGCACCGTCGAGTTGACGTCCACCGTGATTGGACACGATGAGGGCATCGGCTCCCGCGTCCGTCGCGCAACGCGCGTCGTCGGCCGTGTGAACACCCTTGACCACGATTGGGCCCCGCCACGCATCCCGCATCCAGCGCAGGTCGCGCCACGTGACCACGGTCTGCTCCAGCATCGTCCCCACGTCGGTGCTCGGCATCGGGCCCCCTGGCAAAATCACGTTGGGGAAGATCCGCGGGGCGCCGTCCTTCAGAAAATCCCACAGCCAGCCCGGGCGTGACGCGAACTGCCAGAGAAAGGGCAGGCTTTCCATGAACCGGCCGTTGACGATCGGCACCACCCCTCGCCGGACGTCGCGCTCGCGCATCCCGGCCACGGGCGTGTCGATGGTCACGACGAGCGCGGTGTAACCGGCTGCTCTGGCGCGGGCGATGGCAGCCTCGGCGACGTCTCGACCTCCGGGCGTGTAGAGCTGATACCACAGCGGTCCCGGCGTGGCCGCGCGGACGTCTTCAAGACGAGTCCCCGAGAACGTCGACAAGGTATAGGCCGTTCCAGCCGCGTGTGCCGCCCGCGCGGCCTGCGCGTCGCCCTGCGGATAGAACGAGCGGCAGTTGCCCACGGGCGCCAGCAGGAACGGCAGGGCAAACGTCGTCCCCAGCACCGTGGTGGTGAGGTCGCACGCCGGGACGGGCACACATTGCCGCGGCCGGAAGGCCAGCTCCGAGAACGCGGCGGCGTTCCGCGTCATCGTCACCTCGTCCTCGGCGCCGCCGTCGATGTAGTCGAACACCAGGCCGGGCAGGCGCCGGCGCGCGCGTTCGCGCAGGTCGGCAATGTTGACGACTCGGGGAGATCGGACCTGGCGGGCGAGCGCGGACTCAGAGCGCATATATTCGTCTCTCGCGTCGGACCGGACACTAGATCTTGACGAGGTGCCGGCCCTTGAACTGCAGAATCTCGCGCGCCTCATCCGGGGTGGCGACCGTCAAGCCGAGCCCTTCGATGATCTGGCGCACCTGACGCACCTGTTCCTGGTTGGTGGCCAGCTGCTCGCGGCCCTTGAACAAGGAGTCTTCGAGCCCCACCCGCACGTGGCCGCCCATCGCTGCCGCCATGGCGGCGATGCGCATCTGGCTTCGGCCGGCGCCCAGCACCGACCACTGATACTGGCTGCCGAACAGGCGGTCGGCGGTGCGCCGCATGTGCGCAACATCCTCGGCGTGCGTGCCGATGCCGCCCAGGATGCCGAAAATCGTCTGGATGAACAGCGGCGGCTTGACCAGGCCGCGGTCGAGGAAGTGACGCAGGTTGTAGAGGTGGGCGGTGTCGTAGCACTCGAATTCGAAGCGCACGTCGAGCGGCTGCAACGTGCTCAGCACGTACTCGATGTCGGCAAAGGTGTTCCTGAAGACGAAGTCGCGCGAGCGCTCGAGCGCCTTCGGCTCCCAGTCGTGCTTGAAGTCCTTGTAGCGCTTCAACATCGGGAACAGTCCGAAGTTCATCGACCCCATATTGAGCGACGCGACCTCGGGCGCGAACACCCG
>JADMIO010800077.1_pt1 | contig 11911 bp, 10 predicted proteins | sample 8958161 | NCBI WGS metagenome assembly JADMIO01 (sample SAMN16585339, study PRJNA669376) | soil metagenome | isolation source: Crop rotation soil | place: USA: Cullars Rotation, Alabama | collected 2011
CTTTCCCCGGCCTTGTCGTATTCCAGCTTGTTCATGACGACGGGCGCGCGGCCGCGGGACAGGAACAGCGTGGCGAAGCAGGTTCCTGCAATGTCGCCTCCGTCGGCGGCTTCCCAGTGGCCGTCGTCCTGCTGCGTCTTGATTAACTTGGATGCGCCTTCTTCAAACCAGTTGAAGGTGTCGAAGTATTTGTACCCGCTGGCCACGCCGATGCGCTCGATGCCGTAAAGCCCATATGGCTCGGCGGGAAGCGTGCTGAAGTTCTTGCGCATCCATTCCATGCCCTTGTCGAGCGCGTCGTTCTTGATGTTGCCGGTGCAGCGCACGCCGGCATCGGTGTGGAGATAATCCTGCGTGATAAACAGCGTGGCCACGCCGGCCGCGGTCATCTGATGATTGACGGGCCGATTGCTCTGCGGCTTGAGGCCATAGCACCATCCGCCATCGGGCTGCTGCATTTTGGTCCAGCCGGCTTCGACGCTTCGCCAGAATCCCAGCGGCACTTCCAGCCCCGCGCGTTCGCAGGCCCAGGCGCCGAGCACGCCGTATTGACTGACGCTGTGATCGCCCTGGTCGGGCTCGTCGGTTTTCGTGTAGTAAAACTGACCCGCCCACGGGCCTTTCTTGTGCATGGCATCGAGCAGCGTGCGGAAGTCTTCCTGGATTTTCTTCTTCACGTCCGACGTCTGTGGAATCATCAGCCACACCTGGCAGCGGACGCCGGTGGCGTAGATGCCTTTCATCTGCACCTTCTTGAGCCACTCGATGGCCGAGGCGATTTTCGATTCCTGTGGCGTGGAGCCTGAGGCAAGCAGGGCATAGACCGCCAGCGCCGTGCGCCCGCCATACTGCGCGCCCCGCGCGGAATAGATCCACTTCGGCTCTTTCGGATCGATCGGCGGACCGGCTTCCCAGTTGTCGCCTTGCTGCTTGGCGTAAAGCCATTCGCGGGCTTTCTTGAGTGAGGCCTCGACCTGTGCCGGCGTGGGCGGGACTGCCGAAAAGATGGGGTGGGCAACCAGCAGCGTGAGGACAAGAACGATTGAGTGCGGTAGGCGGTAACACATGGGGATGCAATGGATTATTATTCGATGAAGTAGTAAGTGGCAATGCAAATCTCGCATGGAGCCATTCGGCTTGACAGATTTTGCCTTTTCCTTACCATTTTCCCCACTCTTATCGTGAGTGGCTGAGGGCATGGGCCCTTTGAAGCCACAGCAACCGGCGGCGAATAAGCCTCTTTGGCCGCGACTGGTGCTAAATCCCACCTGGTTGGATGCTTTGAAAGCGTCCGGATCGGGAAAGATAAGAAGAGTTCCTTGCCACAGACGACTGTCGCAAAGCCTCTTCTTGTCGGAAGAGGCTTTTTCGTTTGTTGGAGAAGAGCTATGAGCTACGTCCTTGGACTCAAGTGCAAAGAATGCGGCCACCGCGTGCCCGTCTCGCCGGCGCATGTCTGTGAATCCTGCTTCGGCCCTTACGAAGTGGAATACGACTACGCGGCGATGAAGGGGAAGGTGACGCGGGAGTCCATCACGCGCGGGCCGAAGAGCCTATGGCGGTACAAGGATCTGCTGCCAGTGGAAAAGCCCGTCACGGGATTCCACTCGGGATTCACGCCATTAAAGAAGGCCGATCGGCTCGCCAAGGAACTCGGCTGCTCGCAGCTCTACATCAAGGACGATAGCTGCAACTATCCGACATACTCGTACAAGGAACGCGTTGTCTCGGTGGCGATTTCGAAGGCGGTTGAATTCGGCTTCGACACCGTCGGCTGCGCATCGACGGGCAATCTGGCCAACTCCACAGCCGCGCATGCGGCGCAGGCCGGCATCCGCTGCTTCGTGATGATCCCGCACGATCTCGAGCAGGGCAAAGTGCTCGGTTCGCTGATCTTCGGGCCGACGATGGTCCGGATCAAAGGCAACTACGACGACGTGAATCGTCTCTGCACCGAGATCGCCGACAAGTATGGCTGGGCGATCGTGAACGTGAATCTGCGGCCGTATTACACCGAAGGCGCCAAGACCTACGGCTTCGAAATCGCCGAGCAGCTCGGCTGGACGCTGCCGAAGCACACGATCGTCCCGACCGCCGGCGGAACGATCCTTCCGAAGATTTACAAGGCGTACAAGGAATTGATCGAGCTTGGGCTGGTGGAAGACACCAAGCCGAAGATTTATTCGGCGCAGGCCGCGGGGTGCAACCCGGTGGTCACCGCGATCAAGAAGGGCAGCGACATCATCGAGCCGCAGAAGCCGAACACGATCGCCAAGTCGATCGCAATCGGCAATCCGGCGGACGGGTATTATGCCTACCAGGTGGTGAAGGAATCCGAAGGCTGGGGCGAGTCGGCTACGGATCGCGAAATCGTCGACGCAATCAAGCTGCTCGCCAAGACCGAAGGCATCTGGACCGAGCCCGCCGGCGGAACAACACTGGCGGCGACCATCAAGCTGATCGAATCCGGCCGGATACCGAAGAGCGAGTCAATCGTCGTCAGCATCACCGGCAACGGCCTGAAGACCCTCGAAGTGGTGCAGAACGATCTGCCGTACCCGACGGTGATTGAACCGAAGATCAGCGAGTTTGATAAGCTGCTGGAGTCGACGCAGAACATGCCGAAGCAAAGCGCTGAACGGCCCGTGCCGGTTGGAGCCTGATTTGTCTGGTCCCTTCTCCCATGTACCCATGGGAGAAGGTTAGGATGAGGGTGATTTGGTTTTGGCGACCAGCGCATTTCGCCAGACGTAAATCACCCTCACCCTAACCCTCTCCCGTGAGTACGCGGGCGAGGGGACCAGATAGCGGAGTTTCATCAGATGATCAGCAAAGTCCGCCAACACGTGCGCTCTGAGCTGGAATCACCCGCAGGGGGACGACACTTTGGCAGCGGCTGGTTGAGTGGCACCGCGGCGCTGCTGGGCGCGGTCGCGGGGCTGTTGTTTGTGATTTGTCTGCGGCACCCGTCCCTGCTGACGCTCCCGCCGCTGCGGCCGTATTACGATCACCCATTTTTCCGATTTGGGCTGCACGCATTGCTGATCTGCTCGTTTGCGCTGGCGTGCATCAGCATCGTCTTGCGTCACAGCCGGTGGCTCGGCTTCTCGGCAATTACCATCGTGCTGTTTGCGGTGTGCCTCGGTGGATCGCGCGCCCGGTCGCAGGGTGAACTACTCGGTGGGGTTTATCTCGGCCTCGACTGGTTCATCCTCAACGTCATCCTCACCGGGTTCCTCTTCCTCCCGATCGAGCGGCTTTTCCCGCACCGCCCCGAGCAGCACCTGTTCCGCGAAGAGTGGCGCGAGGATCTGTTCTACTATTTCGTCAGCAGCATGCTGGTGCAGGTGCTGACGTTTCTGTCGATGACGCCGGCGCTCACCATCGCGGGCCACACAAGCTGGACGAGCTTCCGCCATTGGGTGGGCAGCCAGTGGACGGTGCTGCAGGTCGTCGAGATCATGTTCTTCACCGACCTGGTGCAATACTGGGTGCACCGCGCGTTTCATCGAATCCCCTGGCTGTGGAACTTCCACGCGGTGCATCACTCAGCGAGATCGATGGATTGGCTGGCCGCGGCGCGGATGCATTTCCTGGAAATCATCGCGCTGCGTGGCACGACTGTCATCCCGATGTTCATCCTTGGCTTTACCGAGCTCTCATTGCACGCTTACATCCTGATCGTCTACGTCCACTCGGCGCTCCTGCACGCCAACGTGCGATGGGAGTTCAACCGCATCGGCAAATTCCTCGCTACGCCTCGTTTTCATCACTGGCATCATGGGGAAGAGCGTGAAGCCATCGATGTGAACTTCGCGATCCATTTTCCGCTGTTTGACCGGCTTTTCGGCACCTACCACCTTCCGCCGGGGCAATGGCCCAAAAGCTACGGAATCCAGGGCCATCCGGTGCCCAAATCGTACATTGGGCAGTTCCTATATCCCTTCATTCGCGGGCGATAATCCACTAGGATGACAGGTATGCCCCGGAATCACGCTCAGATTGCCTGCGCATTGGCCGCGTGCCTGATCGCCTCGCCCGCGATGTTGCGCGCCGCCGACAAGCCGGAGAAGAAGGCGGTCGCGGTCGACACGAAGAAGGCTGAGACCGATGCAAAGAAATCCGACGACGAGGCGAAGAAGCCGGGCAAGGGTGAATCGCTGAAGAAAGCGATCCAGGAGCTCAACAAGGAAGCTCATGATTTTGCCAAGAACCCAAACGAGGCAAAGCTGCGCACGGTCAGCGACTATTTTAAGAGCGTGCCCGATGATGTCACCGTCGATCAACTGATCGGCGCGATCGAGAGAAGCCAGGCGCCCGAGCCGTTTGTCGATGCCTACATTCGCTGGCAGCTTATGTCCGGTTTGCCCGCGGAGCTTGACGCCAAACAGTTGCGGCGGTTGTACAACGCATACCAGAACACCCCGCGGCTGCAAAACCGGTTCGGCGTCGACCCGCGCGACCGGCAATGGTTTGATTCCATGATCCGCGGCGGCAAGGAGACCGACGAAGAGACCGCCAAGGCAAAGCTCAACGAGCTTCGCCGGCCGACCAGCGCGCCCAACGGCGCGATCATCCATTTGCGCTCAGCCCTGATCGCGCGCTTCCCGCGCAACTATGATTCCATCCTGCTGAGCCTCAACGAGGCGCAGATGCGGCTCGATCATGGCATCAACGTCACCGAGTTTCTCAAGAACGTTGCCGACACGATCCATTTGTGGATCGTAATGGACAACCCGCCGCCGGCCCAGATGGAATCGCTGGTGGCGATGCTGAACAAGACGAAGGATTACAAAGGCGCGACGGTCATCAAGTCGGTGAAGTGGGATGAAAAGGACAACGCCCTGAAGACCGAGATCGGGGCAGAAACCTTCGGCGACAAGACGTTTGATGAATCGATCAAGGAACTGAAGGAAGCCGTGCAGAATCCCGGCGCCAACGAATTGAAGTTCAAGGACGACGACAAGTCGTCCAAAGATAAAAAGAAGAGATAGGAAGATAACCAATGGCAATCAAAGTGCGTATTCCGTCCCCGCTGCGTCAGTACACCAACGGCGCCGACGTGATTGAAGTGCAGGGCTCGAGCGTGGGCGAGGTGCTCAACTCCCTGAAGACCCAGGCCGCCGGCATCGAGGCAAGGCTGTTCAAGGCGCCGAACCAGCTCAATCGCTTCGTGAACGTCTACGTCAACGACGAGGACATTCGCTTCCTGAAAAACCTCGATACGCCGGTAAAGGAAGGCGACCAGATCAGCCTCGTGCCCGCCATTGCGGGCGGACGATAGCTTTATTGGGAGGGCGAGGCTCCTTGCCGAGCCGCGCCTGACGAAAGCTAAAAAGAACGGCTCGGCAGGAGCCTCGCCCTCCCAGAGTTGGAGTTCTCATGCCCGACCAAATCTCCAAGCGTTGCTGGTTCACGTTTCCGTCGCGCATGCAGGTGGAACAGCCGGTGATCTGGCGGATGAGCCGCAAGTTCCCCGAGGTCGTCTTCGACATCCGCCAGGCCAGCGTGCAGAACGAAATCGGCATCATGGCGGTGCTGCTCACCGGCCCCGGCAAAGACGTGCAGGCCGCGATCGACTTCATGCGCTCGCAGGGCGTGACGGTCGAGCCGATCGAGAAGAGCGTGGTGGAGGGGTGAGCTGTCCTCGTTCATGTGCACATGCAGCATTTCGCATCCTGTAGCTGTGACGCCTGCGTCGCCTCTCAGCGCCGATATAGGGGCGAGACTTGCCTCGCTTTTTTCCGCCTGAGGAGGGCGACACAAGTGTCGCCCGTACATTTGCAGACGAGGCGACGCGACTCGACTGAGCTCGTCGAAGTCAGGCCTCGCAGCTACAGAACCGTGCAATATGGTGGGGCTCTCATCCTGCTGCTCATTCTTACTGTCGTTGTCAACGCGCAACCTTCCCCGCCAACTACTGCGCCCAGCCAACAGATTCCCACCGCTCTAAACTTTCTCTCGCGCCAGCAGAATCCGGACGGCTCCTTCGATGGCGGCGGTCCTCGCTGCGCGATGACGGGGCTTGCATTGATGGCATTCCTGGCCAATGGCCACTCGCCCGATCTCGGCCGCTATGGCCTGGTCGTCTCAAACTCAATCGAATTTTTGCTGAAGCAGGCGCCACCCGACGGCTATTTCGGCCGCGTCGACGGGAGCCGGATGTACGGGCAGGGGATCATCACACTGGCCTTGGCGGAGAGCTATGGTGCCGATCATGATCCGACGCGACGCGCCCGCATTCGCGCGGTACTCGAGAAGGCAGTGAAGATCATCCTCAAGGCGCAACAGATTCCGAAAGACGCAGCCAGCTCCGGCGGATGGCGCTACGAGCCGAGCTCGAACGACAGCGATCTCTCGCTTTCCGGCTGGAACGCCCTGGCGCTGCGAGCGGCGCAGAACATCGGCCTCGACGTGCCGAAGGAGTCGGTGGCGCGGGCGGTGCAATACGTGCTGAAATGTTTTCGAAAGGAACAGAACGGCTTTGCTTATCAACCGGGCAACGACGCCACTGCGGGGTTGAGTGGCGTGGGCATCCTCAACCTGATCCTGCTTGACCCGACTGATCATCCCGAGACGCAAGCTGCCGCGAAGTTCATCGTCGACAAGCCGATTACGCCGGAAACCCGCTTCTTCTATTACTACGCTTACTACACGACGCAGGCCGCATTCCAGGTCGGCGCGACGACGTGGGAATCAGTCTGGAAAGTCACGCAGGAACAACTCCTCAACCAGCAACTCCCCGACGGCGGCTGGCCCGTCAGCCGCACGAGCGAAGAGCCCGGCCGAGTCTACGCCACGGCCATGGCCACGCTCACGCTGAGCGTTCCGCAGCGGTTGTTGCCGATTTATCAGAGGTGAAAGGAGAAACTGCGAAGGCACGAAGGCGCGAAGGAAAACGCGAAGACGGAGAATCAGGCCAACTTCCTCCTTCGCGTCCGTCTTCGCGCCTTCGTGCCTTCGCGGTTAAGGACTGGTTTATTCCTTCGCGAACGAAATCGACTTCACCAGCAGGTTCACTTCTCCCGCGCCGAAGAGTTTCACGTACGTGAGATCCTTCAGATCGATGCCGCTCTTGGAGAGATCGACCTTCACCGTCTGTTTGCCCGCTTCCACCTTCACCTTGTCGTTGGTGTATTTCTTCTCGCTGCTCTTGACCTTGAAGTTCAGCTTGACCGTTTCCGAGCCCTTGTTCTCGATCTCGATGACCGCCACCGGCGTCGCGCTGATGTCCGCGGACGGGCCTTCGGCCAGCGGACCGCCGTCCTCCTTGAGGTTCGTCAGCTTCAGCCCTTCGCCGGCCACCTGCTGGCCCTCGGCGCGGTTGATTGCATACTTGCCCAGGGTCTTGGTGAAATCGACGGCATACGGATTGTCGGATGACTCACTCGGCTGCGTCGACTGTGCCGATGCGACACCGCTAAGTACCAACATTGCAAGAAGCGCCACGCAAACAATCGTTGATCGAATCATGGAAATGCTCCTGTTGAGTTGAAGAGTGGGAATCATATCGAGTTCGATTTAGGAGTGGCAACTGGTGAGGCAGGCATTTTATCTGAACCTCTGTCCGAATTGTGAACGCTCTTAATTCGAACGCCGCGCGCACGGGCGAGACGCCCGTGTCACAGATGGTACTGTACGTGACACGGGCGTCTCGCCCGTGGGCGCAGCCACAAAATCTGAAAGCCCTGAATTCTCAAGCACGTTTTATCTCCCGCTCAAGTCATACAGCACGTCGCTGAACTCCACCCCATACTCCAGCGTGATGTCCGCGGTCCAGCCGAAGGGTTGGTCGGATTCCTGCTTGTACCAGAGCGTGTGGACCCACGTGCCGGAGGGCGATTGGGTCTGGCAGTAGTAGTCCATCAGCCGCGTGGTGATGTCGAAGTATCGCTGTTCGCCGGTGAGGCGATACATCTCCGCTGCGGCCCACATGGTTTTGCAACTGGCGAAATTGGTCCAGGCGGCTTCGGGTAGTTGGAGGAAAAAGTCGACCGTTCGGCGCGCGCCGTCGAGATAGCGATGCTCGCCTGTGGCCGAATACAGTCGCGCGAGAAACTTGTTCGGCTTGCCGATGAGCCAGGTCATTTCCGACGCGGCGTCATTCACGGCGCTTAGGCATTTCTGCTTACGGCCGTCGTTGTCCCACTGGTCCTGTGAATCACCCAGGTCGGTCTCGAGCTTGCCGTCTTTGATCGAGGCGTAGAAAAACTCCTTCGGCTTGGGCTGGAGATCGAGCAGGCGAAGAATGAAATCGCCGGCGCGACGCGCCTCGGCAAGTCGTCCCGATGCGACCAGCGCAATCCCCGCCGAAGAGGTGCTGGAACTGTCGAGCACGCTTCGATCGATGGTTTGCGTCGCCGGATCAAATCGGCTGAAGAACCCGCCGCTGGCCGAGTCCTGGAATAGCAGGATGAACTCCAGCGCGCGTCGGGCCAGATCGTAAGCCCCGCTGCGCATCAGCCCCGCGACGATCCAGCCGTTGGCGTAGAGGTAACGATTTTTGGGCGAGCTCGGAAACTGTTTCCAGCCGCGTTCCGTCGGGCTCATCCGGAAATCACCGTCGGCCTGCAGGAAGCTCTCTTCAATTAATCGCCGATGCACCGCGGCCATGCGCGTATCGCCCACGCTCGCCCAGAACGCCAGCGCCTTGTAATGCGCCTGCGGGTCTTTCTCTTCAACGAAGCGGTTCCAGTTCTGATGGGCCCACTGGTGGGTTTTTGCGATGGCGGCGCGATAGCTATCAATCTGTTGTTGCGACAGCGGCATGATGCATTGGATGTTATCGAAAGAGGTGGTTCGTCTGTAGAGCAATGTCTCGTCGAAAAACTCAATCCTGTAAGCGCAAAGCCACTTCTGCGTAGAACTGTGCGGCCGTTGTCAAAGATTTGAGCTCAACGTATTCGTTATCGGCATGGTAATTGCCGCCGCTGACGCCGTAGCCGAGCGTGGGAATGCCCAGGTCGTTGGTCAGAAAGTGCATGTCAAGGAAGCCGACGGTCATCGTCAATTTCGGCTTCTTCTTCAAAACGGCCCGGGCCGCGTCCAGGCCGATCTGGCAGAGCGGGTGCTTGGGATCGGTGTGGCCGGAGTCGACGACGAGGGGAAAGTCGATGTCGGCACGCAGGCGTCGATCGCGGCGCTTGGCTTGTTTGAGCGCGTCGAGCAGTTCGCGTTTCACGTCTTGCACGTCGTCTTCTGGATTGAGTCGTCGGTCGATCGAAAAGCGGAATACATCGGGAACAGTGTTGATCTTGCTCCCGCCGCCACTGACTCCGCCGATCATGATCGTCGGATGTTTCGGGCTTTTGTTTGACACGTTATAGCGCGTGGAGCGTCCGGCGTAGATTTTTTCGAGCGCTTTGAATTGCTGGATGAGCGGAATGGCTTGCTCGAGTGCGTTGATGCCGTCTTTCGGTCGGCTGGCGTGCGCGGGCTTGCCGTGCACGGTGACGTTAGCCCAGAGGACGCCGCGGTGCGCATAGCCGACGTTTAGTCCGCTGCCGCCTTCCAGCAGAATGGCGGCGTCGGCTTTGATCGCGCGCGATTTGGCGAGCCAGCCCAGCCCGGGATATCCGCCGGTTTCCTCGTCGGGCGTAAAAGCGAGCTCGATATTGCACGGCGGGGTGATGCCGGCGTCGCGCATCGCCTCGACCATGAAAATCGCGGCCGCGTCGGAGCCTTTCATGTCGGCGGTGCCTCGTGCATACATCTTTCCGCCACGAATCACGGGCTTGAACGGATCGGTGGACCACCCGGCGGTGGGGGGAACGACGTCATAGTGGCCAGTGAGCAGCAGGGTGCGCGTGGCGCCCACGTCCCATCGCGCCATCACGCTTGCCCGCGGATATTCCTTCGACCATCCCGGTACGAGCTTTCTCAATTCCTTCTCAGGTGTGCGCAGGATCCACGTTTTCAGGCCGATCGACCGCAGCTTTTTCTCGAGAAACTTCACGCATCGTTCGTACTCTGCGCCGGGAGGATTCACCGTTGGAATCGCGCAGAAATCGGTGACGAATTGGATCAGGTGCCTTTCTTTCGCCTTGAGTGCCTTGTCGAATCGAGAACGGTCCGTGGTGAGGGAGGAGTTCATCTTGAGTGTCATTTGAGCGTGTTCGATTGCTGGATGCGCCGCAGGATCGGGCGGGCGCGCTCCGCCTGCGCCTTTGTGATGCTGTGCTTCTTCCAAAGCAAGTCGGCGTCCGCGAATTCCTTGTCAATCTGAATCGCCTTGCCCATCGCCCATTCGGCACGCTCGTAGTTTCCCACGCGTTCCAAGGCGAGGGCCGCCCCCACCCAGGGGTCGGGATTCGTCCCCCGTGTGAGATTCAGCGCCTTTTGAAAATTCTCGATTGCCTTGGCGTCGTCTCCGGCTTCATACAAGGCCCAGCCGAGGTTGTCGGCGGCGGTCCAGGAATCGGGATCTTTTGCCAGCGTGTCCTGCCAGAGGTTCAGCGAGTTGCTGAAGACTCTCTGGTGCATCACGCACAGCGGCACGCACGCGATGAGACACGTGCCCGAAAGAACACACACTATTTTCACTGCCGTCCGATTCCACCAGAGCCACGCCACAATCGCCGCCAGCGCGCAGCCCATGCCCGTCATCGGCGTGTACATGTAGCGGTCGGCAACTGGCCGGTACTGTGGGAACAGATTCGATGCCGGAAGAAGCGTGAGCCAGAATAGCGCCGTCGACAGAATCAGCACGCGATTAAAACATGCGCTCAGAAGCTGGAACACCAGCAACACGCTCAAACCGGCGAGCGCCCATCCGAGCGCGATGTCCTTTAGAGAATACATCGTGTAGTCGGCGCTCAACCTGCTCGGCCAGAGGACATGCAGCAGGTAAAGGAACCACACCCGTGGCTGGAGGTGCAGCATCGCCCCAAACGATCCGCCGAGATATTGCGGCTTGGTCAGGAAAATGACCGAGTTTTTCGGCTCGAAGAAAAATCGCGCGGCGGTAAAGATCAGGGCGATCACCCCGCAACCGAAGAGGAGGCCGATCCAATTGAGGCGAGGGGCGCGCCAGCGCATCGTCAGCCAGTAAATTCCCAGGATCGCAGTGACGGATGCGCCGATTTCCTTTGATCCGATCGACCAGAGGGTGCAAAGAAAGATGCCGACGGCAATGGCCAGTGGTTTGCCTCGCCACCGCGCCGGCCACTCGCTGGCCAGCACGAGCGCCCAGAGCATGAAGAAGCACGACAGCAGGTCCTCGCGGTAACTCGGCTCGGCCACCGCTTCCGTGCAGAGCGGGTGAACCGCAAACAGCGCCGCGCCAATCGTCGCGGAGACCAATGCGCCCTTCTCGGCGTTCTCACTCTTGCGCATCTGCAGATACTGCTCGATCCATCGTCTGAGCAGTAAGAACAGCAGCACCACGTTCGCCGTGTGCAGCAGAATGCTGGTCAGGTGGAAGCCGAGAGGGTCTCGCCCCCAGATCAGCGAATCGATCATGAGCGACGCCAGGTGGACCGGCCGATTGAAGTCCAGCACGTCGCGGGCCATCACGCGGAAGGTGAGCACGTCCCACAAATTCGACGGCGTGTGAATGAAATCGTCCTGTTCGATCTGCATCTGCGCGTCATAGACGAACTGGCTGCGCAGGCTCGGTGAATAGAGCAGGAACGTAAGGAGCGCCAGCGCCGCACCAACGACCGCGATCCTGCGAGCGGGCTGTCGCATGATATGTTGGCCGGAAACTATTTGGGTCGTCGTCACAGTAGGTCTGCTCTTTTGCCCGCTTCGGCGAGTGTGGACAATTGGTCAATCACTTTTTCATCCGATCCAGGATCCTTCGCAGAAGCTTTGCTTGCGGTTCGGTGACCTGGCTGCCGATCAGTACCTCGGGGGTTGCAAGCTTACTTTCAAGTTCAACGCCATGCTGAAGCGCCTGCTCAGGGGAAAG